>Ga0116225_1000049_pt1 | contig 89928 bp, 88 predicted proteins | sample Sb_taG_8_FD_88968 | JGI IMG/M metagenome (GOLD analysis project Ga0116225, IMG submission 88968) | Peat soil microbial communities from Weissenstadt, Germany - Sb_50d_c_BC metaG | ecosystem: Environmental > Terrestrial > Soil > Wetlands > Peat | place: Germany: Weissenstadt | collected 2010-09-21 | reverse complement strand
TTTGATGGTGGGCGACTTTCTTGCTGCTTTTTACTCGAAGCTGATAAAAACGGATGAGTGGCTTGAAACTCGAATTTCAGCAGACATGACTGCGCCCCCCACGAGAGGCGAACTCACGTTCATCGAACTCCGCGCCGATGCCCTGAAAAATCTCAAGATCAATTTTGAGAAGATACGGCGAATGGAGATCGAGGAATGGCGTGCGAAGCGTGACGCTAGGAAGGCTTCTTTTTTGAAGAAGGAACGACCTTCTTGAAGGCCCGATCAAAATCTTTCGGATCATCCGACGCGCCTACTACGCGCGCCATTTCCACGAATCGCTTGTGGCGTTCGGCATCGGTCAGTTTGGGCTTGGTGGGCGGTCTATTTGGCATCAGGGAACCTTATCATGAAGTGGGTTAACTACGGCCAGTCTGATGCGGGATGCGGTTTTGCACTTTCAGTTTTCAACTGCTCAGCAATTCCGGCTGCAACATGGGGCGGCAATGAAAACGTATACGGAACGCCCTCTGGAGTCGTCAGTTGCATTAGTACCACGTTCTCCCATCGATCCTTTTGCACATGACTCGATGCAACTTTCTCTGCAGCAATCGCCTTCGCCGTGTCCGCCTCGGTTAAAATACGGCGTAGCTCCACAAACATCCGACCGAGAGCGCCGATGACCTGCGCCGCAGGTCCATATTTGGCAACAAACGCCATCGGTGGCCGTCCCGACACGGTAAGCACGAAATGTATCTCATGCGCCACTGTATCGACGGCTCCGCTTTCGAGCCCGACAAGTCGATACGCCACCATGACGGTTGCTCCTAGATTAGTGCGAGAAAGGACGGGCCGCCGCCGTCATTGGCCGTCCTCTCTCGAATTCTTACGCGCGATCAGTTGTTTGATAGGTGAGCCTCTTGCCGACCACGCCTTTAAGCGCAATCTCGGTGCGCCGCACATCATCGATGCCAAGCTTGGCGCGGGTGTTTTGCCGGAAATCAAATTCGGCCAGATAGCGATCAAGATGCTTGGCATCCATGTGCTGATAGACACCAATCAGGCCACGCTTGAAGATCGAAAAGAAGCCCTCCAACGTGTTCACATGCACGTCACCGCGCGCCCATTCGTACTTGGAATGGTCTACGCTTTCGTGGCTAGCAACTGGCGGGAATTTGTAGTGTTGAGCTTTGTCGGTCACGAGGCGGCTATCCTCATGGACGTGCCGATAGAGCAGCGGTCCAACGCTCTTATGGTCAAGCGTCATGGAACGGATTGCTCCACCGCGCTCCACAAGACTCAGGACGTATGCCTTGGGCTTCTTGCGCTCAGGACCGCGCTTGGTCTTGCGGGAATTGGTGATAGCGGTTTCGTCGGCCTCGACGGTCTTGCCAGCGCCGCCAAGAGGCGTTGCGGAACCAGGGTCCATGGCGAGCCTGATGCGATGGCCGAGGAACCATGCGGTTTTCATGCTGCAATTGAGCATCCGCTGAATTTGCCGAGTAGCGATGCCTTTTTTGCTGGCGCACATCAGGTGAATGACTTGCAGCCACAGATGCAGTGGCAAATGGGAAGACTCGAAAATCGTTCCCATCCGAACCGTGAAGGGCTTCTTGCAGGCGTAGCACTTGTAGAGGCCGGGGCGCGTAGTTCTGCCGCTCAAGCGCCCAACCCTTATGGTTTCACCGCAATGAGCGCACACAGGTCCAGTGGGCCACAGCGTAGCTTCTACGTAGGCAAAAGCAGCGGCTTCGTTCTGGAAATGCGGGGCGGAAAGGACGGATTTGGCCATGTCTGATATCCTTAAATCTCGGTCGGGCGAGCGTCCATCCGCTCGGGAACGTCCTGCAAAAGCTCGCGCTCAAGGCGGCTCAGAACCTCGCGAGCCCGAAGGATCGCCTCGCGTTGTATCTGGACGAGGAGCGGCGCTTTGTAGCGCGGCAGCTTGGCAAGCAGAGTTAGACGAAATGCAGCGGTGTCATCGCCAATTGGCGCGTCGGCTATATGAAGCCGGACAATGGAAGCGCCGTCATCCGTGGTTATCGTGGTTTCGCGAATTTCGGTGGCCATAGCGATAAGTCTCCTATGGCCAAAATACTAAATCATGGGGGTCGAGTATGTCAAGTGTAACATCGCCCATAAATTTTCCATAATATACCTTATGCGAATCGAGAATATCCGTCAGAAAACTGGGCCTTTCGCCTATCCCCTTGGCGAAGCAATCAATTTTCGCCGCGCGGCGGGCTGGCCCGCGCGCCTTGCCTGCCCACGGTAATGGCCGACACGCCGGCCAAGCCGCTCCGCATTGACGATCTTTTGCGCGTGATGGCGCGGCTGCGGGACCCGGCAACCGGCTGCCCTTGGGATCGCGATCAGACCTTCGCGACGATTGCGCCCTACACCATCGAGGAAGGCTATGAGGTGGCCGACGCGATCGCGCGCGGCGATCTCGATGGGCTTAAGGACGAGCTCGGCGATCTCCTGCTGCAAGTCGTCTATCACGCGCGCATGGCAGAGGAGCAAGGACGCTTCGGCTTCGGCGACGTCGTTGACGCCATCACTGCAAAGATGATTCGCCGACACCCCCAGGTGTTCGCGGATGCGAGCCTCAGAGACGCATTCGAGACGAGCGGGGCGTGGGAGCGGATCAAGGCCGAGGAGAAGGCCGCGCGCGGCAAGACGACGGAGGGCTCGCTGCTCGATGACGTGCCGCTTGCCCTGCCCGCGCTGAGCCGTGCGGTGAAGCTGCAAACCCGCGCGGCGCGGGTTGGATTCGACTGGCCTTCATTGGAGCCTGTTCTCGGCAAGGCCGAGGAGGAAATCGCCGAGCTTAAGGCCGCGATCGCTGAGAGCAAACGTGGCGCGCGCGGCTCTTCTGCCGAGGTGACGGAGGAATTCGGCGACCTCCTCTTCGTCATGGCGAACATCGCGCGCCATCTCAAGCTCGATCCGGAAGCTGCCTTGCGTGAGGCTAACGCCAAATTCGCACGGCGCTTTGCAAGCATCGAGGAAGCTCTTCGCGCCCAAGGCCGGTCGCCGCAAGACGCCACATTGGAAGAGATGGATCAGCTTTGGGATGAGGCAAAGGCAGCAGAGGCCTCGAAGTCGTAGCTATTCGGCGGCAAGTCTCAGCCGCGCCGCCCCAGCGAGGCGCTGTAGCCTGTGCCGTTTCTCCGGGGCCACGCGGATACGGAGCTGGGTCACGCCGTCGCCGAGATCAGCGCGCTGCACGACCTCGCAATTCTCATAGATCCAATTCGACAACGCCCCCTCCTCGGGGCTGAGCGCAAGATCGATGGTGGCGCGGGCTTGATTGAGCCGCGTTTCGATCTCGCCCAGGAGCGCCGCAAGCCCCTCGCCCGTCACCGCCGAGACGAGACAGGGAGCTTGCGGATCCCGGGCTGCCTCGTTCGCGAGGCGGGCGCGGGTGTCGGCATCGAGAAGGTCGGCCTTGTTCCAGACTTCGAGCAATCGCTCGGGCCGCGCGGCGGCGTCGATGCCAAGCTCGCCGAGGACGGAATTGACGTCGGCACGCTGATTTGCGCTCGCCTCGTCGGCGATGTCGCGGACGTGCAGGATCAGGTCGGCTTCGAGTACCTCCTCGAGCGTAGCGCGGAAGGCGGCGATCAGCATCGTCGGCAGATCCGAGATGAAGCCCACGGTGTCCGACAACACGGCCTTTGAGCCGCGGGGCAGACGAATGGCCCTGAAGGTCGGATCGAGGGTGGCGAACAGCGTAGCCTCGGCCAAGACGTTGGCACCGGTCAGCGCGTTGAACAGGCTCGACTTGCCGGCATTGGTGTAACCGACGAGCGCCACGGCCGGATAGGGCACGCGGGCCCTCGACTTCCGATGCAGGGCGCGGGTGCGGCGGACCTGATCGAGCTCGCGGCGGATCATCTCGATGCGCTCGCCGATGATGCGCCGGTCGGTCTCGATCTGCGTTTCGCCCGGGCCGCCCAGAAAGCCGAAACCGCCGCGCTGGCGCTCCAGATGGGTCCATGACCGCACGAGCCGGCTCTTCTGGTAGACGAGGTGGGCAAGCTCGACCTGCAAGCGCCCTTCCCGCGTCCGCGCCCGCGCGCCGAAGATCTCCAGAATGAGACCGGTGCGGTCGAGCACCTTGGCGTTCCAAGCGGTCTCGAGATTGCGCTGCTGCACCGGGGTGAGCGGATGGTCGACGATCACGAGCTCAGCCGCTTCGGCGCGGATCAGCCCTTCAAGCTCTGCGACCTTGCCGGAACCGAACAGCGTTGCAGACCGAGGGCGGGGCAGCGGCACGAGCCCGTGCGCACGCAGGTCGAGGTCGATTGCGCGCGCGAGACCCATCGCTTCCTCGAGGCGTACCTTCGGCGATCGCGGCAGCGAGGTCAACGTTTCCGCCGCCGCTCCCGTCCGTCGCGGCTCCGTGCCGAGGACCGGCTCGAAAACCACCGCCTTGATCGGATGCCGGGCCGATGCGACATCCTTCCGGCGGCCCGCCGCTGGCTGCTGCTTAGGTTTCAGATGTCTCGGATTGGTCGGGCGCAACTAATCCACGGCACCTTCCGCGTCGCCGATTTCATTGAGCTGGATGGGTTGACCGGGCATGATCGTCGAAATCGCGTGCTTATAGACGAGTTGCGAATGCCCATCCCTGCGCAAGAGGACGCAGAAATTGTCGAACCAGGTCACAACACCTTGCAGCTTCACGCCGTTCACGAGAAATATCGTCAGCGGGGTCTTCTGCTTGCGAACGTGATTGAGAAACGTGTCTTGCAGACTTTGCGCGCGTTCAGTTGCCATGGGCTTCCCCGTCCCTTAGGTCCACGCTTACGCTGATCGAATCGCCCCGGACGATTGCCTTCCCTGCCGGGCAGGTCATATTAGACGCGATTGCGAGGCGTTACCGCAAGTGCCCTGATACAGCTGGCACCATGGTTAAGGCCTAGCGCAAAGCGGCCCCTCTTTCGGTCGAATTCACCCCAAGCGCGCGCAGTTTGCGGTGCAGCGCCGACCGTTCCATGCCCACGAACTCGGCCGTACGCGAGATATTGCCGCCGAATCGGTTGACCTGGGCGAGCAGATATTCGCGCTCGAAAATCTCCCGCGCGTCGCGCAAGGGGAGCGACATCAAATGCTCTCCCCCTGCCCCGTTGGGCGAAAGCGGCACCGGGGAGATGATCTCGTCGGGCAGCATGTCGGCGGTGATGATGCTGTCGGCGTCGCCGCCCACGAGAATCATCAGCCGCTCAATGTTGTTGCGGAGCTGCCGCACATTGCCGGGCCAATCATGGGATTGCAGCACGGCCATGGCATCCTCGCCGATGCGGCGTGGAGCAAGCCCGGAGGCTACCGAGATCGCCTGCACGAAGTAGCGGACGAGCTCGGGAATGTCCTCGCGCCGCTCGGAGAGGGCAGGCACTCTGATGGGCACGACGTTCAGGCGATGGAACAGGTCCTCGCGCAAGCGCCCTGACGACATCTCCTTCTGCAGATCGTGGCTCGTGGAGGAGATCACGCGGACGTCGACATGTACCTTCGGACCGCCACCCCCCAGCCGCTGGAAGCGTTGCTCCACGAGCACGCGCAGGATCTTCCCTTGCGTCTCGAGCGGCATGTCGCCGACCTCGTCGATATACAGCGAGCCCATATGGGCTTCCTCGAGCGCACCCACCTTGCGGGGGCCCGCGCCGGCGCCGTCCTCGGTGCCGAACAGCTCAAGCTCCACCCGGTCGGGCACCATGGCGGCCGCGTTCAGCACCACGAAAGGTCCGTCGGCTCGGGCGGATTTCATGTGCATAACACGGGCGGCGAGCTCCTTGCCGCAGCCTGACGGCCCGGTGATGAGCACGCGGCTGTTGGTCGGAGCCACCTTTTCGATGGCTTGGCGGAGCTGGTTGATGGCGGTCGAGCGGCCGATCATGTCGAAGCTGTAAGCGCTGCGCTCGCGCAGCTCGCGGTTCTCGCGCTTGAGCTTCGAGGCTTCGAGCGCGCGCGCGGTGATGAGCACGAGGCGGTCGGCTTTGAAGGGTTTCTCGATATAATCGTAGGCGCCGCGCTTGATAGCGGCGACGGCGGTCTCGATATTGCCGTGGCCGCTGATGATCACCACCGGCAAATCGGGGTGCGCCCGCTTGATGCGGTCGAGCAGCTCGAGCCCGTCGAGCTTGCTGCCTTGCAGCCAAATGTCGAGGATCACGAGCGAGGGGCGCCGCTCCTCGATGGCGGCAAGCGTCTCGTCGCTATCCTTGGCGAGCCGCGTGCCATGGCCTTCGTCCTCGAGGAGGCCGGAGATCAGCTCGCGGATATCGGCTTCGTCGTCGACGATGAGGATGTCGGACGCCATAGGTTTCTCCCTCCTTTCACTCAGCCGCCTCGGCAGCCTTCGCCTGAAGCGAGGCGTCCTCCTCGGCACTCGCTTCGGTGCTGGCAAGCACATCCTCGACCTCGCGGATGGGCAGGTCCATGCGCACCGAAGCTCCCTGAACTTTTCCGTTGCGTTTCGGCGCATCGGCGAGCTGCACCGTACCGCCATGCTGCTCGGTGATCCGCTGCACGATTGCCAGCCCAAGCCCCGTGCCCTTGGCTCGCGTCGTCATGTAGGGCTCGACCAGGCGCTGGCGATTCTCCTTGGGCAGGCCGCAGCCATTGTCGATGACGGCGATCTGCAGCCGGTCGCCCTTCACCCGTACCTTGGTGATGACGTGCCCCTTCTCCGGCCGTTCGGGCTCCGCTTCAAGCGCGGTGTCGATGGCCTCGCTCGCATTCTTGACAAGATTGGTGACGGCTTGGGTCAACAGGCGCCGGTCGCAAAGCATCACCGCGGGTTTAACGGGAAGATCAAACGTGAAAGTGATCTCGGGCCGGCTCACCTGGAACAGGAACACCGCTTCGCGCACGATGTCGCGGACGTCGTGGAGCTCCATCATCGGCTTTGGCATGCGCGCGAAGGCCGAGAACTCGTCGACCATCTTCCCGATATCGGAGACCTGGCGGATGATGGTGTCGGTGCACTGATCGAACACGTCGCGATCCTTGGTGATGGAATCGCCGTATTTGCGGCGGATGCGCTCGGCCGAGAGCTGGATCGGGGTGAGTGGGTTCTTGATCTCGTGCGCAATGCGCCGCGCCACGTCGGCCCAGGCGGTGCTGCGCTGGGCGCTGACAAGCTCGGTTATGTCGTCGAAGGTCACGACATAACCTTGCGCCTGCTGGTCCGTTCCCTCGGTGGTGACGCGAACGGCGAAATTACGTTCGGAGCCTCCGCGGCGGAGCGCGACCTGGTCGGTGACGAGATGCTTGCCCTGCTTCTGCGCGCGCTTCATGAGCGGGCCGAATTCGGGGATGGTCTCGGCCAGCGGTTTCCCGGCGAGGTTCTTCTCCTTGGCTCCGAGCAGGGTCTCAGCGGAACGATTGACGAGCGTAATCTTCCCCTCCGCGTCCAGTCCGACCACGCCCGCCGTCACGCCCGACAGCACGGCCTCCATGAAGCGGCGCCGCTCGTCGAGGGTGGTGTTGGCGCCGACCAACGCGTCCCGCTGACTCTTGAGCTCGGACGTCATGGTGTTGAAGGTGGCGCCAAGCACGGCGAGGTCGCCATCGGCAGGCCGGACGCGAACCTCGACGCCGAGATTGCCTTGGGAGATCTGCTGCGCTGCCCCCATCAGCTGGCGAATCGGCGCCACCAGGCGATTGGCGAACCACATGCCGATCCAGATGGCGGACAGCAGCAAAGTGAGCGCGATGGCCACATACATGAGCCCGAAGGCCACCTGCACGCCCGTCCGGCGCTGCTCGAGCAGCTGGTATTCGGCGACATTGGCTCGGGTCTCGCGCAATTGTTGCAGCACCTGCGCATTCACCGGGCGGACCACATAGAGGTAGGTGTCGTTGAAGTTTTCTAGCGCCTTGATGGCCCCGACAAGGGCGGTCTGTCCGGGCGCGATGACGATGACCTGGCCCTTCTTTGCGAGGTCCATGGCGGCTTTCGGCGGCGCCTGATAGGGGACGTCCTGCAGCGTCGCCGCGGTCGCGAGAATCTTCCCGTCGCCATCGATCAGATAGGCGATGGGCAGAGCCCGGATCGCGGCTTGCGCGGCAAGGAAGTTGCCGAAGCCCTGCGGCCGCGACTTCAATAGGTTGACGGCCTCGTCGATATCATTGGCCATGCCGAGGGTATCGGTGCGGATCACCTGGCCATGCTCCTGAAGATAGGCTGTGGCTACGTCGACCGAATTCTGGATGATGGACTTGGTGCGGGCGGAGAACCAATGGTCGAGCCCGCGATCGAGGGAGACGCTGGCAAAGACCGCGAGCAGAATCGCAGGGACGACAGCGATGACGCTGAACAGGCTGACGATACGAACATGGAGCTGCGCGCCCGCGGCCTGCCGGCGCCGCGCGAGCCAGAGCCCCGTCACCTGCCAGGCGATGATCATCACCATCGCGAGCACGAGCACGAGGTTGATGAGCAGCATCCCCACCACGACGAGGTGGGTCGGCACGATGGGGGTGAGACCGGTCAGGATGACGTAGGTCGCAAGGCCGGAGCCGAGCGACAGCATCATGGTGATCAAACCGATGGTGAAAGGCAGACGGCGGCGCGAACGAATCGGTTCCCGCGCCGAACCCTCAAGCAGCGCCGAGTCGGCGCCCGCTTGAGCGTCTCCGGCCCCTGACGGCTGGTTCGGGCTCTGGCGCGCGCGCCACAATCCCGATTTCTCCGCCGCTTTTCGCAACGAATGCAATAAGTTACTCAAACCTCTCCCCTACCCGCCCAAGGTCTCGCCGTCTGCAATGAGGGAGCGCTCACCCTCTTATGATGCAATAAAATCACAATGTGGCGCTTTAGCGACTGTGGCGCAATAGTGATGCGTTTGCCGGGCCCCCCAAAACCTGGGCGCCTAGAGCAAGTCCTGGCCGAAACCGAAGAAAATTTTCCGCTAGGACCCCGGCGTCCTGATCACCTTGACGCCAAGGTCTCGGATCTTCTTGCGCAAGGTATTGCGATTGAGGCCCAGCAGGTCGGCAGCGCGGATTTGGTTCCCCCGCGTTGCCGCCAGCGCCGCCGTGATCAACGGCAGCTCGATCTTGCGCAGCACGCGGGTGTAGAGGCCGGCGGGCGGGAGCTCCTGACCAAAGCTCATGAAATAGTCCGAGAGAAAACGCTCTACCGCCTCGGACAGATCGCCCGTCCGTTCCGAAGTGTCGTTAAAGGGCGCGCGGGCGGCGCTGGCGAGCTCGCTGTCGACCATCTCCCCGGTTACGCTGTCCTGGGCGTAGATCGCCGACAAGCGGCGCACGAGATTTTCCAGCTCGCGGATATTTCCCGGCCAGTGGTAACGCTTGAGCCGCTCGATCGCGCCTGGCTCGAAGGATTTGGACGGCAGGCCCTCCTTCTCGGCAATGGCGAGGAAGTGGCGCACGAGGTCAGGAATGTCCTCCAGCCGCTCGCGCAAGGGCGGCAATCTGAGCGGCACCACGTTCAGCCGGTAGAACAGATCCTCGCGAAAGAGACCCTGATCGATCTGCTGCTGCAAGTCCCGGTTGGTGGCGGCGATGATCCTGACATTGGTCCGGATCGGCGTGCGCCCGCCGACCGTCGTGTACTCGCCTTCTTGCAGAACGCGGAGGAGGCGGGTCTGCGCCTCCATCGGCATGTCGCCGATCTCGTCGAGAAACAGCGTGCCGCCTTCGGCCTGCTCGAAGCGTCCGACGTGACGGTTCTGGGCGCCGGTGAAGGCGCCCTTCTCGTGACCGAACAACTCCGATTCAATCAGCTCGCGGGGAATGGCAGCCATGTTGATGGCGACGAAAGGGCCGTTGCGGCGCTTGCCATATTCGTGAAGCGCGCGGGCGACGAGCTCCTTGCCCGTCCCCGACTCACCCGTGATCATCACGGTCAGGTCGGTCTGGGTGAGTCTCGCGAGCACCCGATAGATCTCCTGCATGGCCGGGCAGCGGCCAATCAGGGGCAAGCCCTCGCTCGGCTCCGGCGCGAGCCGCTGGGCTCGGCGCCGCGGCTCGGCGAGCGCCCGTCCGACCACGGCAATGAGCTCGTTCAGGTCGAAGGGCTTCGGTAGATATTCGTAGGCCCCGCGCTCCGCCGCGGTGATCGCGGTCATGAAGGTATTTTGCGCGCTCATCACGATGATCGGAAGATCCGGCCTGAGCTTCTTGACGCGTGGGATCAGGTCGAAGGCGCTCTCGTCAGGCATCAGCACATCGGTGATGACGAGGTCGCCATCGCCCTGGCTGATCCAGCGCCAGAGCGTCGCGGCATTGCCGGTGGCGCGCGGCGCGTAACCCGCGCGCGCCAAGGCCTGATTCAACACCGTGCGGATCGCGGCGTCGTCATCGGCGATGAGGATATTGCCCTTGGCCATGGGTTAAGCCTGCCCCCCTTGGGTCATTTCGCTCTCGGCCATCGGCATCAGGGCACGGAAGACCGTCTGTCGGGGCCGCGAGTCGCATTCGATGATCCCGCCGTGGTCGCCGATGATCTTCGCCACCAATGCAAGTCCTAGGCCGGTCCCCGACGGCTTGGTGGTGACGAAAGGATCGAAGAGATGCGGCAGGAGGTCGGTGGGAACGCCGGCGCCGTTGTCCTCTACGGCAATCTCGAGCGGCAGGCTCACGCGCGCCTGGCTGCCAGGGACCGAGAGGCGTACGCCCGGACGGAAGGACGTGGTGAGCGTGATCTGTCCGTCGGGCCGCTCCTCGCCGATGGCTTCGGCAGCGTTCTTGACGAGGTTGAGGAAGACCTGGATCAGCTTGTCGCGGCTGCCCGGCACCGACGGCAGCGAGGGATCGTAGTGCTCGACGATCTTGATCTGGCGGGCGAAACCGCTGACGGCGATCTGCTTCACGTGGTCGAGCACGTCGTGGATATTGACCGGCTCGCGTTGCAGCGGCCGCTCATCGCCGAAGATCTCCATGCGGTCGACGAGCTTGCAGATGCGATCGGATTCGGCGCAGATGAGCTGCGTCAGGGTCCGGTCGGAATCGGTCCTCTCGCTTTCGAGCAGCTGGGCCGCGCCCCGGATGCCGGAAAGCGGGTTCTTGATCTCGTGGGCGAGCACCGCCGCCAGTCCGGAGACGGAACGCGCGGCGCCGCGATGGGTGAGCTGGCGCTCGATCATTTGCGCCATGCTTCGCTGCTGCAGCATCATCAGCACCCGGCCCGGCGCCTCAGGCAGTGGTCCTCCGTAGAGATCGACGAGCTTCGGAGCGTCGAAGCGGAAGGAGCCGAGATCCACGCCATATTCGTTGACGGTGGTGCCGTTGCGTTGCACCTGCTCGACAAGGGCGACCAGCGGGCTGCCGAAGGCAACGACGTCGGTGAGCCCGTGGCGGCACAGAACCGCCGCGCTCATTTGAAAGAAGTCTTCGGCGGCGGTGTTGACATATTCGATCCGAAGCCCTTCGCCAATGACGAGGAGCGGATGCGGCAAGGCGCTGAGCATGGCTTCTGGCGGTATCAGCGGCGGCAGGAGAGGACGGCGCGTGCCCTGCTTTTTGGTCGAGGCGCTCAAGCGGTGTATCCTCGTGACTTCAATGAAGTCGCGTATGCACAAAGAATATGCAGCAGGGCCCCATGATCTTTTATTGTGCAGGATAGTAGGGATTTGACCTTAGAGCAACACGACAATTGACGCAGTGCACAAAATCATACTTGACCCAATTTTGGGTGCAGCGGATGACCTTCCGATGAGCGTTGCGGCCCTCATTGTGGCGGCTGGCCGCGGCGTCCGAGCGGCTGGCTCTAAAGCGCTGATACCCAAGCAATATTGGACCCTAGGCGGGGTGCCGATGCTGACCCGGGCGATCAGTGCCTTTGCCGCTCATCCCAAGATCGATACGGTGATCGTCGTGATCCATCCGGAAGATGCCGGGCTGTATGACGCGGCGATCCGGGACTTTGCTGGTCGCCTAAGACCGCCGGTTCCGGGGGGTCCGCGGCGGCAGGATTCCGTCCGCGCCGGGCTTGAGGCCCTCGCCGCTCAGGCGCCCGATCGGGTGCTGATCCACGACGCGGCACGGCCTTTCGTCGATGCCGGACTGATCGGCCGCGTCATCGACGGTCTGGATGCCCATGTCGCTGCCCTCCCCGGCTTGGCCGTCACCGATACGCTGAAACGGGGATGCGAGGGTCGCGTGACCGGCACGGTTCCCCGCGATGAGCTTTGGCGCGCCCAGACGCCGCAAGGGTTCCGCTTCGATGCCATCCTTGCCGCGCATCGCGCCGCGACCGATGAGGCCAACGCCAGTTTCACCGACGATGCCGGCATCGCCGAATGGTTCGGTCTTGACGTGGCTCTGGTCCAAGGCTCGGAAGCCAATCGCAAGCTTACCTCGGCGGAGGACCTGATGAGCGCCGATGAATTGCTGCAGCTGCGAGCCGCGCACGCGGCTGGCGCCGTCCGCGTCGGGTCGGGCTACGACGTTCATGCCTTCGGACCGGGCGACGCGGTAGTCCTTTGCGGCGTGCGCATCCCGCATCCGAAAAAGCTCGTCGGCCACAGCGACGCCGATGTCGGCTTGCACGCCCTCACCGACGCGCTGCTCGGCACCATCGCCGACGGCGATATCGGCGTCCATTTCCCGCCCGCGGATGATCGCTGGCGAGGCGCGCCCTCGGAGCTGTTCCTGAAAGATGCGGCGGCCAAGCTCAAGGCGCGCGGCGGGGAGATCGTGCATGTGGACCTGACCTTCCTCTGCGAGGCCCCCCGCATTGGGCCTCACCGCGAGGCGATGCGCGCGCGGCTTGCCGAAATGCTCGGCCTGGCGCTGCCCCAGATCAGCATCAAGGCCACGACCAATGAGGGCTTGGGCTTCATCGGTCGCGGCGAAGGCATTGCTGCCATGGCCACGGCCACGGTGCGCCTGCCATGATCGGCTGGTCATGATCGATTCTCTCAAGATCGACCCACGCCTGATCGCGCAAGCCGCGGCGCTGTTGGAGGCGTGCCGCGAGCGCGGGGTGCTGATCGCCACTGCGGAATCCTGCACCGGCGGGCTCGTGGCCGCCACGCTCACCGCCGTTCCCGGTTCCTCCGAGGTGGTCGAGCGCGGCTTCGTCACCTATTCGAACGCCGCGAAGAGCGAGATGCTCGGCGTTCCCGCCTGGCTGATCGAGCGCCACGGTGCCGTGAGCGAGGATGTGGCCCGCGCCATGGTTGGAGGCGCGCTCACCCATTCGCGTGCTACCATCGCCGTCGCCGTCACCGGCATTGCGGGTCCTGGCGGGGGGACGGCGGAGAAACCGGTCGGCCTCGTCCATATCGCTGCCGCGAGGCGCGACGAGACCGTCCGGCACGAGCGTGCTCTTTTCGGCGAGATCGGCCGGGGCGAGATCAGACGCGGCAGCGTCGAGCGCGCGCTTAGCCTGCTCGCCTCAGTGCTGTGAAACAAAGGAAGCCGAGCGCGTCCCATAGATCGCGTCGGCCCGCTTTTCGAAAGCGGCCGTGTAGCGCCGCACCACCTTGGCGAACAGCGCGCCAATCAGCCGCTCGAGCATGCGCGAGCGGAAGCAGTAGCGGATGTAGAAATCGATCTCGCATGTCTCCGCGTCAAGCGGCTGAAACCGCCAGCGATTCTCCAGCACGGAAAACGGGCCATCGAGATGCTGCACGAGGATGGTGCGGTCGCCCAGGTCGAGCATGACCTCGGTGGTGAAACTCTCGCGGATGAGCTTGTAGCCCACCACCATAGTGGCGATGAGCACCTCCTTGCCCTCCCGGTGCTCGCGGCGTTTCAGTTGCAACGCCTCGCAGAGCGGCAGAAACTTGGGATAGCTCTCGACATCGGCGACGAGGGCGAACATGTCGTCCGCACTATGGGCGATGGCGTGCTTAGTCTCGTAGACGTGCATTGGACGCTTGCTGGCCGGCCGCGGCTCAACGGCCGAGCGCGGCTTGGCGGGCGGATTTGAGCCGCGCGAAATCCTCGGCCGCATGATAGGAGGATCGGGTTAGGGGACTTGCAGCCACGAGGAGGAAGCCCTTGGCTTCGGCGGCGTCCCGGAAGGCCACGAATTCCTCGGGTGTGACGAAGCGGTCGATTGCGGCATGTTTGCGGGTCGGCTGCAGATATTGGCCGAGAGTGAGAAAGTCGACGTCCGCCGCTCGTAAATCGTCTATCAGTTCAAGTACTTCCGCTGGCGTCTCGCCCAAGCCCAGCATGATCCCGGATTTGGTGAAGACGCGTCCGTCAAGCGCTTTGGCGCGCTGCAACAGGCTTAAGGAATGCGCGTAACGCGCGCCCGGGCGAATGCGCCGATAGAGCGACGGCACCGTTTCGAGATTGTGGTTGAAGATTTCGGGTCTCGCCGCCATCACGGTGTCGAGCGCGCCCTCCTTGTGCAGGAAATCGGGGGTCAGCACCTCGATGCTGGTCGCGGGCGCCCGTTCCCTGATTGCCGTGATCGTGCCGGCAAACTGCGCGGCGCCGCCGTCGGGAAGATCGTCGCGATCCACCGACGTCACCACCACATGGGCAAGCTCAAGGTCGGCGATCGCCCGTCCCACGCGCTCGGGCTCCGAAGGGTCGGGCGGCCCCGGGCGTCCCGTGCGTACATTGCAGAAGGCGCAGGCCCTGGTGCAGGTGTCGCCCAGGATCATGATTGTGGCGTGCCGCTTGCCCCAGCACTCGCCGATATTGGGACAAGCGGCTTCCTCGCAGACGGTGTGCAGGCGGTGCCCGCGCAGGATCGCGCGCGTTGCCTCAAAGGCGCGAGCACCGGGTGCCCTGACCCGAATCCATGCAGGCTTCGCCAGGACTGGCGTATCCGGCAGATGCGCCTTCTCGGGATGGCGCGCGCGCAGTTTGCTGCTGCCTTCGCCGACAGTGTCGAGCAGCGTTACCACCAGCAGCGCGATCCCTTACGTTTGTGCCGGCTTGCGCAAGCTGCGCCAGACCCAGAGCACGATGACGGCGCCCACACTGGCCACGATTAGATTGCCCAGCCAGCCGTAGAACTGGATATTCAGGAGATTGGCGAGCGCGCCGCCCACGAAGGAACCTGCGATACCGACGAGCAGATTGGTGAGAAGACCATGGTCGCTCGAAGTCACCTTCTCCGCGATGTAGCCAGCAAGAATGCCGATGATCAGCATGCCGAAAAAGCCGACCCCCGGCATGGAAAGGAGTCCATGAGCTTATTTTGCATTCGAGCCTCCGAAAATTGACGTCAGCAGCGACGCTTCACCAGAACCCGCGACCCTCGGGGCCCGAAGCCCAATATAGGTGACCTTAGCCTGGGCAACGATCGGCTCAAGTCCCCCGCACCCGCTGCCACACATACAGACAAAGGATGGCGCCCAAGGTGGCGACGACGACCTCGCCGACGACGTTATAGGCGGTGATCCCAAGCAGCCTAGCGATGAAGCCGCCGACCATGGCGCCGATGATGCCGATCAGCAGATTCATCCAAAGGTCCTGCTGACGGCCCATGTAGAAAGCCGCGATCGCGCCGGCGGCGAGGCCGACGATGCAAAAAATGATCAGGCCGACGATCAGCTCCATGGTCGATGCTCTCCGCTCCTTAACCTCCCGCTTGCTCTAGCACGCCGCCTGACGGCTGTCACAGAGGCTCTAGATGTGGAGCGCACGGCCGTAAGCGTCGAGCACCGATTCATGCATCGTCTCCGAGAGCGTCGGGTGGGGGAAGATGGCCGAGATCAGCTCGGCCTCGGTGGTTTCAAGGCTTTTGGCGATGGCGAAGCCCTGGATCAACTCCGTCACCTCCGCCCCGAACATATGGGCGCCGAGGAGCTCGCCGGTTTCCGCGTCGAAGATGGTCTTGATCAGACCCTCCGTCTCGCTCAGCGCGATCGCCTTGCCGTTGGCCTGATAGGGGAAGCGGCCGATCTTGACGGTGCGCCCAGCGGCGCGCGCTGCCTCCTCGGTGAGGCCGACGCTTGCGACTTGCGGAGAGCAATAGGTGCAGGCCGGAATCGCCGTCTTGTCGAGGGGGTGAACGCCTTCGACGCCAGCGATCTTCTCGACGGAGAGGACACCTTCATGGCTCGCTTTGTGGGCAAGCCAAGGCGGTCCCACCACGTCGCCGATGGCGTAGAGGCCGGGGGCCCCGGTGCGGCACCATGTGTCGACGACGATATGGCCCTTCGCGATTTCGAACCCCTGCTGCTTGAGCCCGAGACCCTCGACATTGCCGGTGATGCCGATGGCGAGGATGACGCGATCAACCGTCAGCTCCTCGGCAAGGCCGTCAGGCCGTCTCAGGGTCGCCGTGACGCTGTCGCCGTGGTGCGCGAAATGTTCCACTGCGGTCCTTGTGTGGATGGTCATCCCCTGCTTGGCGAAGGCCTTGTGCGCGAGCGAAGAGATTTCCGTGTCCTCGGAGGGCAGCATGCGGTCGAGTATCTCCACCACGGTCACCTCGGCGCCGAGTGTCCGGTAGAGACTCGCGAACTCGATGCCGATGGCGCCTGAGCCCACGACGAGCAGAGATTTCGGAAAGCTCCGCGGAACCATGGCTTCCTTGTAGGTCCAAACCACCTTGCCGTCGGGCTCGAGGCCCGGCGACGTGCGCGCCCGCGCGCCCGTCGCGACGATGATGTGCTTCGCTTCAATTTCTGGAAGCGGCTGCCCGTCCCTATCGGTGACAGCGATGCGTCCCTGCCCTTGCAGGCCTGCGGTGCCGTCCACCACGGTGATCTTGTTCTTCTGCATGAGATAGGCGACGCCGTCCGACAGGCGCGCGGCCGCCTTCCGGCTCCGCTCGACGATTCGCGCGAGATCGTAACGGAGATTGTCGGCGGCAAGTCCAAACTCCGAAGCGCGCCCCATGAGATGATAAAGCTCGGCGGTGCGGAGCAACGCCTTGGTGGGGATGCAGCCCCAATTGAGGCAGATGCCGCCAAGCTGCTCGCGCTCGATCACGACGGGTTTGAGCCCGAGCTGCGCCGCCCGGATCGCCGCGACATAGCCGCCGGGTCCGCCGCCGATCACGGCAATATCGAAGCTCGTTTCACGCATGATGCTTCGAAACCTATGCGGGGGCAAGCCAAGGCTCTCATTTGGTTGGGAAGGGCACGAACCCCTCTTCCGCCGTGGCCCGCTCGCAAGGCGTCTTATCACGGTCCGGCGCCTCGGCCACACTGGCATTGGTCGCAGGCAGCTCCGGCGCGGCTGCGTCCACCTTGGCCGGGGGGATTTGCGTCCCGACGGAAGGCGACCCGAGCACCATCCAGTGCCACGACGGTCAGCGCTACGGGCGCGAACATCACCAGGACCTGCCTCAGATCCCGGTAGGGCTCGACGCTGATCGTCTGTCACGTCTCGATCATAATCCCCAGGAAGAACACGACAAGTGGTGCGAGCAGCAGGACCATGCCGCCCGCAAGCGTGATTTTGTTGCGGGCGACAAACAGGATCACGCCGAAAATGGCGGGGCCGAGCACGGTCCAGATCAGCACCGCGTAAGCGCCGATAGCCTCGTCCAGGGCGCACGCGAGGTCCTCACCCCGGCAGGGCATGAGCGCGGCGATCTCGCTCGCGGCAAGCCCGATCAGGAGTGATAGCGCTCCGGCGACGAGAAGTCCCAAGATCAGCCGCATTCCTAATCCTCGGACCTACACCAGCATGGTTACCGGGTCTTCGATGAAGGCCTTGAAGGCTGCCAGCAGCTCGGCGCCGAGCGCGCCGTCGATCACTCGGTGATCCACCGACAGCGTCGCGCTCATCATGGTCGCGATCTTCACCGCGTCGTCCTTGATTACGGCGCGCTTCTCGGCGCGGCCCACGGCGAGGATGCTCGCTTGCGGCGGGTTGATCACGGCGTCGAAGCGGGCGACGCCGTACATACCGAGATTGGAGAGGGTGGTGGTGGCGCCCTGATATTCGTGGGGCGCGAGGCGCTTCGAGCGTGCCCGGGCGGCCAGATCGCTCATCTCGTTGGAGATCTCCGATAGGCTTTTGAGCTCGGCATTGCGGATCACGGGCGTAAACAGGCCGCCCTCGGAAAGCGCCACGGCGACGGCAACATCGGAGGCGCGATGCAGCAGCAGCCCGGCCTCCGTCCAGGTGGCGTTGGCGCGCGGCACCTTCTGCAGCGCCATGGCGAGCGCCTTGATGATGAAATCGTTGATCGAGAGCTTGAAGGCGCGGGGGCCGTCCTTTGGCGCCATCGCATTCAGCCGCGTGCGCGCGGCGAGCACGGCATCGAGCTCGCAGTCGATCCCGAGATAGAAATGCGGGATGGTCTGCTTGGCGAGGGTCAGCCGCTCGGCGATGACCCGGCGCATGGTGTCATGAGGCACGAGCTCGTAGGTGCCGGGCTCATACAGCGCCAGCACCTGCTCGTCGGAGATTGACAGCGGAGCGGCTGCAAGCCGCGTATGCACCAGGCGGCGCCGATCGGGCTCCGCCACGGCCTCGACGGCTTCGAACCTCTCGACAGATTTTTCGGCGTGAGGCCCTTCAAGCGAAGCTTGCTCGATATCCCGTTTGACGATGCGGCCGTGCGGGCCCGAGCCATCGAGCGCGCCGAGATCGATGCCGCGCTCGCGTGCGAGTCGCCGTGCCAGCGGCGAGGCAAAGACACGTTTCGCGTGGATACGCTTCGCGTGACCATTTGTTAGCCCCATCCCATTTGAGGCCGAATCCCCCTCTTCCCGGTGGGGAGAGGGCTGGGGTGAGGGGATTGGCGAGTCGGCTGGTTTCTGTACCCCCTCACCCGGCGCGCTGCGCGAAACGACCTTCCCCCCCATGGGAGAGGTGTCCTCGCCTTCCGCGATCAGCAGCGCGATGGGTTGGTTCACCAGGATATGCTCGGTGCCCTCCGGAACGAGGATCTTGCCGATGCTCCCCTCATCCACCGCCTCGAGCTCCATGGTCGCCTTGTCGGTCTCGATATCGGCGATGACGTCGCCTGCGTGCACCGCATCGCCCTCCCCCACATGCCATTTGGTGAGCTTGCCCTCCTCCATGGTGGGCGACAGCGCAGGCATGAGGATCGGTGTCGGCATGGATCAGGCGCTTTGCTCGCGGGCGAGCACGGCCATCTGCTCTTCCCAATGCCGGCCGTCGAACAGGGTGATGCGGGTGACGCGGACGGCGCCGTCGTCGAGGCAGCGGACATTGACGCTGTAGCCGTTGGGCTTGGAGCGCGGCACGTAGAAGGTCTTTATTCCGCATGACGAGCAGAAATGATGCTTCGCCGTGCCGGTGTTGAAGGTGTAGGTGGTGAGTGTGGCCTCGCCCTTAAGCAAGCGGAAGCGCTCCTTGGGGACGATCAAGTGCAGGTAGCCGGCCTTTCGGCAGATCGAGCAGTTGCATTCCTTGACCTCGATCTCGTCGGGCGCCAGCACCTCGAAGCGCACCGCGCCGCAATGGCAGCCGCCTTGTTTCCAGTTCATGGGCGCATCGTCCACGCGAATCACTCCCGATAGCAGACGGATTTGACGCCTGCGATCACCTGCTCGACCGACGGCAGCGCGAGCTTCTCGAGATTCGCCGCGTAAGGCATTGGCACATTGGCGCCGGTGATCTTGAGCGGCGGCGCATCGAGATGGTCGAAGGCCTCCGCCGCGACGGCCGCGCAAATCTCCGTGCCCACCGAGCAGAGGGGCCACGCCTCCTCGACGGTGACCAAGCGGTTGGTCTTCTTGACCGACGCGAGCACGGTCGCCATGTCGAGCGGCCGGAGCGTGCGGAGATCGATGATTTCCGCCTCGATGCCTTCCTCGGCGAGCCGCTTTGCCGCCTCCAGCGCGTAAGCCATGCCCCGCGAATAGGAGACGATGGTCACGTCGGAGCCGGTTCGCGCCACGCGCGCCTTGCCGATCGGCAGGACGAAATCCTCGAGCTTCGGCACCTCGAAGCTCTGGCCATAGAGAATTTCATTCTCGAGAAAGACCACGGGGCTCGGATCGCGGATCGCGGCTTTGAGCAGGCCCTTGGCGTCGGCGGCGGCATAGGGCGCGATCACCTTCAGCCCCGGCACGCTCGCATACCAAGCAGAGAAGTCCTGGCTATGCTGGGCCGCGACGCGCGATGCCGCGCCGTTCGGCCCTCTGAACACGATCGGGCAGTGCATCTGGCCGCCGGACATATAGGGCGTCTTGGCGGCGGAGTTGACGATGTGGTCGATCGCCTGCATGGCGAAGTTCCAGGTCATGAACTCGACGATCGGCTTGAGCCCTGCGAAGGCCGCGCCGACGCCGACGCCGGCGAAGCCATATTCGGTGATCGGCGTGTCCTGCACGCGCCTCTCGCCGAATTCCTCGAGCAGGCCTTGCGTCACCTTGTAGGCGCCCTGATATTGGCCGACCTCCTCGCCCATGACGAAGACGCGATCGTCGGCGCGCATCTCCTCGGCCATGGCGTCGCGCAGCGCCTCGCGCACGGTCATGGCGACCATCTCCGTGCCCGGAGGGATCTCCGCTTCCGGGCGCGGCTCGGCCGGCGCCACTTGCGGCCCTGCCGGTGCCTCCTCGATGTCCGGGGGCGCCTCCCCTAAATCTCGGGGCGTTTCCTCTCCCCGTTTGGAGAGGGGGGAACCGTCACGGGCCTCGCTCTTCGAGACGGGCGTCGGCGTGCCCTCCTCAGGGTGAGGCGCTAACTCCTCATCCTTAGGAGTGGCCGAAGGCCGCGCCGCGAAGGATGAGGCTACGTCTTCGCCATCTTGAAGGAGCAGCGCGATAGGTTGGTTGACTGGCACATGCTCGGTGCCCTCGGGCACCAGGATCGTGCTGACCTTGCCGTCGTCTGTCGCCTCCACCTCCATGGTTGCCTTGTCGGTTTCGATTTCGGCAATGACGTCACCGGTGCGCACCGCATCGCCCGCCTTCACGTGCCATTTGGCGAGCGTGCCCTCCTCCATGGTGGGAGACAGCGCCGGCATGAGAATTTCGGTGGGCATTACGGGCTCAGCTAAGATCAAGCGACCACATCGGTAAAGAGCTCGCCGGCATTGGGCTCCGGATCGTGGGTGGCGAATTCGGCGGCCTCGTTCACCACGGCGCGAATCTCCATGTCGATCTGCTTGAGGCGCTCCTCATCGGCGATCCCCGCTTCGAGCATGCGCTTGCCCAAGAGCTCGATGGGGTCGTGATGGGCGCGCATCGCCTGCACCTCCTCGCGGCTCCGATATTTGGCGGGATCCGACATGGAATGGCCGCGATAGCGATAGGTGCGCATCTCGAGGATCATCGGCCCAGCGCCTCCCCTCACTTGTGCGATCGCAGCCTCGCCGGCGGCCTTGACGGCGCGGACGTCCATGCCGTCCACCTTCATGCCCGGAATGCCGAAGACCGAGCCTCGATGGTAAAGCTCCTCGGCCAAGGCGCTTGCCCGATCCACCGACGTGCCCATGGCGTAATGGTTGTTCTCGATCACGTAGAGGACCGGGAGCTTCCACAGCGAGGCAATGTTGAAGCTTTCATAGACTTGGCCCTGATTGGCCGCGCCCTCCCCGAAAAAGGTGAGGCAGACGCGATCGTTGCCGCGATATTTGTTGGCGAAGGCAAGCCCGGTGCCGAGCGGCGCGGGCGCGCCCACGATGCCGTGCCCGCCATAGAAGTTCCTGGCGACCGAGAACATGTGCATGGAGCCGCCCTTGCCCTTGGAATAGCCGTGGCGCCGCCCGGTCAGCTCCGCCATCACGCCTTTGGGGTCCATGCCGCTGCTCAGCATATGGCCGTGGTCGCGATAGGCCGTGATCACCTGATCCCCCTCCTCGCGCGCCATCTGCATGCCGGTGACGACGGCCTCCTGGCCGATATAGAGGTGGCAGAAGCCGCCAATCAGCCCCATGCCGTAGAGCTGCCCTGCCTTCTCCTCGAATCTGCGGATGAGCAGCATCTGCCGATAGGCGTCGAGCGCCTGCTCCGGGGCGAGGCTCGGGGCACTTCCGTGCTGCAAGACCATCGCGGTTGGTAGCGCGTCGGATGGGACGATGGACGGTGCGGGGGTTGGCATCTGCTCGGCGCCGTCTGCGGGCGTGGTCAAACCTTCACTCCTCGCATTTTCCCACCTTCCCTCGCGCACGCTAACACGAGTTTGGATTCGCCCGAAAGATGGCGCCATCCTTCCCTTGGTAGGGGGAGATGAAGGGGAAAGCGCAAGGCTCCCGATCAGCGCTTGGGCAGCGCGCCCGTGTCCTCCGCGGGCGGACGGCGTTTCAGCATGATGAGGTCGTCGGGATGGGCGAGGTTCAGAATGGCGCGGGCGCGCTCGTCCAGCATGTCCGGGTCGAGGCTTTCGGGCCTGAGCAGCGCCACGTCCCGCTCCAGCCGCTGCCGCACCTCTTTCAGCCCGGCAAGCTCGCCCGCCAGCACCTGCTTGCGTTTCTCCAGGTCCACGCGCGCCTTGAGGCCATGATCCCCAATCTGGAGATTGTAGCCAAAATAGCCGCCTAGCCCACAGGCGAGCAGCGGAAACAGGAGAGATCGAAGACGCATTCCCTTGGACCACCCGTGAGGATCAAACACTGCCGGTCATGGCCGGGCTTGTCCCGGCCGGGGCATGACGATGCAGGGTTTTAGAGTCGCCTGAGGACAGTTAAGCGTGGGTTAGCGGCCCACGATTTAGCACCGAGCGGCCAGCATAGCGGGCGGCCTTGCCCAGCTCTTCCTCGATGCGGAGCAGTTGGTTGTATTTGGCGACGCGGTCGGATCTCGCCAGCGATCCCGTCTTGATCTGCCCGCAATTGGTGGCGACGGCGAGGTCGGCGATGGTGGCGTCCTCGGTCTCGCCAGAACGGTGCGACATCACCGCTGCATAGCCCGCTCCTTGCGCCATGCGCACCGCATCGAGCGTCTCGCTCAAGGTGCCGATCTGGTTGACCTTGACCAGAATGGCGTTGGCGATGCCCTGCTCGATGCCTTGCTTGAGCCGCGTCACATTGGTGACGAACAGATCGTCGCCGACGATCTGGCAGCGCTGCCCTAACGCCCCGGTCATGGCGCGCCAGCCCTCCCAATCGTCCTCCGCCATGCCGTCTTCGATCGAATAGATCGGATAGTTCGACGCAAGCTCGGTGTAATAGGCGATCATGCCTTTGGCATCCAGGCTCCGCCCTTCGCCTTTGAGGAAGTAACGATCTTCCGCGTAGAACTCTGTCGCGGCGGCGTCGAGGGCAAGAAAGACGTCCTCGCCCAGCTTGAAGCCAGCAGCCGCGATCGCCGCCACGACGAAGTCGAGCGCGTCTCGGGTCGAGGCGAGATTTGGCGCGAAACCCCCCTCGTCTCCGACATTTGTATTGTGGCCGGCGCCTTTCAGCGCGTGCTTCAGCGCGTGGAACACCTCGACGCCCATGCGCAAGGCCTCGGCGAAGCTCGGCGCGCCGATCGGCGCGATCATGAATTCCTGGAAATCGATCGGGTTGTCGGCATGGACCCCACCATTCAAGATGTTCATCATCGGCACCGGCAGGAGCGTCGCCTCGGCCCCGCCGAGATAGCGGTAGAGCGGCTGATTGTGAGCCCTCGCCGCGGCCTTGGCATTGGCGAGAGACGCGCCGAGGATGGCATTGGCGCCGAGCCGCTTCTTATTCTCGGTGCCGTCGAGCTGGCAAAGGCGCTGGTCGATGCCGCGCTGGTCGTCGGCATCGAGGCCGGTCAACGCCTGCCGGATCTCGCCGTTGACGGCCTCAACCGCCTTGCGCACGCCCTTGCCGCTATAGCGCTTGCCGCCATCGCGGAGCTCGTGAGCCTCATGCGCGCCCGTAGAGGCGCCCGAGGGCACCGCGGCGCGGCCGAAGGCGCCGTCCTTCAGCACCACATCGACCTCGACGGTCGGGTTGCCGCGGCTGTCGAGAATTTCCCGGCCGACGACGGTAGCGATTGCGGTCATGGCTGCTCTTTTTTGGCGTGATTTGAACGACGGCAGGGTCTAAACGGGCTCCAGGCGAATGAGAGCCCTCTTAACCCAGGCAGGAGCGGAGTGAAAGGCGGATGTGCAGTTTCGCTGCCTTGCTGATCCCGGGGCGTCCTAGATGACCGACACCGGCGCGCTGGTGCTGTTCTCGGGCGGGCAGGATTCGACCGTCTGCTTGGGGCTGGCTCTCGGCCGCTACGCCCGCGTGGAGACCATCGGCTTCGACTACGGCCAGCGGCACGACGTCGAGATGCAATGCCGCGAGACGGTGCTGACGGACATCAAGCGCGGTTTCCCAGCTTGGGCGCCGCGGCTCGGGCCAGACCATGTGCTCGACATCGCAAGCTTCGGCGCCATCAGCGACACGGCGCTGACTTCCGACGGCGAGATCGAGATGCTGGCCTCTGGGCTCCCCAGCACCTTCGTGCCCGGGCGCAACCTACTGTTCTTCGTCTATGCCGCAGCGCTCGGCTATCGCCGAGGTTTGCACGTGCTGATGGGCGGCATGTGCGAGACGGACTATTCGGGCTATCCCGATTGCCGCGACGCGACCTTGCGCGCGCTTGAGCAGGCGATCAGGGCCGGGACCGAAATTCCCTTCACGATCGAGACGCCGCTGATGTGGTTGTCGAAGGCAGAGACCTGGGCGCTTGCGGAGGAGCTGGGCGGGCAAGCCTTTGTCGAAATGATCGCCGAGGAGACACACACCTGCTATCGCGGCGAGCGCGGTCTCCGTCATGATTGGGGCTATGGCTGTGGCACCTGTCCGGCCTGCGAGCTCCGCGCCCGCGGTTTCGAGACGTGGCAGGCCTCCCGCTCCGCCGGCTCTCCGCGACGGGCGAGAGGCTAGCTAGACAAGACCGCGCCTTGCTATCATGCGATGACAAGGAGGTAGTTTATCCTCGCTCGTCGAACCTCCTTTATCCTTCTCCTCACCTCGTCCGCGCTAAGGGGCGTTTCGCGAGGCGTCGTGAGGCGGGACGAGGTGCGGCCGCGGGCCTGCGCAAGCCAGGTACTCGGGCGGCGCCGGGGCCTCCGGTCGGAGGTACTAAGGCCTCCTGCCAGGAGCTGGCTGACGACCTGAGACAGCTTCGCGGCGTCGCGGCTGACCTCTTGCGAAAACGCGGCCCGGTGATCGCATAAACGCCGCTCATGGCGCGCCGAGAGGCGCCTGCGCGCTCCGCAAAGAGACGAACCATAATGGACTTGCGCTTTTCGGCGCGCCATTCCCCTCACGCTTGCGCGATGGGGGGAGAAAGGAGCCAAGCCCGGACGCTTGAATGCGTCGCGGCAACGGATCGCATGTCTGCTTGTACTGGCCGGAACCACGAGCGGGATCACCCCTCACCCTTTCCGTCATGCGACTCGCGCAGCATCGCGCAAGAGGGTGGCTTCGACCTTTAGGTCGAAGACCTTCAGGTCCAAGCCCGGTGAGGGGGCGTTTCGCGATCGCGAATCGCGCTCTTGCTCTCGATGCTGGTAAGGGCCAACTTCGACCCATGTATTCGGTCAAGGAGATCTACTACACGCTGCAAGGCGAAGGCGCGCAAACATGGCGCCTGGCGGTGTTCTGCCGTTTCGCGGGCTGCAACCTCTGGTCCGGCCGCGAGGCCGACCGCGAGACAGCAGCTTGCAATTTCTGCGACACGGACTTCGTCGGCACCGATGGTCCCGGCGGCGGCAAGTTCGCGGACGCCGGCGCGCTGGCCGAGGCTTGTCGCAACACCTGGCGCGGCAATAGCGGGACACCCGCCTTTGTCGTGCTCACCGGCGGCGAGCCCATGTTGCAGGTGGACGAACCTCTGATCGCGGCGCTGCATGCGTCAGGGTTCGAGATCGCCATAGAGACCAATGGCACGTTGCCCGTGCCCCGCTCCATCGACTGGATCTGCGTGAGTCCCAAATCCGGCGTGCCGCTAACCCAGCGGTCGGGCGACGAGCTGAAACTCGTCTACCCCCAAGGCCAGCTTGAGCCGAGGCAAGTCGAAGACCTCGACTTCACCCATTTCCTGTTGCAGCCCATGGATGAGGGACCCAAGACCTCCGGCAATCTCCGCGCGACTATTGACTATTGTCTCGCCCATCCCAAATGGCGGTTGAGCCTGCAGACCCACAAGCTGCTGGGTCTGCGTTAAGCCTCGCAGCTCTGGCCCTGGCTCGGCAGAGCAAAATCGCATTTTCTTTTGAAGCATGATCTTTTCGGAAAACCGGTTTCCACTTTTCCGGATCATGCTCTAAACAGCCTCCCATGCGCGTCTATAAGGACTTTTTCTTCGAGGCTGCCCATTGGTTGCCTTCCGCGCCTCCGGGCCATCCGAACGCGCGGGTGCACGGCCATTCCTTCCGCGCCCGCGTGGTCGTCGACGGCGAGCCCGATCCCAAGACCGGCATCCTTCTGCATTTCGATGATCTCGAAGCGGCGATTGCGGAGGCCCGCGACGCGCTCGATCATCGCTCCCTGAACGATGTGGAAGGGCTATCCGCCCCGACGCTGGAGCGGATCGCGATGTGGCTCTGGGACCGGCTGCACGACCGCCTGCCCGGCCTTGCCGAGATTCAAATCTCGCGCGACAGCTGTCACGAAGGCTGCATCTATGCCGGGCCGCCGGCGCGGGACCCGCGCCTGCCCGCTGCGGAATAGGCAAGGCCATGGCCGGCACGACGGGCAGACCGAAACAGCTTGGCAAGGCAACGCCACTTCCCCGCTCGCCCGATGAGGCGTTGCTGGAGCGCGTGGCCAACCCCGATCCCGAGACGCTCTATGCCGCCCGCTTCACCGCGCCGGAATTCACCTGCCTCTGCCCGATCACCGGGCAGCCGGACTTCGCCCATCTCGTCATCGACTACGCGCCCAAGGCCTGGCTGCTCGAATCGAAGTCGCTCAAGCTCTACCTGGCGAGCTTCCGCAATCATGGCGCCTTCCACGAGGACGCCACGGTCAGCATCGGCAAGCGCATCGTCGAGCTGGTCGAGCCCGCTTATTTGCGGATCGGCGGCTATTGGTATCCGCGAGGGGGCATACCCATCGACGTCTTCTGGCAGCATGGTGTGGTGCCGGACGGTCTCTGGCTGCCGGATCAAGGCATCGCCCCCTATCGCGGCCGGGGCTAGGCTAGCCTTTGGTTAGGGCGATGAGGCTCGATCTCATCATCACCAATGGTGATGCCGCCGGCGAATTGCTCCGCCGCAGCTTTGCCGGCGCTGAGGTGCTCCCGTGGCGGGACGTGCTGCATGACGGGCCGGTGCCGCTGACGCACGACCTCGCTGAGCTGACGGCCATTCGCGCGCGCTATCTTGCCGGCAGGGGCTGGGGCGAGTTTGCGCGGATCGAAGCGGACTTGGCGGCGCGCGATCGTGGACTTATGCATATGGCGAGCTTCGACAGGGTGGTGTTGTGGTTTGAGCACGATCTGTTCGATCAACTCCAGCTCTTGCAGATCCTCGATTGGTTCGGCGAGCACCCGCGCGATGGGTCCTAGCTTCTGGTGCAGGCCTCGGACTTCCTCGGCCGGCAGACGTTCGAGCAACTGCACGCGTTCAAGCGTCAGAGCAAGCCGTGACCTCCGAGCAGCTGGCGCTGGCGGGGCGCGCCTTTGGTGCCCTTCGCGCAGAGACGCCCGAAGCATGGCAAAGGCTTCTCGACCTCGACCTGGCTCCGCTGCCCTTCCTTCGGGCGTCTGTCTCCCGCATGCTGGAAGAGCTGCCGGGGCCAGACGGCCTGTCACGGACCGAACGCCAGATGCTGGCGGCACTTCGCCGCGGCGCCCCAACCAACCGCCCCCGGCGCTGTTCGTGGCGGCGCAGCGGCAGGAGCGCGCCGTGTTCATGGGCGATTGGAGCTTCTGGGGTCTGCTCGACGGGCTTTGTCTCGCCGAACGCCCGCTCGTCAAAGGTCTTGATGGAGCGCCCTTCATTGGAGAGAGCGGGATGGATCAGGCGTATTTCCAGAGCGTGCTCCGGCTCACGCCCCTCGGCGAGGAGGTCGTCGCAGGTCGTGCCGATCGGGCGGCTCACAACACGATCGACCGCTGGTGGGGCGGCACGCATTTGACCAAGGACGCGTTGTGGCGCTTCGACGCCGGTGCACAGCGGCTGATAGCGCCCGGTGGCTAGTATCCGTCGGCTCGCGATTTCTTCGCCAGCCGGTCGATCTCGATCAGCTCGGAAAGCAGTGGCTCTAATTCCTTGAGCGGCAGCATGTTCGGACCATCCGACGGGGCGCGGTCGGGGTCCGGATGGGTCTCGATGAACACGCCCGCCACGCCGACGGCCACGGCCGCGCGCGCAAGCACCGGCACGAAACGCCGCTCGCCTCCGCTTGCCGCCCCCTGACCTCCGGGCTGCTGCACGGAATGGGTGGCGTCGAAGATCACCGGCGCCCCCGTCTCGGCGAGGATCGGCAGCGCGCGCATGTCCGAGATGAGCGTGTTGTAGCCGAAGCTCACGCCGCGCTCCGTGAGCAGAAGGTTCGGGTTGCCAGCACCGACGAGCTTGGCGACGACGTGTTTCATGTCCCAGGGGGCCAGGAACTGACCCTTCTTTACATTCACCACCTTGCCCGTCCGGGCCGCGGCCAGGAGCAGATCGGTTTGCCGGCAGAGGAAGGCCGGGATTTGCAGCGCATCCACGGCCGTGGCGAGGAGTGCGCATTGCTCCGGCTCGTGCACGTCGGTGATCACGGGAAGGCCGACACTCTCCCTGATCTCGGCGAAGATGGGGAGCGCGTCGGCGAGGCCGATGCCACGGGCGCTGGCGAGGCTCGTGCGGTTCGCTTTGTCGAAGGAGGACTTGTAGACGAGGCCGACGCCGAGCCTCTCAGCGATCTCCTTGAGTGCGTGCGCCATCTCCAGCGCATGCGCCCGGCTCTCAATCGCGCATGGCCCGGCGATCACGGCCAAGGGCAAGGCGTTGCCGAATGGAGCATTCCCCACGGCAACGGCGGAGCTCGGAGCGAGCTTGATGGCAGCGGTCATGGCTGGACCATGGGGGCGCGGGGCCTCATGCGTCAACCGGGCCGCGGGCATGCGCAAGACTCCCTGCGACATAGGTCGCGCGCACGGTGCGATCGTCGCCGAGCGTCATCAGCAGGAACAGGGTCTCCTCCAATGATTTGGCGCGGTCGGCGCGGTAGGCAAGGAGCGGCGTGGCTTTCGGGTCGAGCACCACGATGTCGGCTTCACGTCCCACCTGCAGCGACCCGATGCGATCCTCAAGTTCAAGCGCATAAGCGCCGCCGAGCGTGGCAAGATAAAGCCCCTCGAAGGCGCCGATCGGCGCGCTGTTCAGCTCGGCAATCTTGTAGGCCTCGTTCAGCGTTGTGAGCAGCGAGAAGCTCGTGCCGGCGCCAATATCGGTGCCGAGACCGACATGGATCGGCCGCTTTGGATCCTTGGCAGCGCGCATCCGGAACAGGCCGCTGCCAAGGTACAGGTTGGAGGTCGGGCAATGGGCGATTGCAGCGTCCCGCTCGTGGCAACAGCAAAACTCGGACTCCGAGAACCAGATGCCGTGGCCAAGAACGGTGCGGCGGCCGACCAGACCGTAATGATCGTAGACATCGAGAAAGTCCTTCCGCTCCGGAAAGAGCTTGGTGATGAAGACGACTTCGTCGCGATTCTCCGCGATGTGGGTCTGCAAGTTAAGCTCTGGATATTCGCGCCAAAGCGCGCCAGCCGCTTCGAGCTGTACGGGCGTGCTCGATCCCGCCCAGCGCGGGGTGATGGCATAGAGCAAGCGTCCTCGCCCATGCCAATTGGCGATGAGCGCCTTGGACTGGTTGTAACCCGTCTGCGCAGTATCGCGGAGCGCTTCAGGCACGTTGCGGTCCATCATGCATTTGCCGGCCACGAGCCGCATGTTGCGTTTCAGGGCTTCGGCAAACAGAGCGTCGACCGACTGCGGATACACCGCGCAATAGACGCAAGGCGTGGTCGTGCCGTTGCGCAGGAGCGCCTCGCAGAAGACCGCCGCGATTTCGCGCGCATGGGCTTCGTCGGCGAACGCCTCCTCTGCTGGATAGACGTAGTCGTTGACCCATTGCAGGAGCTGCTTGCCGGGCGAGGCGATCACCCCCGTCTGCACGTAGTGCACATGCGTGTCGATGAAGCCGGCAGAGAGGATGCAGCCGGAATAGTCTGTGACCGGAGCATCGGTGGGCAATTTGCTCCGTACGCTGTCATGGGCGCCGACGGCCTCGATCACCCCGTCCCGACAGACGATCAGCCCGTCGGTCTCGTGCAGGACGGCCTTTGCCGGATCGACGAGAAAGGGATCGTCGGCGAAGGTGACGATCGTGCCGCGGAGCGCGGTGACAGGAGCATCAGCCATTTTGCGTCCTTCGGCATACTCTCGAGCACCGAGAGCTGATTTGCAGCGGAAGCCCCAATTGTCCTGGTCCTGCTAGACTAACGGATGTCAGCGCGGCAGCCAGGGCGGCGAGGAGTTGCGTTCATGAAAGCGATGATATCGGGAAGGGTCCTGTTTGGCGTCAGCCTCTTCGGCGTTAGCGCCCTGCTTGCGATCGGTCACGCCCACGCAAACCCAATCGACGACTGCAACCAAAGCGCGGATATCGCAAGGCAGATCGAGGGCTGCACCCAATTTCTCGAGCAGGACCCCCTCAGTCCCTATGTCGCGTTGGCTTACGGCCTTCGCGGCGGGGCTTACCAAAAAAAGGGCGACCCCGACCGGGCCATCGCCGACTTCAGCCAGGCGATCGAGATCGAGCCGAGCCAGGTCAGGTTCTATGTCAATCGGGGCATCGTCTACCGAGACAAGGGCGATCGCGATCAAGCCATTGCCGATTTCAGCAAGGCCATCGAGACCGACTCGCAATTTGCGGAAGCCTTCATCAACCGCTGCGTTGCCTATACGGACAAAGGTCAAGGCGACTTGGCAATCGCAGATTGCAACCAGGCGATCGCGATCGATCCGAAAGACGCCGTCGCCTACAATGATCGCGGCGTCGCTTACGAGAAGACGGGGGACGTCGACCGAGCCCTCGCCGACTACACCAGGGCCATCGAGATCGACCCTGACTATCGCGACGCCTATGCCAACCGCGCTGTGCTGTACGACCATAAGGGCGACCGGGAACACGCCATCGCCGATTACCGCGTGGCGTTGGCCAAAAATCCCAGCAGCGAGGACCGTCAGGATCTTGAAGCTGCGCTGAAGCGCCTCGGCGCAGGCCCCTGATATCTCTCTTTAGATGGCGCTAGGGCGCGGTCTGGCATCATGCAGGCTTCGCCAGGGGGGAACTTCACCATGAAAAAGGCAATTGCAGAATTCATTGGGACATTTGCTCTTGTCCTGATCGGCTGTGGCACTGCTGTCATCGCCGGAATGGGAACTGGCGCGACCGCAGTCGATATTCTCGGCATTGCCGCTGCCTTCGGGCTCACCATCGTCGCTATGGCCTATGGCATCGGCCAGATCTCAGGCTGTCATGTCAATCCGGCGGTCAGCTTCGGCGTGCTGATAGCGAGCCGGATGTCGACTCAGGATTTCGTGACATACGTCATCGCTCAGGTTCTGGGCGCCATCGCGGGCGCCGCCGTCCTGTACCTCATTCTCTCGGGCAAGGCGTCGGGCTGGGGCGGATCGCTCGGCCAGAATGGTTGGGGAGCCGGCTATCTTGGCGAGTACAACACGCTTGCGGCCTTCATCTATGAGGTGGCCCGCACCTTCCTGTTCCTCGTCTGCATCCTCGGCGTCACCCAGAGGGGCGCGCCGGTCGGACTCGCTGGTCTCGCCATTGGCCTGACGCTCGTCGCGATCCACCTGCTCGGCATCAACGTCACCGGCACGTCGGTGAACCCTGCCCGCTCGCTCGGGCCGGCAATCGTTGGCTTTGCCACCAATCCGCACGCGCTTGCGCAGGTGTGGCTGTTTATCGTCGCGCCTCTGATCGGCGCCGCCGCGGCAGGCTATTTGTTCAAGTCGGGTATTCTCGCCGCGGACGACGTGATCCCGGAGCGTGGGGCCGGGAGATCGGACGTGCCGCCGGCGGCCTCGGCACCGCGCAAGCGGCGATAAACCGTTTGTATTGAGGCAGAAACAGTCCTCGTCATGGCCGGGCTTGCCCGGCCATCTACGTCTTTGATTTGTGGCCGGAAATTCGTGGATGCCCGGGACTGCGCCCGGGCATGACGATTCAATTCGTATGTGACTGAGAGTCCGAAATCGCGGCTAGACCAGCCGGCTCTGCTCCACCGCGGCGCCGATGAAGGAGGCGAACAGCGGGTGAGGCTCGAAGGGCCGCGATTTCAGCTCTGGGTGGAACTGCACGCCGATGAACCAGGGATGCTCGGGGATCTCGACGATCTCGGGTAGAAGGCCGTCTGGGGATAGCCCCGAGAAGCGCAAGCCCGCCGCCTCGAGCCTGTTGCGATAGCGCGTGTTCACCTCGTAGCGGTGCCGGTGGCGCTCGGAGATGCGCGTCGTGCCGTAGATCTCCGCGGCCTTGCTGCCTCGCGCGAGCACCGCGTCATAGGCGCCAAGACGCATGGTGCCCCCGAGATTGCCGTTGCTGTGGCGTTTCTCGAGCTCTTCCCCTCTCATCCACTCGGTCATCAGGCCGATCACCGGCTCCGGCGTCGGGCCGAACTCGGTCGAGCTCGCCTCCTCGATCCTGGCCAGATCGCGCGCGGCCTCGATCACCGCCATCTGCATGCCGAAGCAGATACCGAAATAGGGCACGCCGCGGAGGCGCGCATATTTCGCCGCCCTGATCTTTCCTTCCGAGCCCCGCTCGCCGAAGCCGCCGGGAACGAGGATGCCGTGCACGTCCTCGAGATAGGCGGCGGCGTCCTCCTGCTCGAAGGTCTGCGACTCGATCCACTGCAAGTTGACCTTGACCTTGTTGGCGATGCCGCCATGGACGAGCGCCTCGTTCAGGGATTTGTAGGCGTCCTTTAGCCCTGTGTATTTGCCCACCACCGCCACATTCACCTCGCCATCGGGATTGGCGATGGTCTCGGCGATCTGCCGCCAGCGCTCGAGATCGGGCTCCGGCGCATTCCTGATACCGAAGGCGGCCAGCACCTCGCGGTCGAGCCCCTCGGCGTGATAGCGGCCCGGCACCTCGTAGATGCTCGCGACATCGAGCGCCTGGATCACCGCCTCGGGGCGCACATTGCAGAAGAGCGCGATCTTGCGCCTCTCGTCCTTGGGCAGCGGCCGCTCGCAGCGGCAGAGCAGCACATCGGGCTGGATGCCGATCGAGCGCAGCTCCTTGACCGAGTGCTGCGTAGGCTTCGTCTTCAGCTCGCCCGCGCTCGGGATGAAGGGGACGAGGGTCAGGTGGATGAACACCGACTGGCCACGCGGCAGCTCGTTGCCGAGCTGGCGGATCGCCTCGAAGAAGGGAAGGCCTTCGATGTCGCCCACGGTGCCGCCGATCTCGCAAAGGACGAAATCGACGTCCTCATTGCCGCTGGTGACGAAGGCCTTGATCGCATCGGTGACGTGGGGAATGACCTGGACGGTGGAGCCGAGATAGTCGCCGCGCCGCTCTTTGGTGATGATCTGCTGGTAGATGCGGCCCGTGGTGATGTTGTCGGACTGGCAGGCGGGGCGGCCGGTGAAGCGCTCATAATGGCCGAGGTCGAGGTCGGTCTCGGCGCCGTCGTCGGTGACGAACACCTCGCCGTGCTGATAGGGACTCATCGTCCCCGGATCGACGTTGAGATAGGGATCGAGCTTGCGCAGGCGGACGCTGTAGCCGCGTGCCTGCAGCAGCGCGCCGAGCGCGGCCGATGCCAGCCCCTTGCCGAGAGAGGAGACCACGCCGCCGGTAATGAAGACGTACCGCGCCATGGGCCTCGAACATATACTGAAAGCGCGCTGAGTCGTAGCCCAAAGGTAAGCGCGTCCACCGGTCTAGGGAGACGCGCGACCAAACCGAGCTCATCGGCGCTAATCCGCGCCATTGCCGAGCCAATCAGGCGAATTGGGGCTTTACTTCGATTGCGGGGCCTGCGGCGCCGGGGCGCTTGATGGCGCCGGAGGAGCCGACGGAAGCACGAGGCCAGGCAAGGCCCCTCCCCCGCCGCTTGTCCCCTGGTCGAAGATCGACGCCGGACCGCTTTGGCGGCTCGCCACGACGGTGAGTGAGAGGCTCGTGGCGAAAAACATGGCAGCGAGCACGGCCGTGGTCTTGGTGAGCGCGTTGCCGGCGCTGCGGCCGGTCATGAAGCCGCCGCCGCCGCCGCCAATTCCGAGCGCGCCGCCTTCCGAACGCTGCAGCAGGACGACGCCGATCAGCGCCGCGGCAATCATGACATGTATGACGAGAAGCACTGTGGTCATCGTGTAGCCTTCGCTTTACCAGGCGGTGTCTTATCCGAATTGGCTAGGGCTTGGCTAGGCTTGCCGTCATCGCGGGCAGCCGATGGCGGCGCGGGCTTGCGATCCGGCAGCGGCACCGTGGCGTTGGCGTCGGTGGCATTGGCGGGCTCGGCATCGGCGGGTTTGGCATCGGTGGGCTTGGCCTCAGACCTGGCGACGCCGCCACCCCGGCAGCGGAACTGGATCTGCTCTTCGACGCTCAGAAAGTGCCTCACCCGCCCGATTGCCTCCTCGGTCAGATGCTTCTTGACCCAATCGGGACCCTGGTCCAGCGCCGCTTGCATGTCGGTGTTGAGCAGCCGCGTGCGCTCGCTCTGCAAGCTGGCGCAGCTCTGCTTGTCGAGGGGCTCGGCGGCAGCAACCGACGCGATGACGCTCGCCGCTACCGAAACCAGCACTGCGATGGCGTTAGGGCGCAGCATCATGGCTCCGCAGAAGAGTCATCTCCTAGCCAACCAGACAGCCGCAGAATGGCGAAGATTGCTTGCCTTGCCAACGCCTACCTGCCTGTTCTGTCCGGCCAGCATCACCGGTGATTCCCCGAATAAGCCGATACGATACCATAGAAATCGCTCGCCTTCAGGCTCGCTCCGCCGACGAGAGCGCCATCAACGTTGGGGACGAAGAGGAGCTCGCGGGCATTGCTTGGCTTCACCGAGCCGCCATAGAGAATGCGGAGCCGCCCGCTTTCGGCGGGACCGAGCAGCTGGCCCAAGCGTTCGCGGATGAAGCCATGGACCTCCGCCACGTCGCTCGGCGTTGGCGTCAAGTCCGTCCCGATCGCCCAGACCGGCTCATAGGCAAAGGCGGTGTTCGCGGCGTTCGCCGATTTCGGCAGGGAACCGTCGAGCTGACGGCCGACGACGTCCAACGTGGCACCTTCACGCCGCTGCCTCTCCGTCTCGCCGATGCAGATGATGGCGGCGAGACCGGCCCGGTGGGCTGCTGCCGCCTTGGTGGCGACAAGCGCATCGGTCTCGCCATGGTCTGTGCGCCGCTCCGAATGGCCGACGATCACGGACTTGGCGCCTGCGTCTGCCAACATCTCCGCGGAAAGATCGCCAGTATGGGCGCCTGCCGCCTCAGGGTGGCAATCCTGCGCGCCGAGCGTGACGATGCTTCCGGACAGAAGGTCACGGGCTCTCTGCAGCAGGGTTGCGGGCGGGCAGATCATGACGTCCGTCTCTGGAACAGGCTTGCGCGTCAAGAGGTCGAGCAACGACCTGATTTCGGCCAAGGACGCGCCCTGCCCATGCATCTTCCAATTGCCGGCGACGAGCGGCCTGATTGTGTTCACCCTGTTTCCCCCAATTTCCTGCCTCTAGGCCGTCGGGCGCGGGGTGGCCAGTCGACCCGACCGGCAATGGCATGCGCAGCTCCGGAACGGTGCCTTGCCGCCTTCCATCTTGCTACCTATGATGTCGGCGCCGCGCGAGCAATCGCCAAAGATTGACGCCTCGGCGCGGCGATTGCAAACAGCCAACAGGAAGGTTCTGCGGCGTGATACTCGAAAATTTGCGAAAGGGAGCAGGACGCCTGTTCGGCATGATCCTGATGGGCATGCTGGTCGTAAGCTTCGGCGTCTGGGGGATCGCGGACATTTTCCGAGGCTATCACAGCCAGACCTTGATCCGGGTCGGCGACACCGAAATCACGTCCCAGGACTATGCGCGCGCTCAGCATGAGGTCTTGCGCGGCATGAGCGCCGATGCGGGCCGCAGCCTTTCCTTGCAGGAAGCGCGCGAAGCGGGTCTTGAGAACCGGGTGCTGGAAAGACTGATCGGCGGGGCGGCCGTCAATACCCACGCCAAGGACCTTCATCTTAGCGTCAGCGACAAGGCGATTCTCGAAGGCATCATGAAGGATCCGGCCTTTCAGGACGCGACCGGCAATTTCAGCCCTATCGCCTTGCAGCAGGCCTTGCGAAACCTTGACATGAGCGAGCAGGGTTATCTTGCGTCAGAGCGCGAGCGGAACTTGCGCCGCCAGCTGCTTTCCACCGTCGGCAAGACCGCGGCTGCGTCCCAAGTGTTCCTTACCGCTCTCAACAACTACAACAATGAGACCCGCAGCTTGCGCTATGTGTTGGTGCCGGAGAGCGCCGCAGGATCCGTACCTGAGCCGACGGAGGAGAATCTCAAGCGCTATTATGACAACCACCAGGCCAAATTCACCCAGCCCGAGTTTCGCAAGATCGGCGTGCTCGCGGTTACCCCCGAGACCGTAAAGGACAAGGTGCAGATCAGCGATGACGACCTGAAGGCGGCCTTCGAGAAGGAAAAGGACAAGCTCGGCACCCCTGAGCGCCGGCGCGTGCAGCAGATCTCGTTCCCCGACAAGGCGGCCGCCGATGCGGCATATCAGAAGATTCAATCAGGCACCGATTTCGTTGCCCTCGCTAAGGAGCAGGGCCTGAACGAGAGTGACATCGACCTTGGGCTGCTGAAGCAGGCGGAGATGGCAGACGCTTCGATCGCCGAAGCCGCATTCAAGCTCGAGAAAGACAAAGTGAGCGAGCCCGTCGCCGGACAGCTCGGCAGGACGGTGCTGCTGCGCGTCACCGCGATCGAGCCTGGCAAGGTGCTCGCCTTTGAAGAGGCAAAGCCAGAGCTGGAACAGAAGATCCTCAAGGACCGCGCCCAGGGGGCCATCTTCGACCTTCACGACCGCATTGAGGACGAGCGTGCCTCCGGGACCCAGCTCTCGGAGGTGGCCGACAAGTTCAAGCTGTCTTACCAAGTCTTCGATCAGGTCAACCGCCAAGGCCAGGCGCCCGATGGCACGACTTTGACCTTGCCACAGAAGACCGACCTGCTGAACGCCGCCTTCGCTACGGATGTAGGCGTCGAGAACGATCCCCTCGACGCCAAGGATGATGGCCTGATCTGGTATGAGGTGCTGGGCGTGACGCCCAGTCAGCTTAAGCCTCTCGATCAGGTGAAGGAGGAGGTGACCAAAGACTGGCGCCTCGATGAGGAGCGGAGCCGGCTCGCCAAATATACGGACGACCTGGTGAAGGGGTTGATCGGCGGCAAGACGCTGGAGGACCTGGCCAAGGAGCTCAACACCGAGGTCCTGACGACCGAGCCGCTGAAGCGCAACGGTATGACTGTGAACGTGCTGCCCAACGCCGTGGCGCAGGCCTTCAGCTTGCCGCAAGGCGGATATGGCTCGGCCCCCTCAGGCGTCAACGAGGGGCGCATTGTGTTTCAGGTCGACAAGGTCGCGCCGCCTCCCCCGCTCGACGTGCCGAGCCTTGAGGCGCTAAAGCGTCAGCTCAAGCTCTTCGTCGGCGAAGACATTATCGGGGAATATTTCTCCGCGCTCGAGGCCCGCTATGGCGTCACCGTCAATCAGCAGGCCGTGGCGAAGCTCGCTGGCGGCAGCGAAGAACCATGAGCCCGGCTCCTGCCGCTTCCGTCACGCCGTTGCCGCAACCAGGTGGCGTTCCTATTGAGCCGGACGTCTCCACCTTCGCCCGCCTCTATGACGAGGGCACGCCGCAAGTCGCCTGGACGCGGCTCGTCGCCGATCTCGAGACCCCCGTCTCGGCCATGCTCAAGCTCGCCCATGAGCGGCCGAACAGCTTCCTCTTGGAATCGGTCGAGGGCGGTGCTGCGCGCGGCCGTTATTCGATCATCGGTTGCGAGCCCGATCTGATTTGGCGCGCCAACGGCGCGAGCGCCGAGGTCAACCGGGCGCCGCAGGCCGACGCATCGGCCTTCGCCCCTTCGCCGCTGCCGACGCTGGCGTCGCTCCGCGCGCTGCTCGCCGAATCCGCCATGGAGCTTCCACCGGAGCTGCCGCCCATGGCCGCCGGCATCTTCGGCTATATGGGCTACGATACGGTGAGGCTGATCGAGCATTTGCCAACGAGCAAGCCCGATACGCTTAGGCTCCCCGACAGCATTCTGGTGCGGCCGACCTTGATCGTGATCTTCGACACGGTGAAGGACGAGATGACCGTGGTGACGCCCGTGCGGCCGGCACCCGGCATCAGCGCCAAGGCCGCCTATGCGCGGGCCGCCGACCGGCTTAATGTCGTGCTTGAGCGTCTCGATCAGCCCTTGCCGCATGTGAGCGATCTCGAGGCGGAAGCGGAGCATCCAGAACCGAAGCCGAGCATGGCGCCGGAGGCCTATATGGCGAAGGTCGCTCGCGCCAAAGACTACATCGCCGCCGGCGATATCTTTCAGGTGGTGCTCAGCCAGCGCTTCGAGGCGCCCTTCACGCTGCCGTCCTTCTCGCTCTACCGGGCGCTTCGGCGCGTGAACCCGTCGCCCTTCTTGTACTATCTCAATTTCGGCGGCTTCGCCGTGGCAGGCTCGAGCCCCGAGATCCTGGTGCGGGTGCGCGATGGGCTGGTCACCATCCGCCCCATCGCCGGAACGCGGCCCCGCGGGGCCACGCCTGAGGAGGACAAGGCGCTTGCGCAAGAGCTTCTCGCCGATGCCAAGGAGCGGGCCGAGCATCTGATGCTGCTCGATCTCGGGCGCAACGATGTGGGACGCGTGGCGGAGGTCGGCAGCGTGCGCGTCACCGACAGCTTCTTTCTCGAATATTACAGCCAGGTGATGCACATCGTCTCGAATGTGGAAGGCCGGCTCGATCCGCGCTTCGACGCCATCGATGCGCTCATGGCGGGCTTTCCCGCCGGCACCGTCTCTGGCGCGCCGAAGGTGCGTGCCATGGAGATCATCGACGAGTTGGAGGAGGAAACGCGAGGGCTCTATGCCGGCGGCGTCGGCTATTTCTCCGCCAATGGAGAAATGGACTCCTGCATCGTGCTCCGGACCTCGGTGGTGAAGGACGGCACCATGTATGTGCAGGCAGGCGCGGGCGTGGTCGCCGATTCGGTGCCCGAACGCGAGCAGGCCGAATGTGTGAGCAAGGCCTCGGCCTTGTTCAGGGCTGCAGAGGAAGCCGTGCGATTCGCTGCGCGCGCGAAACGCGGCCAGTGATCCCGATGACGCGCTAAGCCATGTTGACCTTAAGCCTCCTGCGCCACGCCAAGTCGAGCTGGAAGGACACGGCTCTGCCCGACCTTGACAGGCCGCTCGCCACACGCGGCATGGTCGAGGCGCCTTTGATGGGGAAGGCGATGGCCAAGCATGGCCTTGACCCGGACCTCGTGCTCTGCTCCACGGCGCGGCGGACGCGGGACACGCTTGAGCTCGTGCTGCCGCAACTAAAGACCGAGCCGAAGATCATCTATGAGGATGGCCTCTATCACGGGACCCCAGCGGAGATGCTGGCGATCTTGCATGCGGTTGGCGCCGGCGCGGGCCAGATCCTGCTGGTCGGTCATAACCCAGAACTCCAGACCTTCGCTCTCGACCTGATCGGTTCCGGCGCGAAGCAGCTGAAGGACCGGCTCGAGGCCAAGCTGCCGACGGCAGGGCTCGTGGTGATGCGCTTTCCCGCCGGCGCCTGGGGCGACGTCGCGGTGAACAGCGGTAAGCTCGAGCTGTTCCTAACGCCAAGGGATATGGAGCAGGGTTAGAAGCAATTCTTCAACAAACAGGTTTCTGTCATGGCCGGGCTTGTCCCGGCCATCCCGACTTGTCTGCGATTGGCCCTAAGACGTGGATGCCCGGCACAAGGCCGGGCATGACGAACTTATTTATGGCTCGGCAATAAACTGGCTCTCTCTCCAACTTGACGCATTGATACGCGTGGGCGTAACACCAGCCCCATGCTGACGCTGATCGATAATTACGACAGCTTTACCTACAACCTCGTTCATTTCCTTGGCGAATTGGGCGCGCCAGCGCGCGTCTACCGCAATGACAAGGTCTCGGTCGAGGAGGTGCTGGCGGAGGCGCCCGAGGCCATCGTGCTCTCGCCCGGCCCTTGCGATCCCGACCGTGCCGGCATCTGTCTCGAGCTCATCGCCCGCGCCGGAGCCGAGGTGCCGATCTTCGGCGTTTGCCTCGGCCACCAGGCGATCGGCCAGGTCTATGGCGGCCGCGTGGTGCGCGCGCCGACGCTGATGCACGGCAAGCTGTCCAAGGTGCATCATCGCGGCACCGGCGTGTTTGCCGGCATCCCGCAAGACTTCTCCGCGACGCGGTACCATTCCCTTGTCATCGAGCGCGCGAGCCTTCCCGACGCGCTGGAAATCACGGCGGAGACGGCGGACGGCGTGATCATGGGCGTGCAGCACAAGCGTTACCCGGTGCATGGGGTCCAGTTTCATCCCGAGAGCATCGCCTCGGAGCACGGCCATCAGCTGCTTGCGAACTTCCTCGATCTCGCCCGGGTGGAGCGGCGCTCACGAGCATCGGCGCCGAGAGAACTGCTCGGTGCCCTCTAGTCCGGCGCTCGCAAGTACGGCGATCCTCGCGGATCTGCGCGGGGCGATCGGCAAGGTCGCCTCGGGAAACAGCCTCACCCAGGACGAAGCTGCCAAAGCCTTCGAGCTCATGATGTCGGGGGCGGCCACGCCGGCCCAGATGGGGGGCCTGCTGATGGCGCTCAGGGTTCGCGGCGAGACCGTGGACGAAATCGCGGGCGCGGCCCGCGCCATGCGCGCCAAGGCGCTTACGATCCGCGCGCCGGACGGTGCCATCGACACTTGCGGCACCGGCGGCGATGCGAAGGGCAGTTTCAACATCTCGACTTGCGCCGCCTTCGTAGTGGCTGGGGCCGGGGTGCCGGTGGCCAAGCACGGCAACCGGTCGATCTCCTCGCGGTCGGGCTCGGCGGATGTGCTTGCCGCGCTCGGCGTCAATATCGACTGCGCGCCCGAGACGATCACGCGTTGCATCGCCGAATGCGGGCTAGGCTTCATGTTCGCCCCAGCCCATCACGCCGCCATGCGCCATGTCGCGCAGGTCAGGACGGAGCTCGGCACGCGAACGATCTTCAATCTGCTCGGGCCGCTCGCCAATCCGGCCGGCACCAAATATCAGCTCGTGGGCGTGTTCGGGCAGGAATGGGTCGAGCCGCTCGCGCGGGTGCTCGGCCTGTTGGGGGCCGAGAGGGCCTGGGTCGTGCATGGGAGCGATGGGCTGGACGAACTCACCACCGCTGGCGTCAGCGACGTTGCGGTGCTCGACGCGGGGAGGGTCTCAACGTTCAAGATCTCGCCCCGGAATGCCGGGCTTCCCGAAGCGAGGCCGGAAGATCTCACCGGCGGCAATGCGGTCGAGAACGCCGCCCATATCCGCGCCGTGTTGCAGGGAATGCAGGGACCGTTCCGGGACGTCGTGCTGCTCAATGCGGCAGCGGCGCTTCTCGTCGCCGGTAAGGCGAAGACGCTACGAGAGGGTGTTGCGCTCGCCGCGGAGTCCATCGACAGCGGCAAGGCCATGGGCGTTCTCGATGCGCTCGTGACGCTCAGTCATGCTAGGGTCTGATGGCATGGCGCCCGTGCTCGACACCATCATGGCCTATAAGCGGCGCGAGGTCGAAGCCGCCAAGGCCGCGTGTCCTCCAGATGTCATGCGCGCCCGCGCGGGGGCCGCCCCTCCGGTGCGGCCCTTCGCGGCTGCGATCGCCACATGTCTGGCACGCTCGGAATTGGCCCTGATCGCCGAGATCAAAAGGGCGAGTCCATCAAAAGGCCTGATCCGTGCCGATTTCGATCCCCCTGCTTTGGCGCGGGCCTATGCGGCGGGGGGCGCGACCTGCCTCTCGGTGCTGACCGACACCCCGTCCTTCCACGGCCGTCCCGAATATCTGACGGAAGCACGCGAGGCGACCGCCCTGCCAGCGCTCCGGAAGGACTTTATGCTGGATCCTTATCAGGTCCTCGAAGCGCGCGTTTGGGGCGCCGACTGCATCCTCATCATCATGGCGGCGGTCGATGATGCTACGGCGCAGGGTCTGGCCGATGCGGCGCGCGATCTCGGCATGGACGTGCTGGCCGAGGTCCATGACGAGGCGGAACTCGCCCGCGCGCTTCTCCTCGACACCAAACTGATCGGCATCAACAACCGTGACCTCAAAAGTTTCGCGACGAGCCTTGCGACCACGGAGGCGCTTGCCCCCCGCGTGCCTCAAGACCGCATCGTCATTGCCGAGAGCGGCATCTTCACCCATGCGGATGTGACGCGGCTCGCGGCCGCAGGTGTCGGCGCCTTTCTCATCGGCGAAAGTCTGATGCGGGCCACCGATGTGGCCGGTGCCACCCGGGCGCTGCTCACCGGCCTGCCGGCGATCGGCTCGCCCGCAGCTCAAGCCGGGGCAGCGCAATGACGACGCGCCGCCTTAGCCATCTGAATGAGGCGGGTAAGGCCCGCATGGTCGACGTCTCGGCCAAGGCGGCGACGGAGCGTGTGGCCGTGGCCGAAGGCTTTGTCGCCATGGCGCCCGAAACGCTGGAGCTGATCCTACAGGGCAACGCGCCGAAGAGCGACGTGCTCGCCACCGCCCGCATCGCCGGGATCATGGCGGCCAAGCGGACCCATGAGTTGATCCCGCTCTGCCATCCCCTCCCCCTGACGCAAGTGACCGTCGAGTTTGCGCCCTCCTGCGATCCTGCCGGCATTCGCGTCGAGGCCACCGCCAAGGTCGAGGCCAAGACCGGCGTGGAGATGGAAGCGCTGACCGCGGTCACGGTCGCCTGCCTCACCATCTATGACATGTGCAAGGCGGCCGACCGGGCGATGGTGTTCTCCGGCATTCGCCTGATTGAGAAGATGGGCGGCCGCTCCGGCTACTACAAGGCAGAGGCGCATCGCCGCTAATCGGTCATGGCTCTTCTCTCCGTCGCTGAAGCTCTCGCCCGCGTGACTGGAGGGCTCGAGCCGCTCGAAGCCGAGCGCGTCCCCCTCGACAAGGCGCGCGGCCGCATGCTTGCCGAAGCTTTGACCGCGCGCCTCACGCAGCCTCCCTTCGATGCGTCCGCCATGGATGGGTATGCCGTCCGCGCCGAGGACGTGGCCACGCTCCCGGCAACGCTCCGGCTCATCGGCGAGTCCGCGGCTGGCCATGGTTTCGCCGGCAAAGTTGGAAGCGGCGAAGCCGTCCGCATCTTCACCGGTGCCCCGGTGCCGAAGGGCGCCGACACCATCGCCATCCAAGAGAACACCGATGTCGCCGACGGCGTGGTGACCGTGAAGGAGGCAGCTTCAGGCCGCCACATCCGCCCGCGTGGGCAGGATTTCACGCAAGGTGATGTCCTGCTGCGCGAGGGCGTGAAGCTTGGGCCCCGCGCGCTGATGCTCGCCGCCGCCATGAACCATGCCGAGGTTCCCGTACGGCGCCGGCCAAGGGTCGCGATCCTCGCGACGGGCGACGAGGTGGTGCCGCCTGGCTCCGATCCTAGTCCAGACCAGATCATCTCCTCCGTCCCGTTTGGCTTAGTGGCACTGATCAAAGCGCAAGGGGGCGAGGCCACGAGCCTCGGCATCGCCAAGGACACGCCGGAGAGCCTCATCACCCTCATGCGCGCCGGCAGCGCCGCGGACATTCTCGTGACCATCGGGGGCGTGTCGGTCGGTGAGCGGGATCTGGTCGGCGCGGCGCTCCGCTCAGAGGGCCTTGAGCTCGACTTCTGGAAGATCGCCATGCGCCCGGGCAAGCCGCTCCTTTACGGGCGCCTGGGTAGCCAGCGCGTGCTGGGGCTGCCTGGGAACCCCGTGTCGGCGCTTATCTGCGGCCTTGTGTTCCTGGTGCCGATGCTACACTGCCTGCTTGGGGTCAAAGAAAGCGCACGGGGCAAGGAGGAGGCCGTGCTCGGCCAGGATCTGGAGGCCAACGGCCAGCGGGAGCATTACATGCGCGGCGTGTCCGAGTGGGTGGCTGACGGTGAGAGGCGGGTCATGCCCCTCTCCTCCCAGGATAGCTCGCTGATGGCCGATCTCGCCCGCGCCGACTGCCTCATCGTGCGGGCTCCGAATGCCCCTCTTCTTCAGCGCGGTGCGCGCGTGACGATCATCCCCCTGGACGTCTGAACCTGCCGAGGGCCCACCATAGCTTCGGAGCGATCAGGCCGGGTATATTCACCGCTGGAATTGCCGCAAAGGCGGGCCGTCGGCCACTTCATCCCGGTTAAGGTCTCGGCAATACGAATCAGGGACATCGTAGCAACACGCGCGCGGAAGCGTACTGTCCGGGCAAATCGCTTGCGGAACACAACTAGAACATGTATACGTGTTCATGATTTGTACAAGGCTTAGACCGGACACGGCTCAGGGGACCAGATGCTGACATCGAAGCAAAAAGAGCTTCTCATGTTCATCCACGAACGGTTGAAGGAAACGGGGGTCCCCCCCTCCTTCGATGAGATGAAGGAAGCTCTCGACCTGAAGTCGAAATCCGGCATTCACCGGCTGATCACCGCGCTCGAGGAGCGGGGCTTCGTGCGGCGGCTGCCCCACCGCGCCCGCGCCATGGAAATCGTGCGGCTGCCAGACTCGGTGCCCCAAGGGCTCGCCGCGCGCAGCCGCGGCTTCTCGCCGAGCGTTATCGAAGGGAGCTTGGGTCGCGTTCCTCAGGTCGCCGATGGGGAAAGACTGCCGCAAAGCGCCAGCATCCCGGTGATGGGACGCATCGCCGCTGGCGTGCCCATCGAGGCGATCCAGACGCGAATGCATACCATCGAGGTGCCGCCGGAGCTGCTCAGCAAGGGTGAGCATTTCGCGCTTGAGGTCAAAGGCGATTCGATGATCGAGGCCGGCATCCTCGACGGCGACACCATCATCGTCAGGAAATGCGACGACGCCAACAATGGCGACATCGTCGTGGCCCTGGTGGATGAGGAGGAGGCGACGCTGAAGCGCCTCAGGCGCCGCGGCGACTCGATCGCGCTTGAAGCCGCCAACCCCTCTTACGAGACGCGCATCTTCGGTCCCGACCGAGTGCGCGTGCAGGGGCGCCTCGTGGGGCTCATTCGCCGGTACTAGGCCCTGCGATTTCACTCATCCGGATTGCCGTCGAAGCGGTTGTCGTCGTCATCTTCGGACGCGCCCCGGTCACGGGCGTAAGCCTGGCCCGCTGGTAAGGCCGGCTTCGCGGCCGGACGTTCCGGCACCCAGGGCCTACGTCCGCGCGCCTCGGCGACGCTTTCGCTCCTGATCGACAACCCCTCGATATAGAAGGCATAGGCGCCATCCGTTTGCAGGACGTGCCGGTCCACGACCACCCGTGCCGCCCGGCAGCCATTGCCGACACTGAAGGGGGGCGATGACGATGTCGGCGGTCCGGCAGTCCTCTTCCAGCGCCGCGGGGCGGCGGATAAGCGCGATGGTTTGCCCTTTACCTTGCCGACGCAGCCAAGCAGGTCGCAGCGGAACGGACCGTTCGCGGACGCGGCCTCCGCATCGCGGTCGTCCCCGGCGGCGAGCAGCCAATTGTCGACGCTGTAGCTCGCCCGTGTGCCGGGCGGCAGCGCGAGCGCGCCATCCTCCGACCGGAGCGCCAGGCTCCGTCCATCGCGCTCCACCGCACGTCGGGCCTCGTCCCGCCTCCGCTCGCCAGCAGCCCGGCGGTCGCGATGACGAGGCCGAGTGACCGCCAGAGCGTTCGCCAGAGGCAGAGCCAGAGGTCGCCAAGCACCATCAGCAGGAAGTGCTGTGCCGGAGATTGACGGCAGGATGGAGACGGCGCCCGGCCAGGATGCCACCCATTTGCCCCTGCCGACCAGGAGGTCCACGAGGTCTTAACACGACAAGGCCTAAGCCTGAGCCTCTTACCGCGAGGCAAAGACCAACCGCGGCGATGACCAGCGCCGCGGCGGATGCCGCACCAGGCTCGTCGGGAAGCGCGAAATAGCTGAGAATGCCGCCGGCGAACAGCACGGGGATCCAGAGAAACCAGCGGTCGGACTCGGCTTCGAGAGAGCGCATAAGAGCCGCAAGGACAAAAGGCAAGCGGATCCCCTGGCCCTGAGGACCCCCTTCACTCCTCCAGGCGTGCTCGTCCCGGCCCGGGATCGTCGATGCCTCTGCCCTGACCTTTCCTCGCCCCTATGCTACATCACGGCAGCGTCACCTCTCAAATCACTGAAGGCCTTGTCCAGCCCCATGAGCGACACCGTCATCACGCGTTTTGCGCCTTCGCCCACGGGCTATCTGCATATCGGGGGCGCCCGCACGGCGCTGTTTAACTGGCTCTACGCCAAGGCCAAGGGTGGCAAGATGCTGCTCCGCATCGAGGACACCGACCAGGCGCGCTCGACGGAGGGTGCCATCCTCGCCATCCTCGATGGCCTCAGCTGGCTCGAGCTCAATTGGGACGGGGAGCCCGTCTATCAGCTCGCCCGAGCAACGCGTCACCGCGAAATAGCCGAGCAGTTGCTCGCCGAGGGCAAGGCCTATCGTTGCTATGCGTCGCCAGAGGAGCTTGCCGCCATGCGCGAGGCGGCGCGCGCGGCGGGCCGAGCGCCAGGCTATGACGGGACCTGGCGCGACCGCGACCACGCCGAAGCGCCGGCCGGGATCCATCCCGCATTCCGCTTCAAGGCGCCCCGCGAGGGTGAGACGGTGATCGAGGACCGCGTCCGGGGCCGCGTCGTCTTCGCCAATAAGGACCTTGACGACCTCGTGATCCTGCGGAGCGACGGCACGCCCACCTACAATCTCTCGGTGGTGGTCGACGATCACGATATGGGGATCACCCATGTCATTCGCGGCGACGATCACCTCACCAATGCCGGCCGGCAGACGCAGATCTACCGGGCGCTCGGCTGGCAAACGCCGGTGTTCGCCCATGTGCCGCTGATCCACGGGCCCGACGGCGCCAAGCTGTCCAAGCGCCACGGTGCCCTCGGCGTGGAAGCGTATCGGGCCATGGGCTATCTGCCCGCTGCCTTGCGCAACTACCTTGTGCGGCTCGGCTGGAGCCATGGCGACGACGAGATCATGTCGATGGAAGACATGATCCGCTGGTTCGATCTCGACGGGATCGGGCGGTCGGCCGCGCGCTTCGACTTCGCCAAGCTAGAGAATCTGAACGGGCATTATCTCAGGGCGACCCCTGACGCCGAGATCATGACCCGCCTAAAGGCGCTCGTGCCTGGGCTTCCGAATGGCGGGGAGCTCGCGGCCAACATCGACGTGGAGGGTTGGCGCAAGCTGGAGGGCGCCCTTCCCGGCCTCAAGGAGCGCGCCAAGACCTTGGTCGAGCTCATTGATAATGCCGAGTATCTCTTCGCCAAACGGCCACTCATCCTCGACGCGCCGGCGCAAAAGCTGCTCGACGAGCAAGGTCGTCAGATGCTCTCTGCATTGCTGCAGCGGCTTGAGGGCGTCGAGCCTTGGTCGCAACCGGCGCTCGAGACCTGCGTCCGCACCTTTGCCGAGGAGACCGGACACAACCTCGGCAAGGTGGCGCAGCCGCTCCGCGCGGCGCTCACCGGCAGAGCGACCTCTCCCGGCATCTTCGACGTGCTCGACGTGCTCGGCCGCGATGAATCGCTCGCCCGCATCCGCGATAAGACATTGCAAATGAAATCTGCATAAAGTTTGTGCATTAATTGCGTGTTGCACTGCGTTACATTTGCTTCAATTATACCGCACTGCAAAAAAACGCTAGCCAAACTTTGAACTGCTGGCACAATGCAGCCCCATCGGGCGTTGCCCTCTCCATCGCATTGGGGTCCCAGGAGGCTTTGATGAGCATTGCAGAAAGCTACATCCACAAGCCCGTCGCTGACGAGGCGTCCTTGGCGGTTGCCGGAGGTCGCCATGAGCTGCCAGTCCGCAAGGGCACTCTCGGCCCGGACGTGATTGATATCGCCGCGCTTTACGCGGAGACCGGCCATTTCACCTATGACCCCGGCTTCACCTCGACAGCCAGCTGCGAGTCCAAGATCACCTTCATCGACGGCGATAAAGGCGTGCTGCTCTATCGCGGCTATCCCATCGACCAGCTCGCCGAGCATGGCTCCTTCATGGAGACCTGCTATCTGCTCCTCTACGGCGAGCTGCCGACGAAGGAGCAGTACGAGACGTTCGATCAGCTCATTACGCGCCACACCATGGTGCATGAGCAGATGACGCGGTTCTACACCGGCTTCCGCCGCGATGCGCATCCAATGGCCGTCATGGTCGGCGTGGTCGGCGCGCTCTCCGCCTTCTATCACGACTCGATCGACATCAAGGATCCGGCGCAGCGCGAAATGGCGAGCGTGAGGATGATCGCCAAGATGCCGACCATCGCCGCCTTGGCCTACAAATACTCCATCGGTCAGCCTTTCGTTTATCCGCGCAATGAGCTCGAATACTCCGCCAACTTTCTGCACATGTGCTTCGCGGTGCCATGCGAGGAATATAAGGTCGATCCGGTGCTGGCGCGCGCCATGCGCCGCATCTTCATTCTCCATGCCGACCACGAGCAGAACGCCTCGACCTCCACGGTGAGGCTGGCCGGCTCATCCGGCGCCAATCCGTTTGCGTGCATCTCGGCCGGCATCGCCTGTCTTTGGGGGCCTGCCCATGGTGGGGCCAACGAGGCGGCGCTTGAGATGCTGCAGGAGATCGGTACGGTCGACCGCATTCCCGAATACATCAAGCGCGCCAAGGACCGGAACGACTCGTTCCGGCTGATGGGCTTTGGCCACCGCGTCTACAAGAACTACGACCCGCGCGCGCGGATCATGCAGAAGACCTGCCACGAGGTGCTCGAAGCCGTGGGTCACCATGACGATCCGATCCTTCAAGTGGCGCTCGAGCTTGAGCGCATCGCGCTCAACGACGATTATTTCGTCGAGAAGAAGCTCTATCCCAATATCGACTTCTATTCGGGGATCACGCTGAAGGCGCTCGGTTTCCCCACCGACATGTTCACGGTGCTGTTCGCGATCGCCCGCACCGTCGGCTGGATCGCGCAGTGGAAGGAGATGATCGAGGACCCGTCACAGCGCATCGGCCGGCCGCGTCAGCTCTATACCGGCCCGACCGAGCGCACTTACGTCCCGATCGCGGCGCGCTGAAGCGGGGGTAATTTCGCCTGCTTGCGTTCGGCATAGGCCAGGACGATTCTTGTCGCGCGCTGGCTCGGGGGTTCGTCCGTCTCGCGCACCCGCTCAATGACTCGGCTGAGGCCAGCGAGCTGCCGGTCCCGCTCCGGACCTTCCCGCATGAGCGGCAGGAGCGCCTCGCTCAGCCGCTCGCCGCTGCACGCTTTATGCAGAAGCTCGGGGAAGACATTCTCGCCGAGGATGAGGTTCGGCAACACGACGGAATGCGCGATCAGGAGAAAGCGCAAGCTGGTGGCTACCGGGTCTGCCTTGTAGGCAACCACCATCGGCGTCCCGGCCAGCGCGAGCTCGAGCGTAACGGTGCCCGATGCGGCCAGCGCCACGCGTGCGAGCCTGAAGCTTGCGAATTTGTCGGCCTTGCCGCAGACGATATGCGGTCGCAAGGACCAGGTCTTAAGCCGCTGCTCTATCAATTCGCGAACGCTCGACACGGCCGGTAGAATCACCTCGAAAGGACCTGCCTGCTCCTCAAGCCGGCGCAAGGCATCGCCGAAGGGCGCCATCAGACGTTTGACCTCGCTCGTCCGGCTGCCGGGCAAGACGACGACGATGGCCCGGTCCTCGGCGATGCCGAGGCGTCGGCGCAAGGCTTCAGGATCGAGGCGCTGCATCCAGTCCAGCCTCTCCACCAGCGGATGGCCGACATAGCTGCAAGGAGGGCCGCCAAGGCGCCGATGCGCCTCCGGCTCGAAGGGCAGGATGGCGAGGATGTGGTTGATATAGCGCCGCATCTTGCGCGCCCGGCCGGGCCGCCAAGCCCACACGCTCGGCGAGACGTAGTCGACGATGGGAATGTCTGGCCTCAAGCGCCGCACGCGCTTGGCCACCTGGTGGGTGAATTCGGGGCTGTCGAGGATCACCAGCGTATCGGGGCCTTGCGCGATCACGGCGTTCACGGTTTCGCGGATGCGCCGCCAGATAGCCGGCAAGCGCGGAAGCACGTCGAGAGGGCCCATCACGGCGAGCTCGGCCAGGGGAAACAGGGAGGGCAAGCCTTGCTCGGCCATCAGCTCGCCGCCTACGCCCGCGAGCTCGAGCGGTCTCGGCGACAGGGCGCGCAAGCCCTCGATCAGCTTGGCGCCGAGCGCGTCGCCCGAATGCTCGCCGGCGATCAAGAACAGCTTCAGAGGCTCCCCATGCGGGCTCAGCCCCGAGGGACTCCGCCCCGCATTCCCTTGACTATGCATCAGGGACTTCGGCGGGCTTCCGGCCGAACAGAAAGAGCCCGTGCTTGTCGGCGGTGGCGATGGTAGCGGTGCGCTCAGCGATCAGCACCCGGCCGGCGGCGACCGCGATCCCCGCAAGCCCCGCCTGGGCCGCCTTCTCCACCGTTCCCGGGCCGATCGTGGGGAGGTCCACGCGTTCTTCCTGTCCAGGCTTCGGCGCCTTTGCGAGCACGCCTGTGGGAGAGCGGCGTCCCGACCCCCGCCTGCGTAACTCGGCGCAACGGGCGAGCATCGCGTCAGTGCCTTCGGCGGCTTCGACGGCGAGCACGTGGCCTTTCACCACGACTGCGGCCTGCCCCACGTCGAGGCGTCCAAGCGCCGCAACCACATGAAAGGCCGCCTCGATATCGGCCTGGTCTTCGTTAGACGGCGCGTTGGCGCCGAGCTTGCCTTCACCGGCCAGCAACTCCGGGGCCACGTCGCCTGCGCCATGCACCCGGTAGCCTTTGCTCTCGAGAAAGCGCACGACGCTCGACAGCACGTGATCGTCGCCGCCCATGCCGAGACTGAGCAGGAAGGGCAGGTTCTTGATGGCGCCGAGATCGAATCTGACATTGGCAAGGTCAGGCCGCTTGACAGCGCCGATGATGACGAGATCGCGGCAATCTCGATCCTCGAGCGTGGCGAAGAGCTTACCCACCTCGCCCCATTTCAGCCAGGTGTGCGGAAAGCGCGCGATCGCCTCGTCGGCCTCGCCGCGAATGCCGAGGATGTGCACCCCACGTCCTCGCGCCGTCGCGGCATCGGCGAGCGCACAAGGAAGCGTACCGCCTCCGGCGATGATCGCAAGCGGGCCTTCTTCGACGACGCGCGCGTCGCTTCTCGACTCTTCAAGCTCAGCTTTGGCTCGGCGCTGGGACATCGTTGTTCGGTACGCAGAAGGAGCGGTCGGAATGGGTCTTGATGAACTCGATGATCTGTTGCACGAGCGGATTGGCCGAGAACATGTTCTCCACGTCCTCAAGTCGCTCCATCAAGGTTCCCTCGCTGGAAAACAGCATGCGATAGGCTTGGCGGAGCTCGTGGATCTGCTCCCGCGGAAAGCCCTGACGCCTCAGCCCAACGATATTCAGTCCGGCAAGCGCGGCCCGGTTGCCGACCGCCATGCCGTAGGGAATGACGTCGGCGGTGATGCCAGACATGCCACCGACGAAGGCATGCGCGCCGATACGCACGAATTGGTGCACGGCCGAGAGGCCGCCGACGATAGCGTGATCGCCAACCGTCACATGGCCGGCCAAGGTGGCATTGTTGACGAGGATAACGTGTTCGCCGAGCTGACAATCATGCGCGATGTGGGCGCCAACCATCAGGAGACAGTCGGAGCCAATGCGGGTCACCATGCCCCCGGCCTCGGTGCCGGGATTGATGGTCACGTGCTCGCGAATGACTGTTTTGGGCCCAATGACGAGCCTGCTCGCCTCGCCGTGATATTTCTGGTCCTGCGGGATGTGGCCGATGGAGGCAAAGGGAAAGACCTGGCAGCCATTTCCAAGCGTGGTGCGGCCCGTGATCACGGCGTTCGAATGGACGACGACCCCGTCTCCGAGCGTCGAGTCCGGTCCGACCACGCAAAACGGGCCGATCTCGACTCCAGCCCCCAGCTCAGCATTTGGATCGACCGCAGCGGTCGCATGAATTTTGGCCATGTCGCGCGGGCTTTGAACTTACGTCTCGACGATCACGGCGCTGACTTCGGCCTCGGCGACGAGGACGCCATCGACCAGCGCCTGCGCCCGGAAGCGCCACACGCGTCCCCGATTGCGCATCTTCTGCACGTGGTAGTGCACGGTGTCGCCAGGAATGACCGGCCGGCGGAAGCGCGCTTTGTCGATCGCCATGAAATAGACGAGCGGCGGCTCCTTGAACTCCTCGAGGAAGCGCATGCAGAGCGCGCCAGCCGTCTGCGCCATGCCTTCGATCAGGAGAACCCCCGGCATGACCGGATTGCCCGGGAAGTGCCCTTGGAAATAGGGCTCGTTCGCGGTCACATTTTTGATGCCCGTGGCGGAGCGGTCCCCATCCATGTCGACGATGCGGTCGACAAGGAGGAACGGATAGCGATGCGGCAGGAGCTTGAGGATGTCGGCGATGTCCGCCCTCCCCAGCTTCGATTTCGCGCCGCTCTCATTCATGCCAATGGGCTCCCATGGCGACCGCCAAACCAGCGTCTAATCGCCGCTCTCGTTCCCGTCGAGCTTCAGGTCCTTGCGCTCGGCGAGCCGGCGCAAAAGGGTAAGCTCCCTAAACCACAGCCGCGCGGGCTTGGCCGGCGTGCCGCCCCACCGCACGCCCGGTGGCACATTACCTCGCACATTGCTGCTTCCGGCAATCTGGGCGCCGGCGCCGATCTTAACGTGGCCAACAACGCCGACCTGGCCACCCAAAGCGACGAAATCACCGAGCTCGGCGCTACCCGAAATACCGGTTTGCGCCACGATGATGCAATGCCTTCCAATCACCGCGTTGTGCCCAATTTGCACCAGATTATCAATCTTCGTGCCTTCCCCGATCACGGTGTCGCGCAAGGCGCCGCGGTCGATCGTGGTGTTGGCGCCGATCTCAACGTCGTCCTGAATGATCACACGCCCAATCTGGGGCACCTTCTGGTGGCCGGCCTTGCCCATGGCGAAGCCAAACCCGTCCTGGCCGATCGCGGCGCCGGCATGGATGGTCACCCGGTTGCCCACCAGCGCGTGGGTCAGCGTCGCATTGGGCCCAATATAGCAGTCGCGGCCAACATGCACCCGGTAACCGATGACCGTGCCGGCGGCAATAGTAGACCCCCGCCCGATCGACGCCTCGGGCCCGATCACGGCGCCAGGCTCCACCGTTACGCCCTCTTCCAGGCGAGCGCTCCGATCGATGCGTCCGGCTGCTCCGAGCGCGCCGTCTCCCGCTGCCTTTGGCTTGAGCGCGTCGGGATAGAATAGAGCCAGCACCTTGGCGAAGCCGCGATAGGGATCGGGGGTGACGAGAGCCGCCGTTCCGGCGGGCGCCTGACCTGCGAATTTGGGTGCGACGAGGCAGGCCGTGGCTCTGGTGTGAGCGAAGAGGGGTAGATATTTCGGGTTGTCGAGGAACGAGAGGTCTCCCCTTCCGGCTTGATCGAGGGGGCGCACGTCCCTGATCTTCGTCTCGAGATCGATCTCGCGGGAGGGGGCCGCTCCGGCGACCTCGATCATGGAGCGCAAGGAGAAGGGGCCAGCACGCTCGAAAAAGCCCGGATGTTCCATCGAATACTCACCAATAGGGGCCGCACCATCAGCAATGACGCCTACCGGGAAGCGGAAGCAAGCCCCCTAGAAATTGGTCGAGGCGCCAAAACGGAAAATCTCGGTTTTATCATATGAGGCCTTGAGCAGGGCCTCCCCGAAATCGGCGCGCAGCGGTCCGAGCGGCGACTGCCAGATAAGACTCACGCCAGTCGACATCCGCACCTCTGGAGAATCGTTGATGAAGCTTCCTTCCTTGGCGACAGCTGACAAGGCAATACCGCTCGGATCGAATAGCGATCCAGCATCGACAAACACGGCACCTTGCATACCGAGGTTGTCAGGAACCCCGGGCAGGGGGAAGCGAGCCTCGGCAGTCGCTGCCCAAAAAATCTGACCTCCAAGCGGATCCCGTTGGCAGGTGCTTGAGCTTATGTGCTGTCCGGTAGAGGGATCCTCGCAGGCATCGCGGGGACCGTAACCCGCGAGCTGGAATCCCCTTATCGTCTCGCCGCCCTTGAAGAAAAGGTCGGTCATTCGCACGTCCTGGCCGCCCCATCCATCGATGACGCCGCCCTGAATGCGTCCCACCAAGGTAATCTTATTGGTGAGGGGATAATAACCGCGCCCGTCGGCGACCGACCTGAAATAGTCCACATCGCCGCCGACGCCGGCCAAATCTTGCGAGAAGGAGACGAAGATACCGCTTGAGGGTGACTGCGGAAGATTGCGGCTGTCATAGGCAACGGTGTAGCCCACGCTCGAGACATAGGCGACCCCCTCCGACTCCTTGACAGCCAGCGAGGCGTTCGTGGCGACGTCGTAGATGTCCTCGCGCTCGAATTTGTAACGTAAGCCAAGCTGAGTATTGTAGGCAATCGGGAAACCCATCCGGATGTCGCCACCATAATCACTCTGGGTGTAAGAGGACACGCTGATGTTAGTGTAGTCGACCACCTTGCTGAAGAGGTCGAAGCCCGCGGCAAGATTGCGATCGAGGAAGTGCGGCTGGGTGAAGCTGAAGTCGGCCTGCGCCCGCTCAAGGCTTCCCGAGAAGGAGAGTCGAACATATTGGCCTTTACCCATGAGGTTTCGCTCGGTGACGCTGATGTCGCCGATGATACCTTCGCTGGTGGAGTAGCCTGCGCCAAAGGACAGCTCGCCCGTCGGCTGCTCTACGACCGTGACCACGAGGACAACGCGGTCGGGAGAGCTCCCGGGCTGGGTGTCAATGTCCACGCTCTTGAAGAACCCCAGCGCCTTCAGCCGCCGCTTAGCGGCCTCAACGAGCAGGCGGTTGAACGCGTCGCCCTCCGCCACATTGAACTCCCGGCGAATCACCTGGTCTTGGGTACGGAAGTTGCCGACGATGTTGATCCGCTCGATATAGACCCGCGGACCTTCCTCGATGACGTAGGTGACATTGATGCGGCGGGACACTTCATCGCGGTCGAAGCGCGGCTTGACCTGAGCGAAGGCGTAGCCTTCCTGCGAGGCGGTGACGGTCAAAGCCTCAGCGGTCTTCTCGATCCTCTGGGCGTCATAGACGCGGCCAGGCCGGCTCATGATGACCCTACGCAGCGCGGGCAAGTTGACCGAAGGCAGCGCGGATTCGACGTCGACGTCGCCAAACCGATATTTCGGGCCCTCGTCGATGGTAAAGGTGATGAAGAAGCCTTGGTCGTCGCGGTCGAGGTCGGCGGTCGCCGACACGATGCGAACGTCGGCATAGCCGTTCTTGAGATAGAATTGGCGCAGCAGCTCGCGGTCGAGATTGAGCCGGTCGGGATCGTAGATGTTGGTGCCTTTGAGGAAGCTCAGCCAGTTCGTTTGCGTGGTGCTGATCACATAACGGAGCTGGGAATCGCTGAACGCAGCGTTCCCGAGGAAATGGATGGCGCGGACCTTGGTTTTCGGACCCTCGTTGATCTCGAACACAACGTTAATGCGGCTATTCTCGAGCTTGATGATTTTGGGATCGACTTGAGCCGCATACATGCCCTGCCGGCGGTAAAGGTCGAGAATGCGCTGCACATCCGCCTGCACGCGTGCGCGGGTGTAGACGGCGCGCGGCTTGAGCTGCACTTCGGATGACAGACTGTCGGCCTCGATCTCTTTGTTGCCCTCGAAAGCGACCTTGGCCACTATCGGGTTTTCAACCACGACAATGACGACCGTGCTGCCCTCGCGGCGGATGCGCACGTCCTCGAACAGGCCGGTGGCAAACAGCGCCTTCAAGGACTCGTCGATTTTGGCCAGGTCGTAGGGGTCGCCCACGTTGAAGGTAAGGTAGGTGCGGACGGTTTCGGGCTCGACGCGCTTGTTGCCTTCAACGCGGATGGCGGTGACGGTCCCAGCCGACTGGGCGTGTGCCGAGAGTTCGCCGAGACAGGCGCTTATGCCGAGCGACAGCACAACCACGCTTGCTGCGAGCAAGGCTGCAGACAGCCCTCTAGCCAACCACGACCGCACCATCACTGGTGTCGTCCCCTCAACACCGATCCCCCGTGGACGCAGAGCCCAGGATCGAAAGTGGCCCTGTTTTGTGGCCGATTTTGGTCCCTACCCCCACGGGGGGGGTATTGCGTTTTTTACCCGCTTGCGTTGTGTGTTTACGCCCCCGAAACTCACAAAAACTTCAAATGAATCAGATCATTCCAAGTCGCGAAAATCATTAGCATGAGAACGAAGGCAAGGCCAATGCGGAAACCGATTTCCTGAGTGCTTTCGCTCAGTGGTCGGCCTCTGATCCCCTCGATCCCATAGAACAGCAGATGCCCGCCATCGAGCATCGGAATCGGGAAGAGGTTTATGAAACCAATACTTACGGAGATTACCGCGGCGAGATCCAGCAAGGGCAGGAACCCGAGCGATGCAACTTGTCCCGATATCTCAGCGATTCGGATAGGGCCTCCGAGCTGGTCAGCGGATTCTCGGCCGGATACCACCTTGACTAAGTATTCGAGGGACGTCTGGATTATCGTATAGCTTCGTTGTACTGCCATCTTCAGAGCAGTGAACGGGTCATGCCGCTTCAAGGTCCAGTCGTCTGGCGAGGCGCTGCGTTGGATGCCCAACAGCCCGACTCGCATGGTGTTGCCGAAATTGTCAGTGATCTCCTTCAATTCTGGCGTTGCCACGATCTCGACGATCTTCCCCTCGCGCTCGACCTTGAAATGAAGCGGCTGAGCGGGGCTCATGCTCACAATACGCTGCATCTCGGCGAAGCTCTCGATCGCCTGGCCGTCGATGCTGACGATGCGGTCGCCGGGCACGAAACCCGCACGTTCTGCTGCACTGCCGGCATAGACGACGTCCACCTTAGCGGCGGTGGTACGCTCACCAAAAAAGGTGAAGATTGCGGTGAAGATGATGATGGCCAGGACGAAATTGGCAATCGGCCCGGCGGCGACCACGGCCGCGCGGGCGCCTAAGGACTTGCCCTGGAAGCTGCGCTTCCGATCCTCCTCGGACAGATGCTTGAGCGCCCTGCGGCCGCTTTGCGCGCTCGCGACATTGTCGTCGTCGATGAATTTCACATAGCCGCCAAGCGGGATCCATGAGAGCCGCCAGCGTGTGCCGAGCCGGTCGGTGAAGCCGACAATCTCGGGACCGAAGCCGATCGAGAACACTTTAACAGCCACCCCGCACCAGCGCGCCACGAGGAAATGACCGAGCTCGTGAAAAAACACGACAGTTGTTAATACGAATAAGAACCCCGCCACAGTGAAGAGCGCCATGTGACCGGAGGCTCCGAGAACGGATAGCTTTTCCATGACCGAGTTTGTCCTAAAAGATTGAGACTTCTTAGCGACCTCTTGCCGGTTGGGCAAATCGGCCGAGCAGCGAAAGCGCAATGGCCCTCGCTTCGGCATCGATGGCAAGCACATCGTCGACGCCGTCGGGGGAGAGCGCGATGAGATTGGCGGTGAGCTCGAGCGTGGCCTCGACTAGGCTTGCAACCGCAAGGAATCGGAGTCTGCCGTCGAGAAATGCCTCGACCGCCACCTCATTGGCGGCGTTCAACACGGTACTCGCACTACCGCCGGCGGCGAGCACGTCTCGCGCTAGGCGCAAGGCCGGAAAGCGTGCCTCGTCGGGCGCTTCGAACGTCAGCGCGCCGAGCTTGGCAAGATCGAGCCGTGCCGTCGGCGCCTGCATGCGATTGGGCCAAGCGAGGCTGAACGCGATTGGGGTGCGCATATCGGGGCAGCTCAGCTGCGCGAGCACCGAGCCATCAAGATAATAGACAAGGCAGTGCACGATGGATTGGGGATGGATCAGAACCTGGAGCCGATCCGCTTCGACCGAGAACAGATGGTGCGCCTCGATCAGCTCGAGCGCCTTGTTCATGAGGGTAGCCGAATCGATGGTCACTTTCGGCCCCATCGACCAGTTGGGATGGGCGAGTGCTTGCTTCGGGTCAACCTGGGCCATATCAGCGAGGCTCCAGGACCTGAACGGCCCTCCCGAGGCGGTAAGGCAGATCCGCTCGATGCTCTCCGCCGCCGCGCCTCCCATCACCTGCATCGCCGCGGAATGCTCCGAATCGACGGGCAAGAGCATGGTCTCGTGGCGCGCGACCTCGCGCATGAAGATGCGCCCAGCTGAAACCAGGCATTCCTTGTTGGCGAGCGCCGTGCAGGTGCCTTGCCGCACCGCCGCGAGCGTGGGCTTGAGGCCGGCGGCGCCCACGATTGCGGCCATGACCCAATCCGCGGGCCGGCCCGCGGCCTCGACCAGCGCGTCGCGGCCGGCGGCCGTCTCGATGCCGGTGCCAGCCAGTCGGGCACGGAGCTCCTCATAACAGGCCTCGTCGGCGATCACCGCGAGCTCGGCCTGGTGCTTCTTCGCAAGCTCGGCAAGGCGCGCTGCATTCCGGCCGCCGGTCAAGGCCACGACCGTGAACGCCGACGGGTCACGGCCAACGAGATCGAGCGTGCTTTCGCCGATCGAGCCGGTGGCGCCGAGAACGGAAATGCGTCGCGGATGTGCGCCGGGCACCTTTGTCCTGAATGCGGCGGAACTATGGGCGAGCAAGGTCATTGGCAGCGCCTCACCATATGAGCAATCCGCGACCGGGACTGGACGGATCGCGTAATGCGATCAAAACCGCCGCGATTGCGGCGATGAGAAGGCCATCGATGCGATCGAGCAGCCCTCCATGCCCAGGAATGAGATGGCTCATGTCCTTGGCGCCGAACCGGCGCTTCACGGCGCTCTCGCTCAGATCCCCGATCTGGCAGGCCGCCGCGATGGCGACGGCGGCAAGAGCCAAGCGCAAACTCGAGGTTCCTTTCAGCGTAACGGCGAAAGCATAGCCAATGAGGGCGGGCGTGAGCATCCCCAGAATAAGCCCGCTCCAGGTCTTCCGGGGCGAGATTCTCGGCGCAAGCTTTGGGCCGCCGATCAGCCGGCCTCCGGCATAGGACGCGGTATCGGTTGTCCAAGTCACCGCAAACAGGAAGAGCAGTGCAACCGCGCCCAACGTTTGATCGCTGCGCAACCACACCATGGACCAAGCCGGCAGCACCGAATAAGCGAGGCCTCCGAGCGACCAGCCAAGCGTGTGGGACGAGAACCCGAGGATTGAGGTTACAACAAAGGCGGCAGCGACGGAGATGAGCGCGAGATCGGGTCGGCCAAGGGTGACGAAGATGGCGACGGCACCGACGGAGGCAGCCTGGATGGCAGCAATGGTATCGAAGCCTCCCCTCCGCACGAGTCGGCCCCATTCCCAAGCAACGGTGACTCCGGCAACAATCACGAGCGCCGCGAAGGTCCATCGGCTCGCCACCACGGCCCCAAGCGCAAGGGCTGCGAGGATCACGGCGGAGGCTATCCGCGTGGCCATCTCGGATTTTTGCGATTGGGCTCCGGGCTTGGCGCTGCCCGGCGCGACATCGAGCGGCGTCACGCGGTGGATCTCGCCTTGAGTCCGCCGAAGCGGCGTATGCGCCGCTGATATTCGGCGATTGCGGCGATCAGCGTCTCGCGGGAGAAGTCCGGCCAATAGGTCTCGATGAACACGAACTCGCTATAAGCGAGTTGCCAGAGGAGGAAGTTGCTCAAGCGCAACTCGCCGCTCGTGCGAATGAGCAGGTCTGGATCGGGCATGTCGGCGGTGTCGAGATTGGCGCCGAATCGTTCGGGCGTGACGTCCACGGCGGCGAGCGACCCTTGTGCCACCTGTTCGGCAATGCGAGCGGCGGCGCGAGCGATCTCATCTCGGGCGCCATAGTTGAAGGCGATGGTGAGATGCAGCGCCGCATTGTCCTTGGTGAGCAGAACGGCGTCGTCGATCAGCCGCAAAATGTCGTCGTCGAGGCCAGTACGGGTGCCGATGATCCTGATCTTGACGCCATTCTTGTGCAGGTCGGCGAGATCGCGCCTGACAAAGCGGCGCATGAGGCCGAACAGGTCATGGATCTCCTGTCGCGGGCGCGACCAGTTCTCGGAGGAGAAGCTGAACAGGGTGAGATGCGTGATGCCAAGCTCGAGTGCGGCCTTGACCGTCCGCCGGACGCTCTCGACACCCTGGCGATGGCCCTCCGCGCGTGGGAGCCCCCGCTCCCCAGCCCAGCGTCCGTTGCCATCCATGATGATGGCGACGTGCCGAGGGGCCGGCATCTCTGTCGTCGACCAGGCAAGCTCCTCTATTGCGAGCGTCACGTCTTGAGTGCTCCAATCCTAATCGGTCTCGTGGTCCGGCACCTCGCCAACTAGACCTGCATAATCTCAGCTTCCTTGCTGGTAAGCGTTTCGTCGATCTCTTTGATGACCTTATCGGTCAATTCCTGGACCTTGGTGGCGAGCATATGGTGCTCGTCCTTGCCCATGTCCCCGTCCTTTTCCATGCGCTTCAAGTGCTCCATGCCGTCGCGCCGAACGTTGCGCACGGCCACGCGCGCCTGCTCGGCGTATTTATGCGCAACCTTGGCGATCTCGTGGCGCCGCTCCTCGTTGAGCTCGGGGATCGGCAGCCGCAAGAGCTGCCCTTCGACGACCGGGTTCAGCCCGAGATCGGACTCCAGGATCGCTCGCTCGACGACGCCGACTTGCGACCGATCCCACACCTGCACGGTAATCAACCGGGATTCCGGCACGTTGATGGTGGCGAGCTGATTGAGCGGCATTTGACCGCCATAGGCATTAACCATGATGGGATCGAGCAGGCTCATATTGGCGCGGCCCGTGCGCAGGCCGCCAAACTCCTGCTTCAGCACGTTCAGGGCGCCACGCATCCGCCGGTCGGTCTCCTTAAGGTCGAAGCTCGCCATGTCGCCTCTCCTGTTCGTATCCGCGCTCGGGCAAGCCTTGTCTCGCGTCGAACGGCGCCAACTGGCCGGCGCGCCTCAAGCGCCGTGTCCACTAGCTATCGTGGTCGAGGAGCCCTTCCCTTGCAATACCGCCGCCAAGCCGCCTTGTGCCTTGATGGAGAACACAATTATCGGAATCCCATTGTCCCGGGCAAGGGCGATCGCGGCGCCGTCCATAATGCGCAGGTCCCGTCTCAACACGTCGTCGTAGCTTAGCGTATTGTAGCGGCGCGCAGCCGGGTTCGTTTCCGGATCCGCATCGTAGACGCCGTCGACCTGGGTCGCCTTGAGAATCGCGTCGCATCCCATCTCGGCGGCGCGCAGGGCCGCGGCGGTATCGGTGGTGAAAAAGGGGTTGCCGGTGCCACCGACGAAGATCAGCACCTTGCCTTCGTCCAAATGGGCGAGAGCGCGGGGACGAACGAAGGGCTCACAAATACTCGGCAGCGGGATGGCCGACATCACTCGCGCCTGCCGCCCTTTGCGCTCAAGCGCGTGCCCCAGCGCAAGTCCGTTCAGGACCGTGGCGAGCATGCCCATATAGTCGCCGCTTACCCGGTCCATGCCGTCCGCCGTACCGGTAAGGCCCCGATAAAGGTTGCCGCCGCCGACCACGAGGCAGAGCTTGATGCCGAGATCGGAAGCCTCAGCGATATCCGCGGCGATACGGTTCAGCATGGTCGTGTCGATGCCGTAGCCGACGGTCCCCATCAGGGCTTCGCCCGAGAGCTTCACCAGGATTCGGCGGTAGTTAGGCGATTGGCCTGTGCGCGGTGCTGCCATCAGCCCAGTCTCCTTGCAGACCGAGCGGCCGCGAGGTTGAAGTTCGGTGGCCGGGCCATCGAGTTCCCCCCTCGCCGCCTTTAAGACCCCGAGGCCGCAGCGGCGACTTCCGCCGCGAAATCGCTGTCGGGCCGGTCGATGCCTTCTCCGAGGGAGAAACGATGGAAGCCCGTGATCTTGATGGGCGTGCCGGCCGCCTGCTCCGTCGCGGCGAGCGCCTTGGCGACGGTCGTCTCTGGATCGTGCACGAAGGCCTGCTGCAGCAGAACGACCTCTTCGTAGAATTTGCGCAAGCGGCCCTCAACCATCTTCTCGATCACAGGCGCGGGCTTGCCCGAGTCCTTCGCCTGCTCGGTGAGCACCGCACGCTCGCGCTCGACGAGAGCCGGATCGAGGCTCCCGACGTCGATGGCTTGCGGATTGGCGGCGGCAATGTGCATGGCGACCTGCCTGCCGAAGCTTTTCAGCTTCTCCACGTCACCCGTTGATTCGAGCGCGACCATGACGCCGATCTTGCCGAGCCCAGGCGCGATGCTGTTGTGCACATAGCTCGCGACGACGCCGTGGTTCACCGCAAGGTAGGCGCTTCGCCTGAGCGTCATGTTTTCCCCAATCGAGCCGATCATCTCCTTCAAATGATCGGCGACCGTGACCTTGCCACCTCCAAAGCCGGTCTTGGCGAGCTTATCGACATCGCCCTTGGCTTTCAGCGCGTCGGCCGCGATCGTCCTCACCATGTCCTGGAATTTGTCGTTGCGGGCGACGAAGTCGGTCTCGGAGTTGACCTCGACAAGGGCAGCCTGCTTGGCCTCTGCGGCAAGCCCGATCAGGCCTTCGGCAGCCACCCGGCCGGCCTTCTTGGCCGCCTTGGCAAGACCCTTGGTGCGCAGCCAATCGACCGCGGCCTCCATATCGCCGGCGGTCTCGTTCAGGGCCGCTTTGCAGTCCATCATGCCCGCGCCGGTCTTCTCGCGCAGGTCTTTCACCATCGTTGCGCTAATCGCTGTCATGCCATGCCTCTGCGACGGGCGTCTCGTCTCTTGCCTGGTTCTAGCCGTTGTCCTCGACCAGTTCCGGTTTCTCATGTGCAGCCTCGGGCTCGGCGCCCTTTGGGGGACGCCCGGTTTGCGGCTTGGCCTTGCCGTTACCTCTCGCCTCGGTCCGTCCGGGCCTCCGCCGGGACTTGCGCTCGCTATCCGGTGCAGGGCGCCCTGCCCCTTCGCCACCTTCCGCCTCGCCTTCGCCAAGCGCAGGCTCGCTCAGCGGCTCCTCGGCCGCGCCGAGGTCGATCCCGGCGGAGCCTTGGGCGCGCTCGATGCCGTCAAGGGCCGCGCGCGAGATCAGGTCGCAATAAAGGGTGATGGCGCGGCCCGCATCGTCATTGCCCGGAATGGGATGGCTGATCCCCTCCGGATTGCTGTTCGAGTCGACCACGGCGACGACGGGCATGTTGAGCTTGCGCGCCTCGGCGATGGCGATCGCCTCCTTATTGGTGTCGATGACGAACATGAGGTCGGGTAGCGCCCCCATGTCCTTGATGCCGCCAAGCGCGCGCTCGAGCTTGTCCTTCTCGCGAGTGAGCTGCAGCAGTTCCTTCTTGGTCAGGCCTTGCGTCTCGCCGGCGAGCAGCTCCTCGAGCGATTTGAGCCTGCGGATCGAATTGGAGATGGTGCGCCAATTGGTCAGCGTGCCGCCGAGCCACCGGTGATTGACGTAATATTGCGCGCAGGATCGTGCGGCCTCGGCGACGGCTTCGGAGGCCTGCCGCTTGGTGCCGACGAACAGCACGCGGCCGCCCTTGGCCACGGTGTCCGCTACGGCGAGCAGCGCCTGGTGAAAAAGCGGCACCGTCTGGGTCAGATCGATGATGTGGATATTGTTGCGCGACCCGTAGATGAACGGCGCCATCTTCGGGTTCCAACGGTGGGTCTGATGACCAAAATGCACGCCAGCCTCGAGCAGCTGGCGCATGTTGACATTAGGCAGTGCCATGGGACTGCTTGCTCCTTTTCCGGTTCTGCCGCCGCGAGATGATGAAGACCGGTTGAGCCCGGTCACCGGAGCGAGCGCGAGGGCCAGAGAAACAAGCCTCGCGACGCTGATGGTCCCGCGTGTGAGATGGTGCGGTTTATAGGGATGCAACCCCTTCTTGGCAAGGGTAAGAGCCCTTGCCGGGTCTGTTGACGAGGCTGCTCGGCGCCACTGCCTTAGAGCGCGCTGACGGCGGCCACGCCTTCGACCAGCTTGAGCGCGCTCCTTTGCTTCGGCGTGGCGTCGATGCCTTGCGGCAGCACGAACTCGACCTCGCGTGAGATATCGTCAAGGCGGAGCACGAGGCGGAGCTGCCCCTGCCCCCCTTTCGTGCCGACCTGCTCGGCCAGGGAATCGAGCGCGCGCGTCCCCTCCAAATAGATCTTCATGCCGGCGTGGCGCGCTTCCGCGGAGGCCTCGAGCGAGGCAATCCGTTGGACGCGCACCTTCATGGTCTCGCCATCGGCCTCCGCCTCCGCCTCGAGCAGGACCGCAGTCCCCGGCTGGAGCAGATCGCGCGAGGCCACCAGCGCCTCGGAAAATATCACCGCCTCGAATTGCCCAGTTGGATCGGAGACGGCGACGAAGGCGTAAGGATTGCCGCTCTTGCCATTGCGCTCTCGGGCGGCCAGCACGGTGCCGGCAAGCGTGCCCACGACGCGTCGCGCGCGAGCCTTGGCCGAAAAGTCTGCCCAGGTATCGACGCCGAGTGCCTGCAGCACGTCCTGATAGTCATCGAGGGGGTGACCGGTGAGAAAGAAGCCGATCGCCTCGAACTCGCGCGACAGCCGATCGGTAGGCACCCAGGGCTTCGCGGCGCGGAGCTCGATGGGGGGCGGCGTGCGCGAAGCTCCGGCGAAGAGGTCGTTTTGGCCCTCGCTCGCTTCCTCGAGGGAGCGGTTGCCGGCGGCCATGATGCGATCGACATTGGCGTAGGCCGTAGCACGGTCGAGCCCAAGCTCGTCGAGGGCGCCGGCGGCGGCAAGCGTCTCCAGGGCGCGCTTGTTGACGAGGCGCGGATTGATCGCCCGCGCGAAATCCGAAACGTCCCGGAAGGCCCCACGCGTCTGCCGCTCGGCGCAGATATGCTCGACCGCCTGGTGGCCGACATTCTTGAGCGCCGCCAGCGAATAGCGAATGGTGCCGTCGCTCGGGACGAAGCCCGCCTCGGAGCGGTTGACCGATGGCGGCTCGATGCGAATGCCCATGCGGCGGGCTTCCTGCGCGAAGCCATTGAGCTTGTCGGTGTTGCCGATATCGAGGGTCATGGAGGCCGCCAGGAACTCGATGGGGTGATTTGCCTTGAGATAGGCTGTTTGGTAGGCGATCAGTGCATAAGCCGCGGCATGCGACTTGTTGAAGCCGTATCCTGCGAATTTGGCTACGAGCTCGAAGATAAGCTCGGCGCGCGCCCGCTCGACGCCATTGCCGACGGCGCCCTCGATGAAGCGCGTGCGCTGCTGCGCCATCTCCTTCTTGATCTTCTTGCCCATGGCGCGGCGAAGCAGATCGGCCTCGCCCAGCGAAAAGCCGGAGAGCTCTCTTGCGATCTGCATCACCTGTTCCTGGTAGATGATGACGCCGTAGGTCTCTTCCAGGATCGGCTGGATCAGCGGATGCAGATAGTCCGGCGCTTCGCGGCCATGCTTGCGGCTGACATAGCTGTCGATATTATCCATCGGACCCGGGCGATAAAGCGCCACGATGGCGATGATGTCCTCGAAGCGATCGGGCTTGAGCTTGCGCAAGGCGTCGCGCATGCCCGCGCCTTCGAGCTGGAACACGCCGACTGTATCGCCGCGAGCGAGCAGCGCGTAGCTGCCTAAGTCGTCGAGCGGAAGCCTCGCGGGATCGAGAGAGATGTCCTTACAGGCGAGCAGCGCCCGCGCAGTCTCGATCACGGTCAGCGTTTTGAGCCCCAGGAAGTCGAACTTCACGAGCCCTGCGGCCTCGGCCCATTTCATATTGAACTGCGTTGCCGGGAGCTGCGCACGAGCGTCGCGGTAGAGCGGCACGAGCTCGATCAGCGGCCGGTCGGCGATGACTACGCCCGCGGCGTGGGTCGAGGCGTGGCGGTAAAGCCCTTCGAGTCGCTGGCCGATGTCGAGCAACTTCGCCACGATCGGCTCAGCGTCGCGCGCCTCTTGCAGCCTGGGCTCGCCGGCGATGGCTTGGGGCAGCGTGATGGGGTTAGCGGGATTGTGGGGGACGAGCTTGCACAGGCGATCGACCTGGCCGTAGGGCATCTGCAACACGCGGCCGACGTCGCGGAGCACGGCCCGGGCCTGCAGTTTGCCGAAGGTGATGATATGGGCGACGCGGTCGGCGCCGTAGCGCTCGCGCACATAGGCGATCACCTCATCGCGGCGGTCCTGGCAGAAGTCGATATCGAAGTCGGGCATGGAGACCCGCTCGGGGTTCAGGAAGCGCTCGAACAGGAGCCCGAAGCGTATGGGATCGAGGTCGGTGATGGTGAGCGCCCAGGCGACGAGAGAGCCCGCGCCGGATCCACGCCCCGGCCCCACTGGAATCCCTCTCGCCTTCGCCCATTGGATGAAATCGGCGACGATTAGGAAATATCCCTGATAATTCATGCCGGTGATGACATCGAGCTCGAAGGCAAGCCGCGCCCGATAGGCCTCCGCGGTATAGCCCGGCGCCATCCCCTCCTCGCCCAGCCTCCGCGCGAGGCCCATTTCCGATTGGCGGCGCAGCTCGGCCGCTTCGATCTCGCCTTGCGCTTCGGAGGATCGCGTGCCGGTCAAGAACTGAGGCAGGATCGGCGCGCGTTCCCGCGGCCGGTATGAGCAGCGCCGCGCGATCTCGATCGTGTTGTCGATGGCCTCAGGAAGATCGGCGAAAAGCTCCGTCATCTCCGAGGCGGGCTTGAAATGGTGGTCGGGGCTTAGGCGCCTACGCTGATCGACGGCGACATAGCTTCCTGCGGCGATGCAGAGGAGCGCGTCATGGGCCTCGAAGTCGTCAGGGCTGGCGAAATAGGGCTCGTTGCTCGCAACGATCGGCAGATTGACGCCATAGGCAAGATCGAGCAGGAGCGGCTCGACCGCCCTCTCCTGCGGCAGTCCGTGCCGCTGCAGCTCCACATAGAGTCGATCGCCGAAGATGCTTTTGAGGGCCGCGAGACGGGCGCGGGCGAGGTCCGGGTTGGCCTCGGCCAGGGCAAGATCGATGACGCCTTCGGGGCCGCCGGTGAGCGCGATGAGGCCGTGCGCCTGGGCGGCAAGCTGGCGGATGGACGTGACCACCTCCCCCGTGTCGGCGGCGGCAAGATAGGCGTTGCTCGAGAGCCGCATTAGGTTGGCGTAACCCTCAGCGTCCTTGGCGAGAAGCGCGACGTGGCCATCGGCGGAAGCGCGCCGTATCTCGGCGCCTGGCGCCGTCTCGCCGTCGGTGGCGAAGCTCAAGGAGAGGGTGCAGCCGACGATCGGCTGGATGCGGGCTTGAGCGGCGCCCTCGGAAAATTCGAGGGCGCCGAATAAATTGTTCGTGTCGGTCAGCGCCAGCGCCGGCATACGGTCCGCCGCAGCCAAGCTGACAAGCCGTGGAATGGTGAGCGCCCCTTCGAGCAGCGAATAGGCGGAGTGCACGCGAAGATGCACAAAGGCTTGCGTTGGCTCAGTCACGCATCGTGTCTCCGCTGGCGGCCGGCCGGTTGAGGGGCGCTCCCCATTACCCCTCGGATTCGCCCCAGCGCGCAATCGGCGCGACCGCCTCCCCCCAGAGATATCCAAACTTTCCACCTTAGGCACGGCCGGACCAAAACATGTTCTCTCTTTGTTCCATACCACGTCAAGTCCGAAATAGGCCCGTGCTGTAAGCGCTTAAGCGGTGTTTTTACCCCACTCGGCCTCGGAGACCTCAACCACCGTGACCTCCTCCTCGACCAGGAGGCCGTCCATCAGCCGCAAGACCCGGTCCATGCGGGCGGCAAGATCGAGATTGTGGGTGGCGATGACGGCTGCCACGCCAGACTGGCGCACCAGGCTCAAGAGCTGGTCGAACACGCGCTCAGCCGTGGGCGGATCGAGATTTCCAGTCGGCTCATCGGCAAGCAAAAGCTTCGGACCATTGGCCACGGCCCTGGCGATGGCCACGCGCTGCTGCTCGCCGCCGGAAAGCCGCGCCGGCCGGTGCTCGCCGCGCTCGCCAAGCCCAAGCGCCTCCAACAGGAGGCTCGCGCGCTTCTCGGCCTCGCTTCGCGAAAGCCCAAGGATGAGCTGCGGCAAGACCACGTTCTCGAGCGCCGAAAACTCGGGCAACAGATGGTGGAACTGATAGACGAAGCCGATCTCCGCGCGGCGCATGCGCGTGCGCTCGCCGTCCCCGAGACTGACGCAGTCCACCCCGTCGATCACAACCGCCCCCCGATCCGGCTGTTCGAGCAGGCCGGCAATATGGAGCAGGGTCGACTTTCCGCAGCCAGAGGGGCCAAGCAGGGCCACTGCCTCGCCGGGATAGAAGGAAGCGGTCGCCCCCTTCAACACCTCGATCAGCCGAGAACCTTGCGCATATGCGCGTTCCAGCTGCTCGAGGCGGAGCGTCGGCGCTTGATCGGACCTCCCCACTATTGGCCCCTACTCGTAGCGCAAGGCTTCGACCGGATCGAGACGAGAGGCCCTCCAGGAGGGATAGAGGGTGGCGAGGATCGAGAGCACGAGCGCCATGATCACCACGGAGGCGGTTTCGCCCGTGTCCATGTCCGCCGGCAATTGCGACAAATAATAGAGCTCGGGCGAGAACAGCTCGGTGTCGGTGATCCAGCCGATGAGCTCGCGCAAGCGCTCGATGTTGACGCAGACGAGGACGCCGAGTCCGAGCCCAGCCAATGTGCCGAGGATGCCGATACTCGCGCCGGTGATGAAGAAGATGCGCATGACGGCCGCGCGCGTGGCCCCCATGGTCCTGAGAATCGCGATGTCGTGGCCCTTGTCCTTCACCAGCATGATCAGGCCGGAGATGATATTGAGCGCCGCGACGAGCACGATCAGGGCAAGGATCAGGAACATGACGTTGCGCTCGACCTGAAGCGCCGTGAAGAAGGTCGCGTTTCGCTGGCGCCAATCGCTGATATAGATCGTGGGCCCCCCGGCCTCGATGATCTTTGGCCCGAGCTCGCTCACCTCGTCGGGCGAATCGAGCACGACCTCCAGCACCGTGACGCTGTCGGGCTGACTGAAATAGCGCTGTGCCTCGGCGAGCGGCATGAACAGGATGCTGGAATCATATTCCGACATGCCGATCTCGAAGATGGCGACGATCGGATACCGCTTGACGCGCGGCGCGGTGCCGAGCGCGGTCGAGGCCCCGCGGGGGGTGAGCAGGGTCACCTGATCGCCGAGCTTGACGTTGAGTTCGTTGGCAAGCCGCGTGCCGATCGCCACCCCCTGCTTGCCGTCAAAGCCGTCGAGGGTGCCGAAGCGGATATTGCTGGAGACGGCTTTCAACTGCTTGAGGTCGGCCTCGCGCAAGCCGCGGACGAGCGCCCCCGTGGAGCTCGAGGGTGTGGAAACCATGACCTGTCCCTCGATCAGCGGCAGGGCATATTTGACCCCCCCTATCTTCTGGATATGGCCTGCCACGTCGTCATAATTGGCGAAGTTGGCGTCGAGGCTGTGCACCACCACATGGCCGTTCAATCCGAGCATCTTGCTGAACAGCTCCTGCCTGAAGCCGTTCATTACCGCCATGACGATGATCAGCGTCGCCACGCCGAGCATGATGCCGATGAAGGAGAAGCCGGCGATCACCGAGATGAAGCCCTCCTTGCGGCGGGCCCGCAAATAGCGGAGCGCCACCATCCATTCGAAGGGCGCGAAAGCCGGTGTCCTCGTGCTCATGCTGCCTCCTTGCGAAGCTCGGTGGCCGAAGCGACGAGGTGATGCAAAGCGGCCTCGAAGCTCATATTGTGCCGCGCGCCGCTCGAGCGTTGCTTCAGCTCGACCTCGCCCGACTTGATGCCTTTCGGCCCCACGATAATCTGCCAGGGCAACCCGATCAGGTCGAAAGCGGCGAATTTCGCGCCCGGCCTGTCGTCCCGGTCGTCGTAGAGCACGCTAAGACCGGCCGCCTCGAGCTTGGCATAGGCATCCTCGCAGGCGGCGTCAGTGTTACGATCGCCGCTCTTGACATTGATCAGGCCGACGTCGAAGGGCGCCACGGCTCGCGGCCAGATGATGCCGGCATCGTCGTGCGACGCCTCGATGATGGCGCCCACGAGCCGCGACACACCGATGCCATAGGATCCCATCTGCACCGTCACCAATTCCCCGCCAGGACATTGGACCTTGCAGCCCATTGGCTCGGAGTACTTGGTACCGAAGAAGAAAATATGGCCGACCTCGATACCGCGGGCGGTGACGCGATCTGCTTCGGGCACCTCCTGGATGAAGCGGGCCGCATCGTGCTTCTCGATGGTCGCCGCATATTTGCTCGTCCAGTTGCGAATGATCGGCGACAGATCGCCCGCATAGTCGAGCTCGGGCCCTGGCGGCGCGAGCCGGACGAGATCCCTATGGCAATAGACCTCGCTCTCCCCGGTCTCGGCGAGGATGATGAATTCATGGCTCAAATCGCCGCCGATGGGACCCGCTTCGGCGGCCATGGGGATCGACTTCAGCCCCATGCGGTTGAAGGTGCGCAGATAGGAGACGAACATCTTGTTGTAGGAGGCGCGCGCGTCCTCGACGCTAAGATCGAAGGAGTAGGAATCCTTCATCAGGAACTCGCGCCCACGCATCACGCCGAAGCGGGGCCTGATCTCGTCCCGGAATTTCCACTGGATATGGTAGAGGATGCGCGGGAACTCCTTGTAGGACCTCACGCTGTCGCGGAAAATCTGGGTGATCAGCTCCTCATTGGTCGGCCCGTATAGCATCTCGTGCTCATGGCGGTCGGCGATGCGCAGCATCTCCTTGCCGTACACGTCGTAGCGGCCACTTTCGCGCCAGATCTCGGCGGGCTGGATGGTCGGCATGAGCATCTCCAGCGCGCCGGCGCGGTTCTGCTCCTCGCGCACGATCTGCTCGATTTTGCTCAACGCGCGAAGCCCAAGCGGCAGCCAGGAATAGATGCCGGCGCTCGATTGCCGGACGAGACCGGCGCGCAGCATCAGCTTGTGGGAGATGATCTCGGCTTCCTTCGGGTCGTCGCGCAACAGAGGCAGGAAATAGCGGCTGAGGCGCATGAGGAGCCGTGCTCGTTTTTGAGGGCGGAGCCAAGCCTGCCGCGCCGGTTAAGTCCAAGCCTTGCAAGCAGGAGTAGCCTCCCGGCGGGACCGTTGCGCGGCTAATAGCTTACTTTGGCGAGGGTAAGCAATCCTGGGAAACCGACGAGTCCTTAGGTCCGGAGGTGGCCCCGGTGATCGAATCGATCGACAGTTCGGACGCCGCCCTGGGCCTTCGAATGGCACAGTTTGATGCCGGTTCGGGGGCAATAAAGCTCGAGTGCCCCCATAGCCACAAAGCTGCCTGGATTGACTTTTTTTAAGGCGATCTGCTCAGTTGAGACATAGCCTCAAGCATAAATTTGCGTCGGCCAATCACAATCATGGTGACAATTTGGCACGGACTTGCTAGGGTTCCCAATACAACGTGATGTGCGTTCGGGACCGGTAACGATCTCGGAGTCACGCGTTGAGATTGGACCAGGTCCAAGTCTTGGGAGGAAGTAGCTCCACGCGCGCTGATATGCAGTGCATAGGCGCCGCCACTCTCTAGCCAGCACCCTCGATTGTCAGGATTTGACGGCGAGCCTCGCGAGGCCGGTGAGGTAAGGAGTCATGGTACGAAAAAGAGCAAGGTCAAGCGACCTTGCTTTTTTTTCGCCTCGTCCATTTCCGCTGCTGCTTGGCGCAAAGCGCCCTCATTTCATGGTCTGGTAGCGCGGCAGGAAGGGAATCTCGTCGAGCGTGATCACGCGATCCACGATGATCACGTAGAGGATCGCGAACACCACGCTTGCGACCGCCGTGGTTGCCACCATCTTCGGCAGCATCCTTGGAAGGTGCGGCGCGCTCTCGGTCGTGCCAGGCGACACCTCGCCTTCCTCCGCCTGAGTGCGGACGCCGATCGGCAGCATGGCGAAGAGCACGATCCACCAGATCGTCGCGTAGAGGGCTAGGGCGAAAGCAAGCGTCATGACTCAGGCTTGCTCAAGCTCGACGAGCGTGCCGCAAAAATCCTTGGGGTGGAGGAAAAGCACAGGCTTTCCGTGGGCGCCGATTTTCGGCTCGCCCTGCCCCAGCACGCGAGCGCCTTGGGCGAGGAGCCGGTCGCGCGCTTGCACGATGTCTGGCACCTCGTAGCAGAGATGGTGAATCCCCCCATTGGGATTGCGCTCGAGAAAGCCTTTGATCGGGGAGTTGTTGCCAAGGGCACCGAGCAACTCGATCTTCGTGTTGGGGAGCTCGATGAACACCGTGGTCACCCCATGCTCCGGCTGATCGACCATGGGGGAGACCTTGGCGCCGAGCGTGTTCTGATAGACCTTGGTTGCGGCCTCAAGATCGGGGACGACAATGGCGACGTGGTTCAAGCGTCCGATCATCGGACAGGTCTCCTCAATTCACTCCATGCGAGCTCAAAGGGACCCTTTGCTGTCGCACTTGTCTTTTAATGCGCTACCGCGCTTTGCGCTACTTGAGCGAGTCTTTTAGTGCGCTATCGCGCTTCGCGCTGTTTGAGCGAGTCCTTTAATGCGCTATCGCGCTTCGAGCTGCTTGAGCGAGTCCTTTAATGCGCTATCGCGCTTCGCGCTATTTGAGCGCTATAGCACCGTCAGTAGCACCGAGCACACCGGCTTCTTGCCCCAGGCCTGGTTGACGGCGGCGCGCACGCCACGGCGCACTGCCTCGCTCACCAGCGCCTGGTCCTTGCGGCGGGGCCGCGGGATGCTTTCAACGGTGCCGATCGCGGCCTCCCTCGCAATGGTCTCAAACGGGGTGCCTTGCATGTCGGCGGCAGGGAGGCCGGTGAGCGCGACCTCCGGCTCCGCGAGGAGCGCTCCCTTTTCCGACATCACGAGGGAGATTGCGACGGAACCGGCAAAGCTCAGCTTGCGCCGCTCGCGCACCTGCCCGTCATCGGCGCGGGTGATGATGGCGCCGTCGCGGTAGAGGCGCCCGATCGGTACGTCGTCGATGATTGCGGCGGACCCCGGTGCGATACGCACCATGGCGCCGTTTCGGGCGCGCACGACCTCGGGCACGCCAAGCGTCTCGGCAAGCCGCGCATGGGCCTCAAGATGCCTGCCCTCGCCATGCATCGGAATCGCAATATTTGGCCGCAGCCAGCGGTAGAGCTGCTTGAGCTCGCCACGTCTTGGATGGCCGGAGACATGCACGGGAGCGTCCTGATCGGTGATGACCTCGATGCCGAGATCGGAGAGCCCGTTCTGCACGCGGCCTACCGCCTTCTCGTTGCCGGGAATGGTCCGCGAGGAGAAGATCACCCGGTCGCCGGCATCTAGCCTGACATTGGGGTGCTCGCCCAAAGCGATCCGCGCCATGGCGGCGCGCGCCTCGCCCTGGCTCCCGGTGCAGAGGGCCACAACTTTTCGTGGCGGAATCCGTTCGAATTCGGTCTCTTGGAGTACGGGGAGATCGGGGTCGAGATAACCGGTCTCCTGGGCCGCCTCGATCACGCGGTACATGGCGCGGCCGACCACCACGAGCTTGCGCCCCGCGGCGCGCGCGGCATTGGCCACCGAGCGGATGCGCGCAACGTTCGAGGCGAAAGTGGTCACCGCCACGCGCCGGGGCGCCTCGCGGATCAGGCGTTCAAGCGCTATCGCCACGTCGGCTTCGGAAGCGGAGACGCCATCGCGCACGGCATTGGTCGAATCGCAGATCAGCGCGGTGATGCCTTCCTCTCCCAGGGCCTTGAGGTGCGCCTCGTCGGTCGGCGCGCTCGTCAGCGGATTCTCGTCGAGCTTCCAGTCTCCGGTATGCAGAACGGTGCCGAGATCGGTTCTAAGCACGACCGCCGACGGCTCCGGGATCGAGTGGGACATGCTGACGAGCTCCACGTCGAAGGGCCCGATCGTGCGGCGCCCTCCCATCGGCATGACCTCCAACGGAAAGTCGCGCTGGAGCCCGCTCTCGGCGAGCTTCGACTTCAACATGGCGGCGGTGAAGGGGGTGGCATAGACCGTGATGCCCCCAAGCCTAGGCCACAGGTCGACGACGGCGCCGAAATGGTCCTCATGAGCATGGGTCAAGAGCAGGCCCTTCAGGTTCGGACGTTCCTCGTCGAGGAAGCGGATGTCGGGAAGAATGACGTCCACGCCGGGCTCGGTATCGCTGCCGAAGGTGACGCCCATGTCGACGATGAGCCACTCGCGGTCGCCCGGCGGCCCATAGCCGTAGAGGTAAAGGTTCATGCCGATCTCGCCCAGTCCGCCGAGGGGGACGAACACGAACTCGGGCCGTTGCGGGTTGGTTCGGCGAGACATGATCTATCAGGTGCCTGACGATCAAGAGTTGGCGAAGAACACGTCGCCGGCGGCGGCGCGGCGCTCGGCGCCGTCGCTCATCAAGAGCCGGAGCGCGCCACCGGAATCGAGTCCGGCAAAGGTGCCCTCGGTTTCCTCCTCATCATGCAGGCGCACGCGCAACAACCTGCCGGTCGGGCCGGCCCGGTCGAGCCAAGCCCGCCGCACGGCTGGGAAGGAGACGCCCTGCCCCCAGCGCGTTAGCCACGCATCGGTGACCGCGGCGAGCGTCTCCAACGCGGCCGCAGGGGTCACCGCAGCGCCGTGCGCGGCCAGGTCGGTTCCCGGATTTGGCAGACCTTCTGGATGGGTCGAAAGATTGATGCCGGTGCCGATTACCACTTTGCAGCGGTTCGGCGTCGCTTCGCTCGCGCTTTCCAGCAACATGCCCGCGACCTTGCCACCATTGAGCAGGACATCGTTAGGCCATTTGAGCAGAAGCTCGGAACGGGCTTCGTCGGGAAGGAGCTTGGCGACCGTGTCATAGGCAGCCACACCCGCGAGCAGCGCGAGCTGCCCTGCCGTCCTGAGCGGGCAGGAGAGGCCGATCAGCAGGCTCGCAAAAAGATTGCCGTGCTGGGACTCCCACTGCCGTCCATTGCGCCCGCGTCCTGCCGATTGCCGGGACGACCAGATCCATAGGGGCCCGGGTTCGCCGGCCTCGGCGCGACGTCTCGCCTCTGCATTGGTGGAATCCACGGTCTCGAGCCTGAGCAGCCGGTAGCCGCTTGGCACCTTCGGCAATGACAAGGAGAAAGCTGGCATCAGAACAGAGATTTCGCCGCGGCTCCCGCTACGTTCACGAGCGGCGCCGGATAGAGGAAGAAGAACAGAATAAACAGGCCGTTCACCCCGAGAACGGCGGCAAGCACCCCTCGCATCGGCTCGAACCCTTCGGCGGGGGCGTCGAAATACATGATCTTGACGATGCGAAGATAGTAATATGCGCCGACCACGCTTAACAGCACGCCGGTGACGGCCAGGGCATAGAGGCCCGCGTGGATGGCGGCCAGGAACACGTAGAACTTGGCGAAGAAACCTGCAAGAGGGGGAATGCCGGCAAGCGAGAAAAGCAGCATCGCCAGGAGAAAGGCCATGAGCGGGCTTGTGCTGGAAAGCCCGGAGAGCTGATCGATGTCCTCGACCATGCGGCCGTTCCGTCGCATGGCGAGAATGCAGGCAAAGGTGCCGAGCGTCATGGCGAGGTAGATGGCAAGGTAGATGATCACGCCTTGCACGCCCTCAATGGTCCCGGCCGCCAGCCCGACCAGCGCGTAGCCCATATGTCCGATCGAGCTATAGGCCATCAGGCGCTTGATGTTGCGCTGTCCGATGGCGGCGAAGGAGCCGAGCGCCATGGAGGCGATGGCGAGGAAGGTGACGATCTGCTGCCACTCGGGCGTCACCGCCGGGAAGGCGGCAAACAGAGTGCGCACCATGAGCGCCATGGCGGCGAGCTTGGGGGCGGCGGCGAAGAAGGCCGTGACCGGGGTCGGCGCTCCTTCATAGACGTCGGGCGTCCACATATGGAACGGCACGGCCGAGATTTTGAAGGCGAAGCCCGCCATCAGAAATACCAGCCCGAAAATGAGGCCGAGATTGACGCCGGAGGGTTGCAACGCGTTGGCGATCTCGGCGAACAGCGTCGAGCCGGTGAAGCCGTAGATCAGCGACGCCCCGTAGAGGAGCATGCCTGAGGAGAGCGCCCCGAGGACGAAATATTTGAGGCCAGCCTCGCTTGATCGCGACGAGCGGCGGTCGAACGCCGCCACCACGTAAAGGGCGAGGCTCTGCAGCTCGAGGCCGACGTAAAGCGCGATGAGATCGTTGGCCGAGATCATCATCATCATGCCGGTGACGGCGAGCAGGACGAGAACCGGAAACTCGAACTTTACGCGGCCAGCCTCCTGCCAATAGTCGACCGACATGAGGAGCGTCACCGCAGCGCCGGTCAGCGTGAGCAGCTTCATCACGCGGGCGAAGGGATCGACGATGAAGCTGTCTCCGAACAAGGTGGCCGTGCCGCTTTCCCCCACCACGAAAAAGCCCGCTAGCGCCAGCACGAGGACCGCGACCCAAAGTATAAGCTTTCCCCGTTCTCTCCGCGTGGCCACGCCGGCGAGCAGCAATGCCATGGCCCCGATCGAGAGCGTGAGCTCTGGCAGCGTGATCGACAAGTGAAGGGAGGGCTGCACGGGGTCTCCTTAGGGCGCGAGCGCGATGCGCGCCTGCTCGGCGGCGGCAAGGGCGGTGTGGTAATTCTTGATCAGCGCCTCGACCGAGGCCGCACTCGCATCCAGCACCGGCCCAGGATAGAAGCCGAAGACAATCGTAAGCACGACGAGCGGCGTCATCACCGCGATCTCGCGCCAGGTCAAATCGGTGATGAATTTGAGGCTCGGCTTCTCCAGTCTGCCGAACATGAGGCGGCCATAGAGCCAGAGCGCGTAGGCCGCCGAAAGGACGACCCCGGTGGTGGCGAGGAACGCCACCCAGGTGTTAATGCGGAAGGCGCCGACGAGACTCAAGAACTCACCGACGAAGCCGGAGGTGCCCGGCAAACCGACATTGGCGAGCGTGAACACCATGAAGCAGAAGGCATAAAGCGGCATGCGGTCGGCGAGCCCCCCATAGGCCGCGATCTCGCGGGTGTGCATGCGGTCGTAGATCACACCGACGCAGAGGAACAGCGCGCCGGAGACGATGCCGTGGGACAGCATCTGGAAGATCCCGCCTTGCAGGCCCTGCATGGTGAGGGTGAACACGCCGATGGTGACGAAGCCCATATGCGCGACTGAGGAATAGGCGATCAGTTTCTTTACATCCTCCTGCGCGAGCGCCACCAGGGAGGTGTAGATGATGGCGATTACGGAGAGCGCGAAGACGAGCGGCGCGAACTGCGCCGAGGCAAGCGGAAACATCGGGATGGAGAAGCGCAAGAAGCCGTAGCCGCCCATCTTCAGAAGAATGCCGGCAAGGATCACGGAGCCCGCGGTCGGCGCCTCGACATGGGCGTCGGGGAGCCAGGTGTGCACCGGCCACATGGGCAGCTTCACCGCGAAGGAGGCGAGGAAGGCAAACCAGAGCCAGGTCTGCATCGAGGCAGAAAAGCCATGGGTCAGCAGCGTGGGAATGTCCGTAGTCCCCGCCTCCCAATAGATCGCCATGATGGCGAGCAGCATGAGCAGCGAGCCCGCGAGCGTATAGAGAAAGAACTTGAAGCTCGCATAGACGCGGCGCGGCCCACCCCAAATGCCGATGATGAGGAACATCGGGATCAGCCCGCCCTCGAAGAAAAGATAGAACAGCACGAGGTCGAGGCTCGTGAATACGCCCAGCATCAAGGTCTCGAGCACAAGGAAGGCGAGCATATATTCCTTCACCCGCGTCGTGATCGACTGCCAGCTCGCCAGAATGCAAATCGGCATCAGCAATGCGGTGAGCAGGACGAAGGGCAAGGAGATGCCGTCGACGCCCATATGGAAGCTTATCTCACCCAGCCAAGCGCGGCGTTCGACGAACTGGAATTGCGCCGTCGTTGAATCGAATTCCCGCCAGAGCAGCAGCGACAGAGCAAAGGTGAGAAGCGTGGTCCAGAGCGCAATGAAGCGGGTGTTGCTGACGGCGCTCGCATCGTCACCGCGCAGGAGCACGATCAGCAGCGCGCCCAGCAGCGGCAGGAAGGTGATGGTGGAGAGGATCGGCCAGCCGAAGCTCATCGCGGCAGCCCTCCCCCCGCAAAGATGAAATAGGTGATCAGGAGGGCCACGCCGATCAGCATGACGAAGGCGTAGTGATAGATGTAGCCGGTCTGGAGCCGCACCACGCGGTTAGTGATGTCGATCACGCGGGCCGCCACCCCGTCAGGCCCCAGCCCATCGATGACGGCGCCGTCGCCCGTCTTCCACAGAAAGCGCCCGAGTCGTTTGGCCGGCCGCACGAAGAGAACGTCGTACAGGGCGTCGAAATACCAGGCATGCAGCAGAAACTGGTAGACCCCGCGAAAGCGCTTGGCGAGGCCGAAGGGCACGAGCGGATTGCGGATGTAGAAGTACCAGGCAATCCCGAAGCCGGCGGCCATGGCGAGTGTCGGCGCCAGCATCAGCAGGATCGGCACCTCGTGGCCGTCCTCCGTCGCATGGGTCACGAGCGACCCGCGCCAGAACGCGGCTTGGTCCGCGCCGATGAAGAGGTGCTCGAACAGGACGCCGGCGAACAGCGAGCCAAGCGCGAGAATCACCAGTGGCAGCTCCATGGTCCAAGGCGGTTCATGGGCATGCTCCAGCACCTCGGGCTTCTCGCGGGGCTTGCCCTCGAAGGCGAGGAACATCAGCCGCCAGGAATAGAAGGAGGTCAGCAGCGCCGCGACCGCCGTGAGCACGAAGGCATAAAGCGCGACGGGTGACGCCCCGGCGTAAGCCGCCTCGATGATCGCATCCTTGGAGACGAAGCCTGAGGTGAAGGGGAAGCCGGTCAGCGACAGGGTTCCGATCAGCATCATCGCCCAGGTGAAAGGGATGACTTTGCGCAAACCGCCCATGCGGCGGAGGTCCTGCTCGTGATGCAGCGCGTGGATCACGGCGCCCGCGCCCAAGAACAGAAGCGCCTTGAAGAAGGCATGGGTGAAGAGGTGAAAGATGCCGGTACCGTAGGCGCCGACGCCCTCGGCCACGAACATATAACCGAGCTGCGAGCAGGTCGAATAGGCGACGACCCGTTTGATATCGGTCTGCACCAGGCCCACGGTCGCGGCGAAGAAGGCCGTGGTGGCGCCGATTAAGGTGACGAAGCCGAGCGCGATGGGCGCAAGCTCGAACAACGGCGACAGCCGCGCCACAAGGAACACCCCGGCCGTGACCATAGTCGCGGCATGGATCAGCGCCGAGACGGGGGTCGGGCCCTCCATGGCGTCGGGGAGCCAGGTATGGAGCAGGAACTGCGCCGATTTGCCCATGGCGCCCACGAACAGCAAGAGGCAGATCAGCGTCAACACGTCGACCTGCATCCCTAAGAATTCCATGGTCTTGCCGACCTGGTCCGGGGCGGACGCAAACACCGTGTCGTATTGCAGGCTATTGAACACGGTGAACACGGCAAAGATGCCGAGTGCGAAGCCGAAATCGCCGACGCGGTTGACGATGAACGCCTTGATCGCGGCCGCCTTGGCCGCGGGGCGGTGATACCAGAAGCCGATCAGGAGATAGGAGGCGAGGCCTACGCCCTCCCAGCCGAAGAACAGCTGTAGGAAGTTATCGGCCGTCACCAGCGCGAGCATGGCGAAGGTGAAGAGCGAGAGGTAAGCGAAGAAGCGCGGCCGGTGCGGATCCTCGTCCATATAGCCGATGGAATAGAGGTGCACGAGGCCGGACACGGTGGTCACCACCACCAGCATCACGGCGGTGAGCGTGTCGATGCGGAGCGCCCAGGAGGTCTGCAGCGCGCCGGAGTCGATGAAGCGCAAGAGCTCGATCCGCTCCTCATAGCCTTGGATGCCGACCTGATAGAAGGCGACCCAGGAGAGAATCGCGGTGACGAGGACGAGGCTCGTGGTGACCACTTCGCTCGCCCGTGCGCCGACGAGCCGGCCGAAAAAGCCGGCAAAGATCGCGCCAATCAGCGGCAGAAGGACGATCGCCTGATACATGGGCGGCGTTAGCCCTTCAAGAGATCGATTTCCGCGACATCGATGGTGCCGCGGTTGCGGAAAGTGACGACGACGATGGCGAGGCCGATCGCGGCTTCGGCCGCGGCGACGTTCAGCACGATGAGCGCGAAGACCTGCCCCACCAGATCGCCGTGAAAACTAGAGAAGGCGACGAGGTTCAAGTTCACCGCGAGCAGCATCAGCTCAACGCTCATCAGGATAACGATGACGTTCTTGCGGTTCAGGAAGATACCGAAAATGCCGAGCGTGAACAGGATCGCTGCGACAGTGAGGTAGTGGGACAGGCCGACGGTCACGACAGTCCCCTCCCCGTTTCGACCTCGACCACCTCGACCGCCATTTCGCGTGTGCGTTGCACCTGGCGCGTGACCGACTGGCGCCTGACACCCTGCTTATGCTGCAGGGTGAGCACGATGGCGCCGATCATGGCGACAAGCAGGATTAGGCCAGCGGCCTCGAACAGGTAGACGTATTTCGTGTAGAGGATCTGGCCAAGCGCCGCGGTGTTGCTCATCTCCGACGCCGGAGGCGAGGGCGCCTGCGCGGCGGCTTGGGGCGCCGTCACCCAGGCGCCGACGATGAAGATCAGCTCGACGAGGAGCAGGACGCCGACGGTGGCGCCGACTGGCAGATATTTGAGGAAACCCGCTTTGAGCACGGCGAAGTCTACGTCGAGCATCATCACCACGAACAGGAACAGCACGAGGACCGCGCCGACATAGACCACGACCAGGATCATGGCGAGGAATTCGGCGCCGAGCAGCACGAAGAGCCCGGCCGCGTTGAAGAAGGCGAGGATAAGGAAGAGCACCGCGTGCACCGGGTTCTTCACGGCGATGACCATGAAGGCCGAGGCCACGCATATCCCGGCGAAGAGATAGAAGAACAGCGCCGACAGCATCAATAGACCTCGCCCCCGCTGGCGGTCACCGATAAGGCGCATCGAGCGCCAGGTCCTTGGCGATCTCGCGCTCCCAGCGGTCGCCATTCGCAAGCAGCCGCTCCTTGTCGTAGTAAAGCTCCTCGCGCGTCTCGGTGGTGAACTCGAAATTCGGTCCCTCCACAATGGCGTCCACCGGGCACGCCTCCTGGCAGAAGCCGCAATAGATGCATTTCACCATGTCGATGTCGTAGCGCGTGGTCCGGCGCGTGCCGTCGTTGCGGCGGGGTCCGGCCTCGATGGTGATGGCTTGCGCCGGGCAGATCGCCTCGCAGAGCTTGCAGGCGATGCAGCGCTCCTCACCGTTCGGATAGCGCCGCAGCGCATGCTCGCCGCGGAATCTGGGCGAGAGCGGCCCCCTTTCGAAGGGGTAGTTGATGGTTGCCTTGGGTCTCACGAAATATTTGAGCGCGAGCCAAAAGGCCGACAGAAACTCGGTCAGCAACAGGGTCTTGGCGGCCTCGGCAACCCGCTTCACGCTTTATCTCCTCTCAATTCGCTTGCTGCCAAAGCTGAAGGATGGCCGCCACGATTACGACCATGGCAAGCGACAATGGCAGGAACACCTTCCAGCCAAGCCGCATCAGCTGGTCGTAGCGGTAACGGGGCACCATGGCCTTGACCATGGCGATCAGAAAGAACAAGAAGCAAACCTTCCCCATGAACCATACCACACCTGGAATCCAGGTGAAGGGCGGCACCGGGAACAGCGGCAGCCAGCCGCCCAGGAACAAGACGGTGCCAAGCCCGCACATCAGCACGACGGCGACATACTCACCGAGCATGAAAAGCATGTAAGGCGTTGAGGAATATTCGACCATGAAGCCCGCGACGAGCTCCGACTCCGCTTCGAGCAGGTCGAAGGGCGGCCGGTTGGTCTCGGCGAGCGCCGAAACGAAAAACACCACGAACATGGGGAGAAGCGGCAGCCAATACCAACCGAATAGCCCGAACGGCCCGCTTTGCGCTTTGACAACGTCGTTCAGATTGAGCGAGCCCGCGCAGAGCAGCACGGTGATGATGACGAAGCCGATCGAGACCTCGTAGGAGACCATCTGCGCCGCCGAGCGAAGCGCCGCGAGGAAGGCGTATTTCGAGTTCGACGCCCAGCCGGCCATGATCACGCCGTAGACCTGCAACGACGAGACGGCAAAGATGTAGAGGATGCCAACATTGATGTCGGCAACCGCCCAGCCGTCGGCTACCGGGATCACCGCCCACGCCGACAGGGCGAGCCCGGCGGTGACGAGGGGTGCCAGCAGGAAGACGCCCTTATTGGCGGAAGCCGGGATCACGGGCTCCTTGAAGACGAATTTCAGCAAGTCGGCGAAGGATTGGAGCAGGCCCCATGGCCCGACTACATTTGGCCCGCGGCGGAGCTGCACCGCGGCCCAGACCTTCCGGTCGGCATAGAGCAGAAAGGCGACGATGATCAGCAGTGTCACCAGCAGGAGCAGGCTCTGCCCGATGATGATGGCAAGCCGCAGTCCATAGCTCGACCAGAGCTCAGCCATCGGTGCCCGTCGCCTCTTCGGTGCTCGTCGCATGCATCGCGCTCAAGCTCGCCATGATTTCGGATGCCCGCGCGATTGGGTTCGTCAGATAGAAATCGGCAATGGACTGCCCGAAGCGCTCCTTGCCGGTCTTGCCTCCTTTGGCGGCCAGTCTCTCGATGGCGGCGGCATCGGCGGGGATGACGGTGTCGAGCAGAGCGAGGTGCGGGCAGGCGGCGAACATCTTGGCACGGAGCTCGGCGACCGTGTCGAAAGGCAGAGGTTGCCCGAGCGCGCCCGAAAGCGCGCGCAAGATCTTCCAGTCCTCGCGCGCCTCACCCGGCGGGAAGACGGCGCAAGCGGTCATTTGCGGTCGGCCTTCGGTGTTGACGAAGAGCGCGTCCTTCTCGGTGTAGGCAGCGCCCGGCAGGATGACATCGGCGCGATGGGCGCCCCGGTCGCCATGGCTGCCCTGATAGATGACAAAGGCCTGCCCCAGCCTTTCCGTCTCGATCTCATCGGCGCCGAGGAGGTAGACGGCTTCAATCGCGCCGCTCCCCGCCCCATTGAGGATGGCGTCGACGTCGCTGCCGCCTTTGCCCGGCACCAGGCCGAGGTCGAGACCGGCAACGCGGGCGGCGGCGGTGTGAAGCACACTGAATCCAATCCAGCCGAGGGCTGGTTTGACGGCACCCATCGCAAGCGCGGCTTTGGCGGCGAGCGCCAGCACGCCTTCGCCGTCGGCTCGCACAAGCGCAGCCTGGCCGATAATCACCAGCGACCGCTCGGCTCCCTTTGCCTTCTCGAGAAAGGGATGGGAGCCGTCGGCGACTTTGGCGAGGGTCTCGGGGCCGGCGCCGAGATGCTCGTAGGCATAGGTCAGGTCAACCGGCTCGCCGATAAGGCCGATGGGAAGCCGCCCTTGCGCCTGCCGCCAGCGCTTTAAGATGCGCGCATTGAGCACCGGCGATTCGAGGCGTGGATTGGTGCCGATGAGGAGAATGGCGTCGGCCTGCTCGATGCCTTCGACGGTCGCGTTGAAGAGGTAGGTAGCGCGGCCAAGTGCGGGATCAAGCTTGGCGCCGTCCTGCCGGCAATCGATGTTGGGCGAGCCAAGCTGCTCGGCCAGAAGCTTGAGCGCGAACATCTCCTCGGCCCCGGCGAGGTCGCCGGCGAGGGTCGCGAAGCGGTCGCCGTCGAGGCCCTTCAGCTTCCGGGCGACGACGGACAGGACCTCGTCCCAACTGGCTGGCTCAAGCCGCCCGTCACGCCGGACATAAGGCCGGTCGAGACGCTGCAGGCGCAAGCCATCCCAGACATGGCGCGTCTTGTCAGAGATCCATTCCTCATTGATGGCGTCGTTGACGCGCGGGAGAAAGCGTAAGACCTCGCGCCCGCGGGAGTCGATGCGGATATTGGAGCCGAGCGCGTCCATGACGTCGATCGACTGGGTCTTGGTGAGCTCCCAGGGACGAGCGACGAAAGCGTAAGGCCTCGACGTGAGCGCGCCCACGGGGCAGAGGTCGACGACATTGCCTGAGAGCTCCGAGATCATGCCGTGCTCGAGATAGGTGGTGATCTCCATGTCCTCGCCGCGGCCGATGGCGCCAAGCTCCTCGACGCCCGCGACCTCGGTCATGAAGCGAATGCAGCGCGTGCAATGGATGCAGCGGGTCATGTAGGTGCCGATCAGAGGCCCGAGATATTTATCCTCGACAGCACGCTTGTTGTCGCCGAAGCGGCTCGCATCGAAGCCATAGGCCATGGTCTGGTCTTGAAGATCGCATTCGCCGCCCTGGTCGCAGATGGGGCAATCGAGCGGATGATTGATGAGCAGGAACTCGAGCACGCCCTCGCGCGCCTTCTTCACCATCTCTGAGTTGGTGATGATGGTCGGTGGGGTTCCGTCGCGCCCAGGCCGGAGATCGCCGACCCCCATGGCGCAAGAGGCGACGGGCTTCGGCATCCCGGCGACCTCGACCAGGCACATGCGGCAATTGCCGGCGATGGAGAGACGCTCGTGATAACAGAAGCGCGGGATCTCGATGCCGGCGAGGCTACAGGCCTGGATCAGCGTGATGCCGTTCGGTACCTCAATCTCGCGGTTATTGATGATCAGCTTCGGCATTTTTGGTGCCTTGCTCCTCTACTCCGCCGCGACGGGGACCGAGGGCGACAGGGGTCGCGTGCTTTGCGCGTCGATGCGCTCCTCGATGACGTGGCGGAAATGGCGGATCAGCCCCTGCACCGGCCAGGCCGCCGCATCGCCCAGCGCGCAGATGGTGTGGCCCTCCACCTGGTAGCTGACTTGGAGCAGCATATCGATCTCACGCTTCTCGGCTTGGCCTTTCGTCATGCGCTCCAGCACCCGCCACATCCAGCCAGTGCCCTCGCGGCAGGGCGTGCATTGCCCGCAACTCTCATGCTTGTAGAAATAGGAGAGCCTGGCGATGGCGCGGATCATATCGGTCGACTTGTCCATGACGATGACGGCCGCAGTGCCTAGCCCGGTCTTCAGTTCCTTCAGGCTGTCGAAATCCATGGGCAGGTCGTTGCACTGGCTTGCCGGGATGCATGGCACGGACGAGCCGCCCGGGATGACCGCGAGCAGATTGTCCCAGCCGCCGCGAACGCCGCCCGCGTGAATGTCGATCAGCTCGCGGAGCGGGACGCCCATCTCCTCTTCGACATTGCAGGGCTTGTTCACATGGCCCGAAAGGCAGAAAAGCTTAGTGCCGGTGTTGTTGGGTTTGCCGAGAGAGGCGAACCAGGTCGCGCCACGGCGAAGGATATCGGGCACGACTGCGATCGATTCGACATTGTTGACGGTGGTTGGTGCGCCATAAAGCCCAACATTGGCGGGGAATGGCGGCTTCAGCCGCGGCATGCCCTTCTTGCCTTCGAGGCTTTCGAGCAGCGCCGTCTCCTCGCCGCAAATATAGGCCCCTGCCCCGTGATGGAGATACAAATCGAAGTCCCAGCCGTGTGAGTTGTTCTGGCCGATCAGCTTCGCGTCATAGGCCTCGTCGATCGCGGCTTGCAACACCTTCCGCTCTCGGATGAACTCGCCGCGAATGTAGATGTAGGAGACATGCGCGCGCATGGCGAAGGCCGCGAGCAACGCGCCCTCGATGAGAAGATGCGGGTCATGGCGCATGATGTCCCGGTCCTTGCAGGTGCCGGGCTCGGACTCATCAGCATTGATCACGAGATAGCTTGGACGGCCGTCGGATTGCTTCGGCATGAACGACCATTTGAGCCCCGTCGGGAAGCCCGCGCCGCCGCGACCCCTTAGGCCCGAGGCCTTCACCTCCTCGATGATGGCTTCATGACCCCGGTCGATCATGGCCTTGGTGCCGTCCCAGGCGCTGCGGGCGCGCGCGGCTTTGAGCCGCCAGTCATGGAAGCCGTAAAGATTTTTGAAGATACGATCGGAGTCTTTGAGCATCACTGCGGCTCCGTCTCATAGAGCGACGGCTCCGTCAGCGTGGTCGGTCCGCCAGACGGCTCGGAGGAATGACGTCCGTCCTGCGGGCCGGGCTCAACCTTGCGGCCCTCTCGCAGATCGACGAGGATCCGCTCCAGGCTTTCTGGCGTCAGGTCCTCATAATAGTCATCGTTGATCTGGACGATCGGCGCGTTGACGCAAGCACCCAAACACTCGACCTCGACCCAGGAGAAAAGTCCGTCCTCGGTGACATGGCCCGGCTCGCCGATCAGCTTGCGGCACGTGGATTTGAGCGTATCGGCGCCGCGCAGCCAGCAGGGGGTGGTGCCGCAAAGCTGCACGTAGTAGCGCCCGACCGGCGCCAGATTAAACATGGTGTAGAAGGTCGCGATCTCATAGACCCGGATATAGGCCATACCGAGCATGTCGGCGATGGCGCAAAGCGCGGGCTCGGGCAGCCAGCCGCCGCATTGCTCCTGCGCCCGCCACAACAGCGGCAGGACCGCGGAGGCTCGGCGCCCTTCGGGATATTTCTTGAGCTGGCCCTTTGCCCAGTTGAGATTTTCGGGCGTGAAAGCGAAGGCTTCGGGCTGCTCGGTGGCAAGGCGGCGGACGCTCATTGATTACGCTTTTCCCCGCGAAACTCGCAGTTCACCGTCAAGACCAAGATCAAATGGGGCCGGCTCATCGGTCCACCTCTCCGAACACGATATCGATCGATCCTAACACTGCCGAGACATCGGCCAGCATATGGCCTCGACAGAGGAACTCCATGGCCTGGAGATGCGCAAAACCCGGCGCCCTGATCTTGCAGCGGTAAGGGCGGTTGGTGCCGTCGGCGACGAGATAGACGCCGAACTCACCCTTGGGAGCTTCCACCGCCGCGTAGACTTCGCCGGCGGGCACGTGATAGCCCTCGGTGTAGAGCTTGAAGTGGTGGATCAGCGCTTCCATCGAGCTCTTCATCTCGGCGCGCCTGGGCGGCACCATCTTGTGGTTCTCCACGGTGACCGGCCCGAGCTCGGTCGAGAGCCGCTCGCAAGCTTGCCTCATGATGCGCACCGACTGACGCATCTCCTCCATGCGCACGAGATAGCGGTCGTAACAGTCGCCGTTCTTGCCGATGGGAATGTCGAACTCAAGCTCCGCGTAGCACTCGTAGGGTTGGCTCTTGCGCAGGTCCCAGCGGGCGCCGGAGCCGCGGACCATGACGCCGGAGAAGCCCCGGGCCCAAGCATCCTCCAGCTTCACCACGCCGATATCGACGTTGCGTTGCTTGAAGATCCGGTTGTCGGTGAGCAGCCCCTCGATGTCGTCGCAGACTTTGAGGAAGGGATCGCAGAAGGCGTGGATGTCGGCGACGAGCTCTGGCGGCAGGTCCTGATGCACGCCGCCGGGGCGGAAATAGGCGGCGTGCATGCGGCTGCCGCTCGCCCGCTCGTAGAACACCATCAGCTTTTCTCGCTCCTCGAAACCCCAAAGCGGCGGGGTGAGCGCGCCCACATCCAGGGCCTGGGTGGTGACATTGAGGAGGTGGGAGAGCAGGCGGCCGATCTCCGAATAGAGCACGCGGATGAGCTGGGCGCGCTTCGGCACCGCGACGCCCACGAGCTTCTCCACCGCGAGCGAATAGGCGTGCTCCTGGTTCATCGGCGCCACGTAGTCGAGGCGGTCGAAATAGGGCAGCGCCTGAAGATAGGTCTTGTACTCGATCAGCTTCTCGGTGCCGCGATGGAGCAGCCCGATATGGGGGTCGACGCGCTCGACCACCTCGCCGTCGAGCTCGAGCACGAGGCGCAAGACGCCGTGAGCGGCGGGATGCTGCGGACCAAAATTGATGGTGAATTTGCGGTTCTCGGTGTCCGCGGCAGGGGCCTTGGTCTCGGTCATCCTACGTCCACTTCGGCAGCAAATTTCGCGGCTTTGGCGGCGACGGATTTCTTGAATCGGTCCCAGTTGACGATGAAGCGCTCATGGGTGCCGGAGCCGATCTCGTCGATGCCGTCATGCGCGCGGAGCGTGAAGCGCGTCCGCGGTCCCCTCACCTCGACGCATTCGGCCTCGACCGTGACGGTCAGTCCTGGCGGGGTCGCGGCCTTATGCGAGACGTCGATATGCACTCCGAGACTGCCCTCGCCCGGGTCGAGATGAGCTGTTAGCAGCTGCACGCAGGTCCACTCCATGAGCCCGACCATGAAGCCTGTGGCGAACACCTCGGGCATCTCCCGCAACTCGGCCGCCTCGGCATAAAGATGCGGCACGGTCTTGGTTTCGGGCACGGTGTAGGAGAAGTGATGCCTTAGGCCCGCCTTGAGGGATGGCTTCATGGCTTCGCGTCCTTATCGCCGGCACGGAGGTCGCGGGCCTCTCCGGCCTTCTCGTCCCCGGGGATGGCGGTGTCCATGCCCTCCCAGGGGCTCAGGAAATCGAAGCTGCGGTATTCCTGCATCAGCTTCACGGGCTCATACACCACGCGCTTCAACTCGTCGTCGTAGCGGAGCTCGACGAAGCCCGTGAGCGGGAAGTCCTTGCGCAAAGGGTGACCCTCGAAGCCGTAATCGGTGAGGATACGCCGGAGATCCGGGTGGCCGGAGAAGAGGATGCCATAAAGGTCGTAGGCCTCGCGTTCAAACCAATTGGCCGCCGGGAAAAGGCCGACCAGGCTTGGCACGGGCGTCTCCTCGTCGGTCGTGACGCGGACGCGAATGCGATGGTTATGCCAGGGACTGAGCAAATGATAGACCACGTCGAATCTCCGCTCGCGCTCTGGGTAGTCGACGCCGCAAATGTCGATCAGGCAGCCAAAGCGGGAGGCTGGATCGTCGCGCAGGAACTCGATCGTGGGGAGAAGCTGCTCGCGCTCGACCTCGACGGTGAGCTCGCCAAACGCCACGCGCCAGGAGGCCAGCGCGGGCCTGAGGCGATCTGCGAGATAACCGCCGAGCTCATTAAGGGCTTCGTCCATCAAGCGTCCTGGACTTAAGAGAAGGTTTCAGCGTTCGATGGTGCCGGTCCGCCTGATCTTCTTCTGCAACAGGAGCACGCCATAGACGAGCGCCTCGGCGCTTGGCGGGCAGCCAGGCACGTAGATGTCCACAGGCACGATGCGGTCGCAGCCGCGAACCACCGAATAGGAATAGTGATAATAGCCGCCGCCATTGGCGCAGGATCCCATGGAGATGACGTAACGCGGATCGGGCATCTGGTCGTAGACCTTGCGCAGCGCCGGGGCCATCTTGTTGCAGAGCGTGCCGGCAACGATCATCACGTCGGACTGTCTCGGGCTGCCACGTGGGGCGAAGCCGAAGCGCTCGAGGTCGTAGCGGGGCATCGACGCCTGCATCATCTCTACCGCGCAGCAGGCGAGCCCGAAGGTCATCCACATCAAAGAGCCGGTGCGCGCCCAGTTGATGAGATCGTCGGCGGTGGTGAGCAGAAACCCCTTGTCGGCGAGCGCGTCGGAGAACTCGCCAAAGCTCGCTTGCGCCGGCGTGATGAGGCCGCCGCTCCTGCCCTCCTTGGGCTGCTCGAAATTGACTTCAGGACTTAATCCCATTCGAGCGCGCCTTTCCGCCACTCATAGATGAAGCCGACGGTGAGTATGGCGAGGAACACCATCATCGACCAGAAACCGAACGGGCCCACGTCCTTGAACGCCACCGCCCAGGGGAACAGAAACGCGACCTCAAGGTCGAAGATAATGAACAAGAGCGACACCAGGTAGAAGCGCACGTCGAATTTCATGCGCGCGTCGTCGAAGGCGTCGAAACCGCATTCATAAGCCGAGACCTTCTCCGGGTCGGGCTTGTGTACGGCGATGACGAACGGAGCGACGAGCAGCGCGCCGCAGATGACGAAGGCGAGGCCGACGAAGATGACGAGCGGCAGATAGGCCTGGAGGAGCTGGCTCATGGTATGGCGCCTCACGCTGACGGCTCAAGAGCCAAGGCAGTCGACCTACGGTCAACGGCGGCACGCTCTCGTTAACGCCCGAAGGGAGGCTTAGCGCAGCAAGATATCGCTGGCAAGAAAACGCGGGCCATCCGCGTCTGGGACCGAGGCAAAATAGGCGGCTTCCTGGCGCTCGCGTAAGCGGATTGGGAGGAGATGCCGCGCCTCAAGCCGAACTTCGGGGGCCGAGCGACATCCGGCGGCTCTTGCAGTGAATGGCGGGAGTGACGGGGCTCGAACCCGCGACCTTCGGCGTGACAGGCC
>Ga0116225_1000037_pt1 | contig 102087 bp, 97 predicted proteins | sample Sb_taG_8_FD_88968 | JGI IMG/M metagenome (GOLD analysis project Ga0116225, IMG submission 88968) | Peat soil microbial communities from Weissenstadt, Germany - Sb_50d_c_BC metaG | ecosystem: Environmental > Terrestrial > Soil > Wetlands > Peat | place: Germany: Weissenstadt | collected 2010-09-21 | reverse complement strand
CGCTGGCAGTGCTGCTGGCAATCGTCAGCGCTGAGCCGGCTCAGGCGACGCTCTACCAGCTGGCCACGCCCGAGGATGTCGTCGTCGGTGAAGATCAGACCGTCCAGACCGTCTATGAGGACACGCTGTACGATCTGGCGCGCAAATTCAGCCTCGGCTCCGAGGAAGTCATTCGCGTCAATCCCGGTGTCGACCCCTGGCTGCCCGGTGCCGGCAAGCAGATCATCATTCCGGGTCGTCATATCCTGCCGCCGGCCCCGCATGAGGGCATCGTCATCAATCTGCCGGAGCACCGGCTCTACTACTATCCAAAACCGCAGCGCGGCCAGCCGGGCCAGGTGATCACCTACCCGATCAGTATCGGTAAGATGGATTGGCAGACGCCGATCGGCGTAACCCATGTGATCGCCAAGGAAAAGAATCCGGTCTGGTATCCACCCGAATCGGTGCGTAAGGAACATGCGGCCGCTGGCGATCCGCTGCCGGCGCGGGTGCCGTCGGGGCCGGACAATCCACTCGGTCTGTTCGCGATGCGACTCGCGGCCGGCAATGGCACCTACATGATCCATGGCACCAATAACCCCATTGCGGTCGGGCTACCGGTCACCCATGGCTGCATTCGCCTGTATCCCGAGGATGTCGCGCAGCTGTTCCCGATGATTCCGGTCGGCATGCCGGTGCGCATCATCAATCAGCCGGTGAAGGTGGCCTGGGTCGATGGTCAACTGCTGCTCGAGGCGCATCCGCCGGTCGACGCCGAAGGGCAGAGCTTCGAGCCGGACGTCGATCAGTTCGCCGACCTGCTGCGCACCGCGGTCGGCGACAGCACGGTCGCGATCCACTGGGACTACGCCCGCGAAGTGCTGCAGAAGGCCGATGGGGTGCTGGCGACCGTCGGCCTCGAGGCCGACCTGAAGGCACTCAATACGGATGGCAGCGCAGACCGGTAGCGCGCGCCAGGGCCGCCAGGGCGGACCGGCGTGGCGCGGGCGTGGAACATTCGGGCCGCCCGGCCGGTCTATCGGGTAGAGCTGTCCAATTGCCGCGGAGAGTTGAACCGCGGCGTAAATCAGCTATAGTTCGCTGCCTGCATGGCGCCTATAAGTGCGCAAGTTTTTGATATTTGTGACATTTTGTTAGCGAAAATACGATGTCTGAACGCGATAACGAGAGCTTCGATCTGGACGAGGAATTCATTGTCGAGTCCGAGGACAGCACCGATTACGACGGTCTGCTGGCCCGCGTGGACAAACGCGTGCGTGCGCAGGGTAAGCGCGGTAAGGCGGCCTGGAGCCGCCTCGAAGAAGTGCTGGCGGACCGCAAACTCGAAAAAGACCTGCGCGACGTCTTCGACGACGAAGACGTTTGACTGCGGTTGACCGGCGGCCTCGCCGCCGGCACGCCGGGCCCGGATAAGGCGGCTGCTTCACACACGGAACGTCTATGCTGCCACGCCGCGGGTCTTCCTGGATCGTGCTCAAGTTCGGTGGCACGAGCGTTTCCTCCCTCGACACCTGGCGCAATATCGCCACCGTCGTGCATGCGCGGCTGGTCACCGGGGCGCGCGTGCTGGTGGTTCACTCCGCGGTCAGCGGCGTCACTGACCGGCTCGAAAAACTGCTGGCCGCCGCTCTCGGCGGTGCGCATGAGCCAGTGCTCAGATCGATCGAGGAGCGCCATCGCGCGCTCGCTGATGAGCTCGGCATCGGCGTCAGTGCTGAACTCGAAGAGTATTTCGCCATGCTGGGGCAGATGGCCTCCGGGATCGCGTTGATGAGTGAGGTCAGCGACCGCACGCGTGCGCGCGTGCTGGCCAGCGGCGAGCTGATGGCCACCGAGCTCGGCGCACGCTTTCTCAACGCGCAGGGTATCGAGGCGAGTTGGTGGGATGCGCGCACCGGCCTGAAAGCGCAGCCGCGCGCGGCCGCCTCGGCGCGCGCCAATTTTCTGTCCGCGACCTGTGAGTTCGCTCCGGACCCGGCACTGCAGCGGCAGCTCGCGTCGTGCTCGGGCGTGGTCGTGACCCAGGGCTTCATCGCCAGCGACGGTGCCGGCGACACCGTGCTGCTCGGTCGCGGCGGCTCGGACACCTCGGCGGCCTACCTCGCCGCCAAGCTTGCCGCGCAACAGCTCGAAATCTGGACCGACGTACCGGGGATGTTCAGCGCCAACCCGCACCACACGCCGCAGGCGCGGCTGCTGCGCTCGCTGCACTACGACGAAGCCCAGGAGATCGCGAGCAGCGGCGCCAAAGTACTGCATCCGCGCTGCATCCTGCCGGCCAAATCGCAGCAGATTCCGATCGTGGTGTACGCGACGCAGTGCCCGCAGATCGAAGGCACGCACATCAGCGCCGACGGCGGCGATGGCGTGGCCCAGGTCAAGGCGGTGTGCATGAAAAAGGGCATCACGCTGGTCTCGCTCGACACTCCCGGCATGTGGCACGAGGTCGGCTTCCTCGCCGACGCGTTCCAGGTGTTCAAGCGTCATGGCCTGTCGGTGGATCTGATCTCGACCTCGGAGACCAACGTCACGGTGTCGCTCGATCCGGCGGCGAACTCGCTCGACCCGCAGGTGATCGAGAAGCTATCGGCCGATCTGTCACAGCTGTGCCGAGCGCAGGTGATCGGCCCCTGCGCTTCGGTGAGCCTCGTCGGCCGCAACATCCGCGCGATCCTGCATCAGCTGGGCGAGGCCTTCGAGCTGTTCGCCGAGCAGCGAATCTATCTGGTGAGTCAGGCCGCCAACGATCTCAATTTCACCTTCGTGGTGGACGAAGACCAGGGCGATCGGCTGGTCAACGAATTGCACGAGCGCCTGATCGTGCCGGTGCGTGAGGGCTCGATCCTCGGCCCCACGTGGCAACAGCTGTTCGCCCCACCGACACCGGCGGCGACGCCGGCTTCGGCCTGGTGGCGCCGCCGGCGCGAGGCGCTGCTCGCGCTCGCGGCCAGCCATGATTGCGCCTATGTCTACGATCCGCAGGAGGTGCGCGCCGCCGCCGCGGCAGTGCAGGGTCTCGCGTCGATCGATCGCGTGCTCTACGCGATGAAGGCCAATCCGAACGCGCAGATCCTGCGGCTGCTCGCCGGCGAGGGCCTGGGCTTCGAGTGCGTCTCGCCCGGTGAGATCGAGCACCTGCTCGCGAGCGTGCCCGGTCTGGATCGCGGCCGTATCCAGTTCACGCCGAATTTCGCTCCACGCGCCGAATATGCCTGGGCGCTCGAGCAGAAGATCCAGCTCACGATCGACAACCTCTACATCCTGCGCGAATGGGGTGAGCTGTTTCGCGGCCAGCGCGTGTTCATTCGCATCGACACCGGCGCCGGGCGCGGCCACCATCATCACGTGCGCACCGCGGGCGCGCACGCCAAGTTTGGCGTGCCGATGGCGGAGATCGAAGAGCTCACGCTGCTCACCGAGCGCTACGGCGTGACGGTGGTGGGACTGCATGCGCATTCCGGCAGCGGCATCTTCGATGCCGACAACTGGGCGGAAGTGGCAGCCCGATTGCTCGACATGGCACGCCGATTCACGCAGCTGCACACCATTGATGTCGGTGGCGGACTCGGGGTACCCGACGGGCAAGATCAGCTCGGGCTGGATCTGACTCAGCTCAACACCGCGCTGCTCGCGGTGCGGCAGAATCGGCCCGGCGTCGCGCTGTGGATCGAGCCGGGGCGCTATCTGGTGGCTGCGGCCGGCGTGCTCATAGCCCGCGTGACGCAGACCAAGTCCAAGGACGATGTGCGTTACGTCGGCATCGCGACCGGCATGAACTCGCTGATCCGCCCGGCGCTCTACGGTGCCTGGCATGAGATCGTCAATCTGACGCGGCTCGACGAGCCGGCCACCGAGATCGTGAACGTGGTCGGACCGATCTGCGAAAGCGCCGACTTCCTCGGACACGACCGCCTGCTGCCGCCCACGCGCGAGGGCGATGTGCTGCTGATTGCCAATGCCGGCGCCTACGGCCGCGCCATGAGCTCGCGCTACAACCTGCGCGAACCGGCGCAGGAGTTCGTGCTCCAGCAAAGCTAAGGCGGCCCGCGTCCGTCGTGACGCCGGCGCAGTTCCTCGATTACCGTCTCGAGCCGCAGGCTGCGGCAGCGCAGCAGCACGAGCAGGTGGTAGAGCAGATCGGCGCATTCCCCAAGCAAGGCGTCATCGGCTTCACCGGCGCCGGCCAGCGCGACCTCGAGACCTTCCTCGCCGACCTTTTGCGCGACGCGGCGTACACCGCGGCCGTAGAGGCGCGCCGTGTAGCTGCCCTCGGGACTCTCGGCGATGCGCTGGGCGATCACCCGTTCGAGATCGAGCAGAAAGCTCAAGGGCGCGGCCGCCGTGAGCGGCTCATCGCCGAAGCAGCTCGCGGTGCCCCTGTGGCACACCGGACCCGCCGGCAGGGCAATGACCAGCAGCGTGTCGGCGTCGCAGTCCGCACGTAGCTCGATGAGCTGCAGGAAGTTTCCGGAAGTCTCACCCTTTTCCCACAGGCGCCGCTTCGAGCGACTGAAGAACACGACGCGAGAGCGTTCGAGTGTCGCCGCCAGCGCCTCGCGATTCATATAGCCGAGCATCAGCACGCTGCCGCTGCCGGCATGCTGCACGATCGCGGGTACGAGGCCATCGTTCTTGTTCCAATCGATGCATTCAATGTCCGCCGGCGTAAACTTCACAGTCGCACCTCGATGCCCTGGGCGTGCAGCTGGCGTTTCAGCTGTGGAATCAGAATTGCACCGCTGTGAAACACGCTCGCGGCCAGGGCGGCATCGACCTGGCCGTCGCGGAACGCGGTCGCGAAATGCTCCGGCGCGCCGGCACCGCCGGATGCGACCAGCGGCACGGAACACAGCGCGCGCACGCGGCGCAGCTGTTCGATGTCATAACCGTGACGGGTGCCGTCCGACGCCATGCAATTCAGAACGATCTCACCGGCGCCGCGCTGCTGCACTTCGCGGACCCAGGCCAGCGTGTCGCGCCGAGTGTCGCGGGCGCGCGCGGGATCGCCGGTGAATTGATATACCCGATAGCCTTCGGCGGTGGTCTGACTGTCGATGCCGGCGACCACACACTGGGCTCCGAAGCGTTCGCTGAGCTGGTCGATCAGCTCCGGATTCTGCAGCGCCGGGGAATTGACCGAGATCTTCTCCGCGCCGGCGTTGAGCACCTGCTCGGCATCGTCCACCGAGCTGATGCCGCCGGCGACGCAGAACGGGATATCGAGGACACGCGCGACACGGCTCACCCAGGCGCGGTCGACCGAGCGGCCTTCGGGGCTGGCGGTGATGTCATAGAACACCAGTTCGTCCGCGCCCTGGTCGCGATAGCGCGCCGCCAGCTCGAGGATATCGCCGACCACGCGATGATCGCGAAAGCGCACACCCTTGACCACCTGGCCGTCGCGCACGTCGAGGCAGGGGATTATGCGTTTGGCAAGAATGGCCGCAACTCCTGCAGAGAAATGCGCTCCTCGAGCAGCGCCTTGCCGCTGATGGCGGCCGGCACGCCGTGCGCGGCCAGCGCCGCCAGGTCGGCGCCGCTGCTGATGCCGCCGGATGCCTGCCACTGGATCTGCGGAAAGCGTTGCAGCGCTTCGCTATAGAGCGCCAGGTTCGGGCCCGCCAGCGCGCCGTCGCGGTCGATGTCGGTACAGAGCACGTGCCTTAAGCCGCATTCGGAAAATGCCGCCACCGCGTCCCACAGCGACAGCGCGGTCCGATGCTGCCAGCCGCGAGTGTGCAGACGCGGCACCGCCTGCGCGTCGAGCCGCACATCGAAGGCCAGACAAATGCGTTCGGGACCCAAGCTGTGCATCCAGCCCGCGACCTGCTCGCGCTGCTCGACGGCCGCGCTGCCGATGACCACGCGCGCGACGCCGCGCGTGAGCAGATCATCGACGGCGCCGCGGTCGCGCAGGCCGCCGCCGACCTGCAGCCGCACCGCACGCTGCGAGGCGAGCTGGTGGATCAGGCTGCGATTGATCAGCGTGGCGTCGCGGGCGCCGTCGAGATCCACGATGTGCAGCCAGGGCGCGCCGAGCCGCTGATAGCGCGACAGCAACTCGTGCGGCGCGAACTCGTAGCGCGTCTCGGCTGCGAAATCGCCCTTGAGCAGGCGTACGCAATGGCCGCCGCGCAGATCGATCGAGGGAATCAGCAGCAACCGCCCGCCCTCTATAGCGTCAGAAAATTGCGCAGAATGCGCGCGCCGCCCGCGGCCGAGCGCTCGGGATGAAACTGCACACCACGGAAGTTTTCGTGCCGTACCACCGCGGCGAGTGCGCGACCGTAGCGTACCGCCGCCAGCGTGCTGTCGGCCACGGGTGCGGCATAGCTGTGTACGAAGTAGAGGTAATTGGCGGCCTCGATGCCTCGGAGCAGCGGATCGTCGACGATGAGCTCGAGCGTATTCCAGCCCATGTGCGGTACCGGCATGCTCGGCGCCGCCATCAGGCGCTCGACGCGGCCGCCGAGGACTCCGAGGCAGGCGGTATCACCTTCGGTCGAATGCTCGAACAGCAGTTGCATCCCAAGGCAGACACCGAGCAGCGGTACCCGCAGCCGCGGAATCAGGCGATCCAGACCCGTGGCGCGCAGTCGGCGCATGGCGTCGGCCGCGGCGCCGACGCCCGGCAGCAGCACACGCGGCGCGGCCGCAATCACTCCGGCATCGCTGCTCACGATCGAACGGGCGCCGAGGCGGTCGAGCGCGTATTGCAGCGAGGCCAGATTGGCGCCGCCGCTGTCGATGATCGCCACATCGATGCCGTCGCTCATGGCGCGCCAATACTCACAGCGTGCCCTTGGTCGTCGGCAGGTCGTAGCCGTCGCGGCGCAGCGCCGGCCGCAGGGCGCGGCCGACCCCCTTGAAGCAGGCTTCAATCATGTGATGCGTGTTCTCACCGCGCACCGACAGATGCAGCGCCGCGCCGAGGCTCTGCGCCAGGGAGCGAAAGAAATGCGGCACCAGTTCGCTCGGCAACTCGCCGACCTGTTCGCGGCCGAACCGTCCTTCAAACACGAAATAGGGGCGGCCGGACAAGTCGATCGCAACCTGCGCTTCGCTCTCATCCATCGCCAGCAGAAAGCCGTAGCGGCCGATGCCGGCCTTGTCGCCGAGCGCCTGGCGCAGCGCTTCGCCCAGGCCTAAAGCGCAATCCTCGACCGTGTGGTGCTCGTCGATGTGCAGATCGCCGCGGCAGCGCAGCTGCAGCTGAAAGCCGCCGTGCTTGGCGAGCTGCTCGAGCATGTGATCGAAGAATCCGATGCCGGTCTCGATGCGGCTGGGGGCCGCACTGTCGAGCTCGAGCTGCAGCTCGATATCGGTTTCGCGCGTCTGACGCCGCAGTTGCGCGCGGCGCGCGAGCAGCGCGCGCGTGATCGCCGGCCAGCTCTCCTGCGCACCGGGCTCGGCGTCGGCGCTGACGCGCAAGCTGCGGATCCCGAGATCACGCGCAAATTCGAGGTCGGTGTCGCGATCGCCGATCATAGCGCTGCGCTCACGGTCGATCGGCTGCTGTTGCAGGTAGTCGGTCACCAGCCCGGTGCGCGGCTTGCGGCAGATGCATTGCTCGTGCGCGAAATGCGGACAGATAAAAACCTGGTCGAATTCGATACCCTGCGAGGCGAACAGCCGCAGCAGGAAACCCTGAACCTGCTCGAAATGCTCCAGCGGATAGCGCTCGCTACCCAGGCCGTCCTGGTTGCTGACCATCACCAGGCGATAGCCGGCGCGCCTGAACTCGCTGAGAGCGGCGAACACGCCGGGCAACAGGCGCAGCTTGTCGAGACGATCCACCTGATTGTCGGCCGGCTCCTCGATCAGCGTGCCGTCGCGGTCGACGAACAGGACCGGCGCCGCGCTCATCGCAGGCTCGAGAGCAGCCGATCGTTCTGCTCAGGGCTGCCGATACTGATGCGCAGCGCGCGCGACAGGCCGGGAGCGGCGCGCATATCACGAACCAGCAGGCCCGCGGCATGTGCTCGCTGCAATGCCGCGGCGGCGTCCTGAAATTCCACCAGCAGGAAATTGGCGTCGCTAGGCCAGACCTTGAGCACGCCGTGGCTGTGACCGAGCGCCGCGGCGACGCGCGTGCGTTCGGCCTTGAGCGTCGCGGCACGGCCGCGCGCCTGCTCGAGCGCCGCCGGCTCGAGCGACTGGAACACGGCTTCGATGGTCAATTGCGTGACCGCGTAGGGCTGAATGACCTTGCTCAGCAGCGCCACCACATCCGCATGCCCGATCAATGCGCCGCAGCGCGCGCCGGCGAGGCCGTGAGCCTTCGACAAGGTGCGCAGCACGACCATGCCCGGCCGGTCGACGACGCCGGCCGTGAGCGAAGGCCCATCCGCGAATTCGACATAGGCCTCATCGACCACCACCAGGGCGCGGCCTTCGAGCTCGCGCGCGAGTTCGAGTATGGCCTGGCTGTCGAGGCGGTTGCCGGTGGGGTTGTTGGGCGAGCACAGGAAGACCAGCTTGACGCTCGGGTCGCAGCGTGCGCGCAGCGCCTGCGGATCGAAGCGATAGCCGTCGCCGCGCTGCAGCGGCACTTCGAGCACGCTCGCGCCCTGAATGCGCGCGGCCACGCCGTACATGCCGAAAGTCGGCGGGCAAATGATTACCGCGTCCTGACCGGCGCGGCAGTAGCTGCGGATCAGCAGGTCGATCAATTCATCGCTGCCGCGGCCGGCGAGCAGCATCGTCGGGCTGACCCCATAGAACCGGGCCAGCGCCGCGGTCAGCTCGTGCGGATGCGGCTCGGGATAGCGGTTGAGGCCGGCGATCGAGGTGTCGCCCTGGGCTCGCCAGGGCAGTTCATTAGCGTGCAGGCGGATCAGGCCGGGCTCCCACACCGCGTGCTCGTAGGCTTTCAAGGCACGTATCTCCGGCCGTGCGATGTCGGTGAGCCAGTTCATGCGGCGCGTTCCCGGCGCAATGCCGCGAGCCGCAGCTCGACCGCGGCGGCGTGGGCATCGAGCCCCTCGAGCCGCGCCAGGGTGCTGGCGGTGGGCCCCAGATCCCGCAGACCCTCGGCACTGAGCTCCTGCACCGTCATGCGCCGCGTGAAGTCCTGTACCGACAGGCCGCTGTAAGCGCGCGCGTAGCCGTAGGTGGGCAGCACATGGTTGGTGCCGGAGCAGTAATCACCCATCGGCTCGGGCGACCAGCTGCCGAGGAATACCGAGCCCGCGTGCTGCACACGCTCGAGCAGGGCGCGCGGGTTGCGCGTCTCGATGATCAGGTGCTCGGGCGCGTAGCTGTCCGAGACCGCGAGCGCTGCATCCAGGCCCGGCACGATCAGGATGCGCGAGCTGGCCACGGACCGCTGCAGGATCGAGCGTCGCGATAGATTCTGCATTTGCTCCTGCACCGCCTCTGCCACCTGGGCTGCAAGCACCGCGCTGGTGGTGACCAGCAGTGCCTGGGACAGCGGATCGTGCTCGGCCTGGGCCAGCAGATCGGCGGCGACGAACTCGGCGCGTGCGCTGTCATCGGCGATGACCAGTACCTCGGATGGGCCCGCGGGCATGTCGAATGCGGCACCTTCCGGGTCGGCGGCGACCAGCTGCTTGGCCGCGGTCACCCAGGCGTTGCCGGGACCGAAGATCTTGGCGACCTTCGGTACGCCGGCGCTGCCATAGGCCATGGCTGCGATCGCCTGCGCGCCGCCGATCTTGAACACCTGCTCGATACCGCAGAGCTGCGCGGCCACCAGCACGGCGGCGTTGGCGAGGCCGCTGCGCTGCGGCGGCGTGCACAGCACGCGTTGGGCGCAGCCGGCGATGCGAGCCGGCACCGCCAGCATGATGACGGTGGAAGGTAGGGGCGCGGCACCTGCCGGCACATACAGCCCGACGGCTGTGATCGGGCGGATGAGCCGCTCGCAGCGCACGCCGGGCTGCACTTCGAGCGACAGCGCGGTCGGTATGCCCGCGCGGTGAAAGCTGTCGACGTTGGCGATGGCTTTTTCGAGTGCGGCCACCTGATCGGGCTGCAGTTCGGCGCGTGCCGCGGCGAACTCGGCAGCGCTGACCCTGAAATCGGTCGGCTCGACGCCATCGAATTCAAGCGTGCAGCGGCGTACGGCGGCGGCGCCCTCGCTGCGAACGGCATCGATGATGGCCTGCGCCTGCTGCAGCGTGCGCGGCTGCAGCGCCGCGGCGGGACGCGCCAGGGCGGCGCGGCGGCCCGCGGCATCGAGCTGTTGCCAATCGAGAATCTGCATGGGCTCAGGCCAGCATTTTCTCGACCGGGAGCACCAGTAATGCGCTGGCGCCGGCCTTCTTCAGACTCTCGAGCGTCTCCCAGAACACATTCTCGCGGCAGACGGCATGGACCGCGACCCGATCGGGCGAGCCCTCGAGCGGAATGATCGTCGGCGATTCGCTGCCGGGCAACAACCGCCGGATAGCCGGAAGAGCCGAGCGCGGCGCATGCAGCATGATGTACTTGCTTTCCTTCACCTGTTGCACGCCCTCGACGCGTAACAACAGCCGTTCGACCCATTCCTTCTTCTCGGGCGACAGCGGCACCGGCGTGCGGATCAGCACGGCGTGGCTTTCCAGCACGGTCTCGACTTCACGCAGGTGGTTGGCCTGCAGCGTCGATCCGGTGGAGACCAGATCGCAGATCGCATCGGCGCGACCGAGACGCGGAGCGATCTCTACGGCACCGGAGAGGATGACGATCTCGGCCTCGACATGGCGCTGCTTCAGGAACACGCCGAGCAGGTGAGGGTAGGTGGTGGCGATGCGCTTGCCCTGCAAGGACTGCGGGTTCTCGTAAGCGTGCTCGAGCGGCACCGCCAGCGACAGCCGGCAGCGCCCGAAGTCGAGCGTGCGCAGGGCTTCGAAGCGGGCCGGCGCGCCACGGGCGGCGAGTTCCAGGCGCTTTTCTTCCAGCACGTTCAGCCCGACCAATCCCAGATCGCACACGTCTTCCTGCACCAGGTCCGGAATGTCGTCGTCGCGCACGAACAGCACATCGAGCGGCATGTTCTCGCCATAACCCAGGAGCTGATCCTTGCCACGCGAGAGCTTGAGCCCGCAGCGCGTCAATAGGTCGACCGAAGGCTCGGTGAGCCGGCCGGACTTCTGCACCGCGAGTTTGATGCGTGTTTCCTTATCCATGCTGCGACCCATCATCCATGCTGCGACCCATCGATGCGCTGCGCCGCCAGGGCATAGCCACGCCTATCCATGCTGCGCCCCATCAATGCGCTGCGCCGCCAGGGCATAGCCACCATTGCCTTGGGCCAGATAGCGCGCCACGCGGCCGATTGTGGTGACGCTGACGCCGGTCTGACGATGAATCTCGCGATACGGCAGGCCGCGCCGCAGACACTCGACCACCGCCCAGCGGTCGGCCATCGCCTGCAATTCGGCCGGCGTGCACAGGTCGCGCAGGAAGGCGCGGCATTCCTCGACGCTGCGCAGCGTGACGATGGCCGCCACCAGGTTGCGCTCGGCCAGGGCTTCCTGGCGCGCGGAAAGCTGCCGGTGGGATTTCATTGCCTTCGGGGACAGGTCGTCCGATCAAGTGTATTAACGCATTAGTACATTAGCATATTGCTACTGGCGGGGCAAGCTGGCCGGCGCCGCGCGCGCGGCGCCGGCACGGCGCACGGGGGCGCTTGACCCTCGCGGGAGCGGCCTCTAGACTGATCCGCACTCATCGAGACCGGCTGAGGGAAAGGCCCTTAGACGCCGGGGCAACCGTCGGATATCCGACATGGTGCCAACTCCTGCGGCCCAAAGCGCGACAGCTATGGCCGATAGATGAGGGCCGACAGAGGAGCGCCGCGAGTTAAATCAGCCGGCGCGAGGCTGTCCAGGCGGGCGGTCCGCAGGAGTGCCAGGATGCATGACCACAGGCACTGCGGAGCGTTTGTTGAGTTTGGCCCCACAACATACGAATTTAACCGGCGCTGATCCCGAAATCGCCTCGCCCGAGGCGGTCCAGGGCGTTTTGCAGCTGCCCGATCGGCTGTCGCTGCAGCATGGCGGCAGCCTCGACCAGCCGTCCCTGGGTTGGCGACTCGCCGGTAAGCCCGGCGCTCCCGTCATCGTCGCTCTCGGCGGCATCTCGGCAAGCCGGCGTGTATTCGATGCCGAACAGGCTCGCGGCGGATGGTGGTGCGAAATCGCCGGGCCGAGGCGCGCGCTCGACAGTACGCGGGTGCGCGTTCTCGGCATCGACTATCTGGGCGGCAGCGGCGAGTCCACCGGGCCGACGGCCGGGGGCGTATTTCCAAGTCTGTCGAGTTACGACCAGGCGGAAGCGCTGCGGCGGCTGCTCGACCATCTCAAGATCCCGCGGCTGCGCGCGATCGTCGGGGCGTCCTACGGCGGCATGGTGGCGCTGGCATTCGCCGAGCGCTTCGGCGATCGGGTCGAGCAACTGCTGGTGATCAGCGCCGCGGATCGCGCCCATCCCATGGCCACGGCGTGGCGCAGCGTGCAGCGGCGCATGGTGCGCTTCGCGCTCTCGGCCGGGCATGCCACCGACGGCGTGGAGCTGGCGCGAGCGCTGGCCATGGCGACCTACCGCAGCCCGGAGGAGTTTGCCGCGCGCTTTAGCCATGCGCCGCGCCAAATCGATGGCCGATTCGTATTTCCAGTCGAGGAATATCTGTTCGCGCGCGGGCGCGACTATGCCGCGCGCCATCGGGCGGAATCGTTCCTTTGCCTGTCGGAGTCGATCGATCTGCATGCCATCGATGCCGGCCGCGTGGCGACGCCGACCACGGTGGTGGCGGTGCGCGAAGACCAGCTGGTGCCGCTCGGTGATATGCGCGCGCTGGCCGCGCGCCTGCCGCGTGCCCGCCTGCATGAATTGTCCTCGCCGCACGGTCACGATGCCTTTCTGAAAGAGGCTGGAGCCCTGCAGCCTGTTTTTGCGACCTTGTACGGAGTGCCCTGAGTGAGCGATCAAGCCGATGCAACCACGCGCGCCGTACGCGCGGGTCTCGAGAGCGATGAGGTGACCGGGGCGGTGGTGCCGCCCATTCATCTGAGCGCGACCTACGCTTTTCGCGGCTACGGCCAGAAGCGCGCCTACGATTATTCGCGTTCCGGCAACCCAACCCGCGATCTGCTCGGTGCGGCGCTTGCCGATCTTGAAGGCGGTGCCGGCGCAGTGATCACCGCGACCGGCATGGCGGCGGTGACGCTGTGCCTGCAGATACTGCCGGCGCGCGCGCGCGTGGTGGCGCCGCACGATTGTTACGGCGGCACCTATCGGCTGTTCGATGCGCTGCATCGGCGCGGCGATCTGCAGGTCGATTTCGTGAATTTCGCCGACGATGCGGCATTGCGCGCCGCGCTGTCCCAACCGGCCGCGCTGCTGTGGATCGAGACTCCGAGCAATCCGTTGCTGCGAATGACCGACATCGCGGCGGCGTCGAAGCTCGCTAACGCGGCGGGCGCCCTGGTGGCCGTGGATAATACCTTCCTGTCGCCCAGCTGGCAGCGACCTTTGAGCTTTGGCGCCGATCTGGTCGTGCATTCGACCACCAAGTACATCAACGGGCACAGTGACGTGGTCGGCGGGGCGGTGATCGCCGCCCGCAAAGAGCTGAACGAGCAGCTGTGCTGGTGGGCCAACTGCCTGGGGCTGACGGGCTCAGCCTTCGATAGCTACCTGACGCTGCGCGGGCTGCGCACCTTGAACGCGCGGCTGGCGGTACACGGACGCAATGCGCTGGAGCTGGCGAGTTGGTTGGCGAAACAGCCTGCCGTGTCGAAGGTATTTTATCCCGGTCTGCCGACGCATCCGGGCCATGAGATCGCGCTGCGCCAACAGTCGGGCTTCGGCGCCATCGTGACCTTCGAACTGGCTGGCGGTATCCCGGCTGTCAAAGCCTTCGTCGCCGGCCTCAGATATTTCTCGCTGGCCGAGTCACTGGGGGGCGTCGAGAGTCTGATCGCGCACCCGGCGTCGATGACCCACGCCGCCATGCAGGAATCGGCCCGCCGTGCCGCCGGTCTGACCGATGGCCTGCTGCGACTGTCGGTTGGCATCGAGGCGGTCGAAGATCTGCGCTCCGACCTGGCGGCCGGCCTGGCGCGCTGTCCTTAGGCGCGCGCGGCGGGCGTGGACCGGCTGCGATTCGCAGGAACCTGTGGCCGGCGCGTCATCGGTCGAAGCCACTGACACGTTATGCTCATATCGTTCGACCGGGCTGTCTTTAAGACGGCGCGTGAGGTGGGCCATGTTCGCTCGTCACAAGCAGCTATCGTCCCTAGGCCGGGTGTGCAGCGCTGTGCTCGTGAGCGGCATGGCGCTCGCGGTCTCCGCCGCGGAAACCCCCAGCCCCGGCGCCCAAGGCGGGACACCTGCGACCCAAGCGGGCAGCTGGCAACCGCACTCCTATGAGTTTCATTACATGGGGTTTACCTCGACCTATTCGTGCGACGGCCTGGCCGACAAGCTGCAGTTGCTGCTGCGTCTGGCCGGGGCACGCGCGGATGCCAAGGTGGTTCCGCTGTGTACTCGCGGCTACGGCGTGCCGGACGAGCTGGCGCAGGCCAAGGTGGTGTTTTCGACGCTGCAATTGGCGAAGGCGACCAGCCCCGGCGCTTCGGCGACCGCGGCCAAGAGCGTGGATGGCGTCTGGCGCCATGTCGAGCTTGCGCCGCAGCACCCGTTCGAGCTCCAACTCGGTGATTGCGAGCTGGTCGAGCAGTTCCGCGACACGCTGCTGCCGATGTTCGTGACGCGCAAGCTGAATAACCAGGTCAGCTGCGTGCCACATCAGGAGAGCGGCTCGAACTTCAGCCTCGGTTTCGATGTGTTTGCGCCGGCGGCCGCGGCCAAGGGCGCCTGATCACAACAGCTGTTCCCACAGCCGCCAGAAATGCTCGCGCAGCTTGCGCGTGAGCGGCCGTCGCTTCCAGGCCGCGAGATCGAGGGCGGTCGCGTGCTGCAGATCCTGCTGAAAATATTGATCGAGCTGCGCGCCGGTAGCGACGCTGATCACCACGGCGTCGACCTCGTCATTGAATAGTACGCTGCGATGATCAAAGTTCGAGGAGCCCACGATCGACCAGACCCCGTCCACGACCACGGTCTTCGAGTGCAGGATGCCCTCACCGCGCTCGTAGATCTTGACTCCGGCCTCGAGCAGATCCGAGTAATGCGACTGCTGCACGGCCAACGCCGCCGACCAATCGCTGTGTGAGGGCAGCAGCAGCCGCACATCGACGCCGCCGCGGGCGGCGCCGGCCAGCGCCTTCTTCTCCTGATGGGTCGGCACGAAATAGGAAGCGGTGACCCAGATATGCGTGGCGGCGCTGCGGATCGCCGACAGCAGCGTAGCGTAGTAGCGCGGTTTCAGCTTGCCGCCCTCGCTGCCGATGATGCGCACGACCTCATCGCCGCGCGCGACCAGCGCCTCCACGTCGGTGCTCAGCTCGGCGGCAGCCCCGCCCTGATCCAGCCAATGCTGCTCGAACAGCTGTTTGAGTTCCCGTACCGCCGGGCCATCGATCTGGAGATCGACGTCATGCCAGCGCTCATGTTGCTGGGGGCCCGGCGGCGTGGCGGCCGCGTCGGCCACATCGGGGGCGCTACCGCTTTGGTAGTCCGTGCTGAGGTTGACCCCGCCTATGATCGCCACCTGACCGTCGGCGATGAGAATTTTTCGATGATCGCGGTCGTTGATCGAGAACGGCGACGTCAAGGGCTTGATCGGGTTGAACTGCCGGACGTGAATGCCGGCGGTCCTGAGCCGGTCAAACAGCTCACCGGGCGTCATCAGCGACCCGATGCCATCGTAGATCACGTCGATCTGCACGCCTTGCTGCCGGCGTGCGATCAGCAGATCGGCCAGCTGCTCGCCGTTATAGCTGACATCCTCGAAGATGTAGTACTCGAGGTACAGGTAGTGCTGCGCGCTGTGAATGGCGGCGAACGTCGCCGCAAAGGTCTCGGGGCCGTCACGCAGGACGCTGACGCGATTGCCGGTATAGAGCGCACTGCCGGACACGGTCTGCTCGACGGCCAGGTGGCGCTGCAGCGCGCTGGCATCTGGAACCTCGGCGGTGAGCCGCTTGAGCAGCGCGGCGGTTGCCCGCCTGGATAATGGCCCCTTAGCACCCTGCACCTGAATCTCGGCGCCGCTATCGATCGATAACGGCTCGGGGATGCTCGGTATGTGCACGCAGCCGGCGAGCAGGGCGCCGAGCATCAGCCAGGGGATGATCGCCGCGGCGAGCCAGGTCGAACCATGATGCCGGCGGCAGCGCCGGGCGTTTACAGAAAATGTGCGCGGCCCCATCATCGGCCTGCCGACGATAGCCACCGCCGGGAGCGCTGCGGCCAAGATGGCTGAACGACTGGTTGACGCTGGTGCTCGCAGTGGCGAGTCGCAATCGCTGCGCATCGTCATCGGCGAGAACAATGCCGACCTGGCTCTGACGCTGGGTCTGCTGCTTGATGCCGAACCGGACATGCTCTGCGTCGCTACCGGCGGTTCAGCCAGCGCGGTGCTGTCGGCGGTGGACGAGCATTCACCCAATGCCTTCATTCTCGATCTGTCGCTTGATGACGGCCCGAGCTTACCGCTGATCTCGATGCTGCGTGAGCGCTTGCCCACCGCGGCGATTGTCGTCTTTACAGGCCACAGGAACGAGTTATTGAAGGAGCATTGCCTGCGCGCGGGCGCCGACGCCCTGGTGGTCAAGAGCGGCGAATTCGAGGAGCTGACCGGCGCGCTGCGCCAGGCGGCCCGGGCCGCCGGGGCGCGTGCTGCCGGCGGGGATAGCCCTGCCGGCGGCGGACTTTCCGCAGATGGTTGAATTTGTTTGACCTAAAGCACTAGAATCGCGGCCGCCGGTGGACGGTGTTGGTCGTGTGCCAACATGCCGTAAAGCTGCAGGTACTGCGGCCAAGTGCTTGATTCAGAAGCCCCACATGGGGCTTTTATTTTTTTGCGGGGCCTTTTCCGGGTATCGGGCACTCACCATGGCAGCGCCGCTGCGCGAGAAGCTGATTGCGCTAACCGAGCCGTTGCTCGGGCAGCTGGGCTACGAGCTCGTCGATCTGGAATACGCGCCGGGTCGCGCACGCGCGCTGCTGCGCATTTTTATCGATCGGCCGGAGGGTGTCGGGCTCGACGACTGTGAGCGCGTGAGCCACGAGATCTCGGCGCTGTTCGATGTCGAAGATCCGGTGTCCACGGGTTACACGCTGGAAGTGTCCTCGCCCGGACTGGATCGGGTGTTGCGCACACCGGAGCATTTTCAGCGCTTTGTCGGAGAACGCATCCGGCTGGAACTGCGCATCGCCCGCGACGGGCGGCGACGCTACACTGGGCGGCTCGAAGCGCTCAATGCCGAGGGTATTGAATTGAATGTGGACGGCGCCATGGTATCGGTGTCGTTTGCCGAAATCGGCCGCGCGCGGCTTGCGCCGCTGTGGTCTTGAGGGGCTTTGAGGAGCTGTCGATGAACAAAGAAATTCTGATGGTCGTCGATGCCGTATCGAACGAGAAGGGCGTCGATAAGGAGATCATCTTCGAAGCGCTGGAAGCGGCGCTGGCGTCGGCTACCCGCAAGAAACACGGCGAAGATTGGGACGTGCGCGTAGCAATCAATCGCAAAACCGGCGACTACGAAACCTTTCGGCGCTGGAAGGTGTTCGCCGACGATTCCAAGGAGCTCGAGAACCCGTCGGCCGAGCTGCGGCTGGAAGACGGTCACGATGTCAGCCCCGACGCGGAGCCTGGCGGCTACGTCGAACAGCCTATGGAGTCGGTGGCCTTCGGCCGCATCGCCGCGCAACAGGCCAAGCAGGTCATCGTGCAGAAAGTGCGCGAAGCCGAGCGCACGCAGGTCGTGGAGGCATATAAAGACCGCGTCAATACCCTGGTCAGCGGCGTGGTCAAGCGCATCGACCGCAACGGCATCTATGTCGATCTGGGCGGCAACGCCGAGGGCTTCGTGCCGCGCAGCGATATGATTCCGCGCGAGCAGTTGAAGCCGCAGGATCGCGTCAAGGCCTACCTGCGCGAAGTGCGCGCCGAGCCGCGAGGTCCGCAGCTGTTCCTGACGCGCAACGCTCCCGAGTTCCTGATCGAGCTGTTCAAGCTCGAAGTGCCCGAGGTCGGCCAGGGACTGATCCACATTCTGGGCGCCGCGCGCGATCCCGGAATTCGCGCCAAGATCGCAGTGCGCAGCCAGGATCCGCGCATCGACCCGGTCGGCGCTTGCGTCGGCATGCGCGGGTCGCGCGTGCAGGCGGTGTCGAATGAGATCGCGGGCGAGCGTGTGGACATCATTCCGCACGACGAGAATCCGGCGCAGTTCGTGATCAACGCGATGTCGCCGGCGGAGGTGCAGTCGATCGTGGTCGATGAGGACTCGCACAGCATGGATATCGCGGTCGCCGAGGACAAGCTGTCGCAGGCGATCGGACGCGGCGGCCAGAATATCCGTCTCGCCAGCCAGCTGACCGGCTGGGAGCTCAATGTCATGACCGAGTCGGATGCCGAGGCCAAGAGCGAGACCGAGGCGCGGGCGCTGGTCGAGACTTTCATGAAGCAGCTCGACGTGGATGAAAACGTCGCCAACATCCTGGTGCAGGAGGGCTTCTCGACGGTCGAGGAGGTGGCCTACGTGCCGGCCGCAGAATTGGCCGCGATCGAGGAATTCGACGAGGACATCGTCAAGGAGCTGCGCAATCGCGCCCGCGACGTGCTGCTGACGCAGGCCATCGTGAGCGAGGAATCGCTCGATCAGTCGATGCCCGCCGACGATCTGCTGACGCTCGAGGGCATGCGGCCGGATCTGGCGCTGGCGCTCGCGCGCCGCGGCGTGCGCACGCGCGATGAGCTGGCCGAACAGGCGATCGACGATATTTCCGACATCGAAGGCTTGTCGAGCGACGAGGCCGGCAGCCTGATCATGAAGGCGCGCGCCCATTGGTTCGAGGCGCAGCATTGACGCTCGCGGCAGCGAGCGGTGATGCGGAGCTTAAGGTGAAGACAAATGGCTGACGTAACGATTGCCCAATTTGCCGACGTACTGAAGGTCCCGGTGGACCGGCTGATCGCGCAGCTCGATCAGGCCGGCATCACCGTGTCCAGCCCGGAAGACATGATCAGCGAGGAAGCCAAGCTCGAGCTGCTGACGCATCTGCGCCGCAGCCACGGTCATGGCGGCGAGGGGTCGGCGCCCAGCCGCATTACGCTCAAGCGCAAGACCCAGAGCGAGCTCAAGCTCGCCGGCAACCAGGGCCGGGCGCGCACGGTCAATGTCGAAGTCCGGCGCAAGCGCACCTATATAAAGCGTGATGTGCTCGAGGGCCAGGCGCGGGCCCAGCAGGAGCAGCTCGATGCGCAGCGGCGCGAAGCCGAGGAGGCGCAGCGGGCGTTGAGCGAGAAGGCCGAGGCCGAGCGGCGCGAGCGCGAACGCGTCGAGGCCGAGAATCGGCGTCGCGTCGAGGAAGAGCAGGCGCGCAAAAAGGCACAGGACGAGGCGCGGCGGCTGGCTGACCAACGTTCGGCGGAAGAAGCCGAGCGCGAACGGCAGCGACGCCCGGCCGAGGCGGCGCGCGAAGCGCACGCGCCGCACGCGCACCCGACGCCCGCGGCGCGCGAGGAAGTCGACGACAAGCAGCGCACGCGCTATGGCCGCGAGGAGCTGCATATCGCCGGCGACGTCAGCGCGCGCCACAAGAAAAAGAAGCGGCTCAAGACGCGCACCATGCCGGTCGGGGGCGGCGAGGCCAAGCACGCCTTCGAGATGCCGACGGCGCCGGTCAAACGCGAGGTCGCGCTCAGCGAGACCATCACGGTGGCGGAGCTGGCGCAGAAGATGGCGGTGAAAGCCACCGAAGTCATCAAGGTGCTGATGAACCTCGGCGTCATGGCGACCATCAATCAGCCGATCGAGCGCGACACGGCGGTGCTGGTGGTCGAGGAATTCGGCCACACCGCCAAGCTGTTGCGCGAGAATCAGATCGAGGAAGGCCTGCAGGGCGGCGAGGCCGCGACCGAACAGCTCGAGGTGCGAGCGCCGGTGGTGACGGTGATGGGGCACGTCGATCACGGCAAGACTTCATTGCTCGACTATATGCGTCGCACCAAGGTTGCGGCCGGCGAGGCCGGCGGCATCACGCAGCATATCGGGGCTTATCACGTCGAGACGCCGCGCGGCTCGATCACCTTTCTGGACACGCCGGGTCACGCCGCGTTCACCGCGATGCGGGCGCGCGGCGCCAAGGCCACCGACGTGGTGGTGCTGGTGGTGGCCGCCGATGACGGCGTGATGCCGCAGACCATCGAAGCGATCCAGCACGCGAAGGCGGCCGGTGTGCCGATCGTGGTCGCGGTCAACAAGATCGACAAGCCGGATGCCGATCCGGAGCGCGTGCGCACCGAACTCGCAAAACATGACGTCATCGCCGAAGAGTGGGGCGGGCAGAATATGTTCCGCAGCGTTTCGGCACGCACTGGCGAGGGCATCGATCAGCTGCTCGAAGCGATTCTGCTGCAGGCCGAGGTGCTCGAGCTCAAGGCGCCGCGCACCGGATTTGCGGCGGGTGTCGTGATCGAATCGAGCATGGAGAAAGGTCGCGGCGCGGTCGTGACCGCGCTGGTCAAGCGCGGCACGCTCAGAACCGGCGATGCCATCCTCGCCGGCAGCGAGTTCGGCCGGGTTCGAGCCATGTTCGACGAGAACGGGCAGGTCATCGCCGAAGCGCCACCGTCGACGCCGGCCGTAGTGCTGGGTCTGTCCGGCGCACCAAATGCGGGTGACGAGCTGCTGGTGGTGGAGAACGAGCGCAAGGCGCGCGAGGTGGCGCTGTATCGGCAGGGCAAATTCCGCGACGTCAAACTGGCGCGGGCGGCGACGCGGGCCGAGGACGTGTTCTCGACCATGGGCGAGGCCAAGGCGGGCATCATCCCGGTACTGATCAAAACCGACGTCCAAGGCAGCGCCGAGGCGCTGCGAGATGCGCTGATCAATTTGTCCACCGACGAGGTCCAGGTGCGCGTGATTGCCAGTGGTGTCGGCGGCATCACCGCCTCCGATATCCAGCTCGCCGCGGCCTCAAAGGCGTTCGTGATCGGCTTTAATGTGCGCGCCGACTCCGCGGCCCGCGAGGCGATGAAGGAGACCGGCGTCGAGGTGCGTTACTACAGCATCATTTACGAAGCCATCGACGACGTGAAGCAGAAGATGAGCGGTCTGCTGGCCCCCGAGATCAAGGAGCAAATCGTCGGTATCGCCCAGGTGCGCGAGGTATTCCGCTCGAGCAAGTTCGGCGTCGTGGCCGGTTGTCTGGTCACCGAGGGCGCCGTGCGGCGCAATAACCCGATCCGCGTGCTGCGCGACAACGTGGTGATCTTCGAGGGCGCACTCGAATCGCTGCGCCGCTTCAAGGATGACGTCAACGAGGTCCGGGCCGGCACCGAGTGCGGCATTGGGGTGAAGAACTACCAGGACGTGCGTGTCGGGGATCAGATCGAGTGCTTCTCGCGCGTCGAGGTGTCGCGCACGATCCAGTGAGCGGTCGTGCCGCGGATGCCGCATGCTCAAAGCCACCGCCAGGACGTCGCGCATCGCGGCGCAGATGCGGCGCTCGCTCTCGATGCTGCTGCGCCGCGGCGTCAAGGATCCACGCGTTGGCAACGTCACGGTGACGGCCGTGGACGTGGCCAACGATCTGAGCTATGCGCGTATCCATGTGCTGCCGTTTGCCGGGGAGCACCCCGCCGAGCAGGTGTTGACGGGCCTGCGCAGTGCAGCCGGGTTCCTGCGCGGGGAGGTCGCGCGCGAACTCAAACTGCGGCATGCGCCGCGGCTCGAGTTCCGGCTCGACACCGCGATTGAAGGCGCCCAGCACCTGACGCAGTTGATCGAAAGCGCGGTGCAGGCCGACCGCTCGCGCGGCGCCGGCGAGGCTGACGGCGTCGGCGAGGCTGGCGGCGCGGGCGAGGCTGACGGCGCGGGCGAGGCGGACGGGGGCCGCGAGGCGCACGGTCACGGCGACCCTGATCTGCCAGCCGACGAGGACGCTTGAACGGGCCGCCGATCGGAGTACTGCTGCTCGACAAGCCACTCGGACTGTCCTCCAACGCGGCGCTGCAGCGCGTACGCCGGCTCGCCGGTGGCATCAAAGCGGGGCATACGGGCAGTCTCGATCCGCTGGCGAGCGGCATGCTGCCGATATGCCTCGGCGAGGCCACCAAGCTCGCCGGTGAGATGCTCGCGCGGCGCAAGTGCTATCACTTCGGGGTCCAGCTCGGGGAACGCTCCGAAACCGGGGATGCAGAAGGTGCAATCGTCGAGCGCTGCCCGGTGCCGCCGCTGACGCGCGAGGCGGTCGCGGCACTGCTCGAGCGCTTCCACGGTGAACAGCAGCAGATTCCACCGATGTATTCGGCGCTCAAGCGTGAGGGTGAGCCGTTGTATCGCCTGGCGCGGCGGGGCCTGACGGTCGAGCGGGCGCCGCGCTCGCTGGTGATCGATAGCCTGCAGCTGTTGACGCTGCAGGAGGATCGGCTCGAGTTGCGTGTACTTTGCTCCAAAGGCACCTACGTGCGCGTACTCGCCGAGGATCTGGCGCGCGCCCTGGGTACTTGCGGGCGGCTCTACAGCCTGCGGCGCGAATATGTCGAGCCGTTTGCGGGCGAGCGCTTGCTGAGCCTGGAGCAGCTCGAGGCCGCCAATGAGCCGGTCGAGAGCTGGCCGCTGCTGCCTGCGGACCGTGCGCTGATGCATCTGCCCGCCTTGCGGCTGACCCCGCCTGCGCTCAGCGCGCTGCTGCACGGCCAGCCGGTGCACGGGGCTGCGTCCGGCGCCGCGGTCTGGCGCCTGTATGATTCCGGCGAGCGCTTTCTGGGCCTCGGCGAAAGCGATGCGGCGGACACCTTGCGCGTGCGGCGCCTGTTCAGCAGTGCGCGCCAGCCGCGCTCAGAAGGCCCGCGGCGGTAACTCCCTGTTCCGCTTGAGACAACGAGGGTCTGCGGTTAGAATGCGCGGCCTTCAAAATGACGCACTCGACATACTTTAGTTTAGAGGTTTCGCACGCAATGGCCTTGTCCACCGAACAAAAGAGCGGTGTGGTCGCGCAATATCGCCGCGATCCCAAAGATACCGGATCGCCCGAAGTCCAGATCGCGCTGCTGTCTGAGCGCATCAACGGATTGGGCGGACATTTCAGCGCGCACAAGCGCGATCACTCTTCGCGCCGCGGTTTGGTGAAGCTGGTCAATCAGCGTCGCAAGCTGCTGGACTACCTCAAGTCGACCAACCCAGCCAAGTACCAGGAAGTCGTCGAACGCTTGGGCCTTCGCCGCTAATGCTCTCGGGGCCGCGTACATCCCACCAGAGCGCGGCCTCTTCCACCATCTGCAGCAACCATTTCCCGAGGTTTGAAGCGTGACTGTCTTCAAGAAGACTTTTCCCTATGGCCCACATACCGTCACTCTGGAGACGGGCGAGCTGGCGCGTCAGGCCGATGGCGCCGTACTCGCCACGATGGGCGAGACGGTGGTGTTGGTTACCGCCTGCGCCCGCAAAGCCGTTGTGCCGGGCCGCGACTTTTTCCCGCTGACCGTCAATTACATCGAGAAGACCTATGCCGCCGGACGCATTCCGGGCGGCTTCTTCAAGCGCGAAGGCAGGCCTACCGAACGCGAAACGCTGACCTCGCGTCTGATCGACCGGCCGATACGTCCGCTGTTCCCGGATGGATTCGCCAACGAGGTGCAGGTGGTTGCCACCGTCATCTCGCTGAACCCCGACGTCGATGCCGATATCCCGGCGCTGCTGGGCGCGTCCGCGGCGCTCATGATCGCCGGCGTGCCGTTCAACGGCCCAATCGCCGCCGCGCGCGTCGGCTATCGCGACGGTCAGTACCTGCTCAACCCCACGCGCACCGACCAGGCGAATTCCCAGCTCGATCTGGTGGTCGCGGGCACCGGGCCGGCGGTGCTGATGGTCGAGTCCGAAGCCAAGATTCTGAGTGAGGCGGCCATGCTCGGCGCCGTGGTGTTCGGCCACGAACAGATGCAGGTGGCGATTAACGCCATTCGCGAGCTCAGCGCCGAGGCCGGCAAGCCACGCTGGGATTGGCAGCCAACCGCGGCCCATGCCGCGCTGGTGCAAGCTGTGGCCGCGCGCGCCACCGCTCCCCTGGCGGAAGCTTACCGTATCACCGAGAAGCAGCGGCGTTCGACCCGGCTCAGCGAGATCAAGGAGGAAACCACCGACGCGTTGAGCGCGGTCGACGCACAATGGACTGCCGAGGCGATCGGCATCGAGCTGTTCAAGCTCGAGAGCCACATCGTGCGCGAGCGGATTCTGGCCGGTGAACCCCGCATCGATGGGCGCGATACCCGGGCGGTGAGGCCGATCACCGTCAAGGTCGGAGTGCTGTCGCGCACGCATGGTTCCGGCCTATTCACGCGCGGCGAGACCCAGGCGCTGGTGACCACGACGCTCGGCACGACGCGCGATGCGCAGATCATCGACGCGCTGGAGGGCGAGCGGCGCGAACCCTTCATGCTGCACTACAACTTCCCGCCGTTCTCGGTCGGCGAGACCGGCATGATGGGATCACCGAAGCGCCGCGAGATCGGGCACGGCAACCTGGCGCGTCGCGGCGTCAGCGCCGTGATGCCGGACATGACCACGTTCCCGTACGTCATCCGCGTCGTATCGGAGATTCTCGAATCCAATGGCTCGAGCTCCATGGCGAGCGTCTGCGGCACCAGCCTGTCGCTGATGGACGCCGGGGTGCCGATCAGGGCACCGGTGGCCGGTGTGGCCATGGGGCTGGTGCTCGAAGGCCCACGCTTCCAGGTGCTCACCGACATCCTGGGCGATGAAGATCACCTCGGCGACATGGATTTCAAGGTCGCCGGTACGCGCGAGGGCGTCACCGCGCTGCAGATGGATATCAAGGTCGAGGGCATCACTCCGGAGATCATGCGCGTGGCGCTGGCGCAGGCGCGCACCGGCCGGCTGCATATACTCGATGAGATGGCGAAGGTCATCCGCGAACCGCGCGCCAAGATGTCGGAGTGGGCGCCATCGATCATCACGCTGAAGATCGATCCCGAGAAGATCCGCGATGTCATCGGCAAGGGCGGCGCGGTCATTCGGCAGATCACCGAAGAGACCGGCACCACGATCGACATCGAGAACGACGGCACGGTCAAGATCGCCTCGGTCCACGCTACCGCCGGCCGCGAAGCGCAGCGGCGCATCGAGTTGATTACCGCCGATGTCGAGGTTGGCCAGATCTACGAAGGCAAAGTCGTGAAGCTGATGGACTTCGGCGCCTTCGTCACGATCCTGCCGGGCCGCGACGGGCTGGTGCATATCTCGCAAATCTCCGATGAGCGCGTCGAGCGCGTATCGGACAAGCTGAAGGAAGGCGATCAGATCCGCGTCAAGGTGCTCGAGGTCGATCGCCAGGGACGCATTCGCTTGTCGATGCGCAACGTCGACGCCGCCTGAATGAGCGGCTTCAGGTGGGGGCCGCGTTCGCGGCCTTCATCAGGGTGCGAAAAATCTCTTCCTGGGCGCTGTGCCAGCGCTGATAGTTCTGGTGCGCCAGATGACTGGCTGCGGCTGCTGGATCGCCGGCCGGCGGAGTCTGACTCAGGAACAGTCGCAGGATCTGCTCCAGGTAGCTCGAGAGCATGCCCTCGAGGCCTACGTCATGACTGCGGATCAGCTCGGCCAGAAAGTCCTGGCTCAGGATGGTGCCGTTGCGTTGTTCCTGTTCGGCGATGACCTGCAGCAGCACCGGCCGCGTGATGTCCTGCTGGCTACGCTTGTCGATGACGCAGAACTCGACGCGCTTGACTACCAGCCGCCGCACATCATCCAGGGTTATATAACGACTCTCGACGGTGTCATAGAGACGGCGGTTGGGGTATTTCTTGATGACGCGCAGCTCGCTCATGAGGAAGCCCTCGTGTTTTCAAGGCGCCTAGACCCTTACAACCATGCAGCATGGCATACCATAGTCCAAGCGCTGGCGGAACCCAAATCTGGGACAATACGCCGGAATAAGTGAAAATCATGCCAGTGCCAGTGCCAGTGCCAGTGCCAGTGCCAGCGCCAGCGCCAGCGCCGGCGCCCGTGGCCAGGGGCGCGGCGTCACCGGGGCGGCCCCCGGGCCTAGCGGGGCGATGGCCGCGTCAGCGGTAGCGGTCGTCGCGATCGCCGTACTGGCGCTCGCGGCGTTCACGCCGTTCCTGGGCCTCGATCGATAGCGTAGCCACGGGCCGCGCCTCCAGACGCTTGATGCCGATTTCTTCGCCGGTTTCGAGGCAGTAGCCGTAGGTGCCGTCCTCGATGCGTTTCAGTGCTTCATCGATCTTGCGGATCAGCTTGCGCTCACGATCACGCGTGCGCAACTCGAGGCTGAATTCCTCTTCCTGGGTCGCGCGGTCATTGGGATCGGGAAAATTCGCGGCCTCATCCTTCATGTGCGAGACCGTGCGATCGACTTCCTGCATCAGATCGCGCTTCCAGCTGAGCAGGATCAGCTGGAAATGCGCCAGCTGCTGCTTGCTCATGTACTGCTCGCCACGCCTGGCGACATAGGGCTTGACGTTGCGCGGCCCGGCCAGAAGGCTGCTGGTATCCGAGCCGTCGCCTTCGCCGTCGGCTTCCTCGGCGTCGGGCAGCAGGCGCGTACGCCCCGTAATGGAGCTGGTGCCAGCGCTGGCAGGTCGGTCGCTGGACAGAGTGCTGATGATCGGCGCCGCGCGCCGCGGCGCCATGCGTTCCAGATCGCTGGCGGATTTCTTCGAGAATCTCGCCTCCGGCTTGAGCGCTGTCACTGGCGCTGGCGCGGCCTTGCGGCTTGCGACTACCGTCTTGCGCGGCTCGGCGCGGCTCGGCGCGGCGCGGCGCGGCGCGGCCTTCGCGCTTGGCGCCTTCTTCAATTTGCTGGTCTTGGATCCGGGCTTCTTGCCGGGCATCGCCGCGCTCCTGACATCACCGGTCATTTGAGAACGCGCGATTATACCGACGCGTGGCGGGCTGTACAGAGGTGAAAAACTTTAGCCGTGGCAGGGCGTTACGCTCTTCAGGGCAGGTTGACGGCTTCCGGGGCGCGCCACTGCGGCGCACGGCGCTCGGCGATGACGCTGGTGTAGATGCCGCCGCGAACGTTGAAACGGGCGCTCAGTCGCATGAATCGCGGTGAGATCGAGCCGGCCAGATGGTCGATGATCTCGTTGGTCACGGCCTCGTGAAAGCTGCCGCGGTCGCGAAATGACCAGAGGTAGAGCTTGAAGGCCTTGAGTTCGATGCACAGCCGATCGGGCACGTACTCGAGCTCGAGCGTGGCGAAGTCCGGCTGGCCTGTCCTCGGACACAGACAGGTGAACTCCGGAATACTCATGCGGATCGTGTAGTCCTGCCCGGGCGCTGGATTGGGGAAGGTCTCGATCTCGGTGGCGGGCTGGGTCGGCATCGGGGGCAGATAAACTGCGTCGAAAGCGGCGCCCGGATAATCTACACTAGCGGCGCGCCAGCTCGCGAAGATTAGTCACTCCAGCTCCATGAGTATTCCGGGACTTTAATGCGGCTCAACAAAGTCAGGCTCGCCGGATTCAAATCTTTTGTCGATCCAACCTCGGTGCATCTGCCGGGGAATCTGATCGGTGTAGTCGGTCCCAACGGCTGCGGCAAGTCCAACATCATCGATGCGGTGCGCTGGGTCATGGGCGAGCTGTCGGCCCGGCACCTGCGCGGTGATTCGATGAGCGACGTGGTGTTCAACGGCTCGAGTGCGCGCAAGCCGGTCGGCACGGCCGCGGTCGAACTGGTATTCGACAACAGCGATGGCAAGATCGGCGGCGCCTATGCGAGCTACAACGAGATCTCGCTCAAGCGCACGGTGTCGCGCGACGGCACCTCGGCGTACTACATCAACGGCGGACGCTGCCGCCGCAAGGACATCACGCAGCTGTTTCTCGGCACCGGCCTGGGCTCGCGCAGCTATGCGATCATCGAACAGGGCATGATCTCGCGCGTGATCGAGGCGCGGCATGACGACATGCGCCTGTTCATCGAAGAGGCGGCCGGCGTTTCACTCTATAAGGAGCGCCGCCGCGAGACCGAGATGCGCATGGCCGAGACGCGTGAGAATCTCGCGCGGTTGCAGGATCTGCGCGACGAGATCGACAAGCAGATCCGCCACCTGCAGCGCCAGGCTAACATCGCGCGTCGCTATCAGGAACTCAAAGCGCAGGAGCGTACCCTGACCGCCGAGCTGTTGGCCTTGCGGCTACGCGAGCTCGACAGCGGCGCCGCGGTGCAGGACGGCGCCGTACGCGAGTGCGAGCTGGACATGCAGCAGGCGCTGGCGGAGCAGCGCTCGGCGGAAGCGGCGATTGAGAGGCAGCGCGAGTGCCACACCGAGCTCAGCGAAGCGGCAGCGCAGGTGCAGGGCCGCTACTACGAGCTCGGGGCGGAAGTGACCCGGACCGAGGAGAACATTCGCTATACCCGCGAGCTGCGCGAGCGTGCCCGCAATGACCTGTCCCAGGTGAACGACAACCTCGGCTCGATCGCGCAGCAGATCGTGCGCGATGAAGAGCAGCTGGCGGCGCTGCGTGCCGAAATCGCCGAGCTCGAGCCATTGGTCGATGCGCGACGCGCAAGCGAGCAGCTGGCCACGAGCGGGCTCGCGGACGCGGAGGCCGAACTGGCTGCCTGGCAGCAGCATTGGGAGAGCTTCAACCGCGATCTGGGCGCCGCCGGACAGAGCGCCGAGGTGGAGTCCGCGCGCATTGAGCAGCTCGAAAGCCAGCGCCACCGCTTGCAGGCGCAAGCTGACCGGCTGAGCCTCGAGCTCGATGCGCTCACCTCGCAGCGAGCCGACGCGCCGATCGACGGGCTCACCGAACGCGAGGCGGCGGCGCGCGCGGTGGCCGACACGCTGGCGCGCGAATTGGAGGCGGCGCTGACGCAGGTGCAGAAGTTGCGCAGCGCGCAGCAGAGCGCCGATGGCCGGCTCGAGGCCCTGCGGCAGGAACGCGAGCAGGCGCGCGCCGAACTGATGTCGCTCGAAGCCTTGCAGCAGGCGGCGCTGCGGGAGAAGAACGCGCGCGCGGGTGCCTGGTTGTCGGCGCTGGCGGTTTCCGCCAGGCAGCCGCGATTGGCAGAGACGCTTGACGTTGAAGCCGGTTGGGAGCGCGCGGTCGAAACGGTGCTCGGTGATTACCTCGAGGCCGTCGGCGTGGCCGCGCTCGACCAACTCGAATCGTCATTGCCGGGGCTCGACGGCGGTAGCGTGACGTTTTTCGAACACGCGGCGGCCGGTGCCGCCGGGCGTGCGGGGACGCTGGCGGCGTGGGTGCGCGGACCGCAGGCGGTACGCTCGCTGCTCGAGCCGGTGCGAACCGCGCAGTCGCTCTCCGTGGCGTTGCGGCAGCGCTCGCAGCTGGCGGACGGCGAATCCCTGATCACCGCGGCCGGGGAATGGGTCGGCCGCGACTGGCTGCGAGTCAACCGCGGTGGCGACGTGCACGCCGGCGTGCTGGAACGCGAGCATCGACTCAAGGCACTGCGCGAGCTGTGCATCACTGCCGATGAGCGAGTGCGGCGGCTCGAGCAGGACATCGTGTCGCTGCGCGCGCAGGTGAGCGTGTCCGAGCAACATCGCGACGCCACGCAAGCGCGCATCCACGGCGTGCACCGCGAGCACGCCGAGCTGCGCGGCCGGCTGGAAGCGCTCAAGGCACGACTGGAAGAGGCGGCGTTGCGCCGAGCCCGCATCGAGGCCGAGCAGGCCGAGGTCGCGCTCGACATGACCCGCGCGCAGGACGGCCTGGCCCGTGCGCGCGCCGCCCACGGTGAGGCGATGGAGGCCCTGGCCCGGCTGCATGAGCAGCAACTCGAGCTCGAGAGCGAACGCGAGCTCAGGCGCGAACAGGCCGCGCTCACGCGCGAGCGGGCGCAGGCTGCGCAGCGCGATCTGCACGACAGCCTGATCCGGTTGGAGAGCCGGCGCTCGGCGCAGGGCTCGATGGCGGGCGCGCTCTCACGCCTGCTCGAGCAGCGTGCCGCGCTGCAAGCGCAGGCCCAGAGTCTGGAGCGCTCGCTCGCCGATGGCGATGCGCCGGTCGCCGAACTCGAGGTGCGGCTGCAGGATCATCTGGCGCGGCGGCTCGAAGTCGAGGCCGAGCTCGCGAGCGCGCGCCGGCAGCTCGAGGACTGCGACAGCGAATTGCGGGCACTCGAGCAGCGCCGGCTGTCGGCGGAACAACACGTCGCGGCGGCGCGCGAGGCAATGGAGCAGGCTCGGTTGGCAGCGCAGGAGTCGCGCGTGCGGCGCGAGTCGCTGTTCGAGCAGTTCGCGGCCACGCAATTCGAGCTCAGTGCCGTGCTGGACAAAATGGATCCCGAGGCCGACATCAAGGTCTGGGACAGCCGGCTCGCCGAGCGGCGCGAGGACCTGGAAAAGCTCGGCCAGGTCAATCTCACCGCGATCGATGAGCTCGCGGAGCAGACCGAGCGCAAGAACTACCTCGATCGGCAGTTCGCCGACGTCAACGACGCGCTCGCTACGCTTGATCAGGCAATGCACAAGATGGACCGCGAAACGCGCACCCGTTTCGAGGATACCTTCAACCGTATCAACGCCGGGCTGCAGGAAAAATTTCCACGACTGTTCGGCGGCGGCCACGCGTATCTGGAACTGGTCGGGGAGGATCCGCTCGCGGCCGGTGTCGCGGTCATGGCGCGTCCGCCGGGTAAGCGCAACAGCACCATCGCGCAGCTCTCAGGCGGCGAAAAGGCGCTGACCGCCGTGGCGCTGGTGTTCTCGATCTTCGATCTGAATCCGGCGCCGTTCTGCCTGCTCGATGAGGTGGACGCATCGCTCGATGAGCAAAATGTCGGCCGCTATTGCGAGATCGTTCGCGAGATGTCGAGCCGGGTGCAGTTTATTTTCATTACCCACAACAAAGTCACGATGGAGCTGGCCTCGCAGCTCATCGGCGTGACCATGAACGAACCCGGCGTCTCGCGGCTGGTCGCGGTCGATATCGACGAGGCCATGAAGCTGGCAGCGGTCTGATCGCGGAAGGACTCATGGAGGCATTGCGCTGGATACTGTTGCTGGCCGGTCTGGTGTTCCTGGCGGGGCTGGCCGCCTGGGAGCTGCGCCGGCCGCGACAGGCGCGTCGCGATGGCGCCGGTCGATCCGAGCGCAGCGAGCCGGAGATCGGCGCGATGGACCCCATGGGCCAGACGGGACCGATGGCTCCGATGGCCGGGGAGCCGCCGGCATCGGCCGCGGGAATTTATGCCGGAGCCAGCCTCGGCAGCGGCCGCACGCGGGCCGAGCCGCCACCGCGCATCGATCTGCCGCCGCTGGAGCCGCTCGAGCCGAGCGCGGCTGCGGGCGGCGGCGGAACGCAGAGCGCGAGTTCAGCGATCAGCATCGATGAGCCGATCCGTGCCCTGGGGCCGGAGCTTGTGAACGATCTGGGCGCTGGCGAGCCGTACGCGGACACGCTCGCCGATGCGCCGCAGGGCGCCTCGGTGGTCGAGCAGCCGCTGGCCGGCGAACTGCCACGGTCGCTGGTGGTCGACTGGCCGCCGGAAGCAGAGCGCCAGATCCTCTCGCTGCGGATCGCTGCGCTGAGCCACGAGCGTCTGTCCGGCCGCCTCGTGCGCCAGGCCCTGGGGGCTTGCGGTTTCGAGCACGGGCGCTTTGGCATTTTTCATCAGGCCGGCGCTGATGGCCGGGCACTGCTCAGTGCCGCTAACCTCACCAAGCCCGGCATTTTCGATCTGCCCAATATGGACTTTCAGCGCTTCTCGGGTTTGAGTCTGTTCGCCGTGCTGCCGGGACCGCTGCCGCCGGCGGCAGCGCTCGATCACCTGCTCGATACTGCGCAGGATCTGGCCGAGCGGTTGCGGGCACGTCTGCAGGATGAGCAAGGGCTGACGCTCGGCGCGGCACAGCTCGAGAATCTGCGGCGCACGGTGCAGGATCTGACCGCGGTGGCGCTGCGCGCGGAGCCAACTGCGTGAAGGACGCAACGCGGCGGCGCGCCGCCGAGTTGCGTGAGCTGATCCACCAATACGACTACCGGTACTACGTGCTCGACGATCCGGCGGTGCCGGACGCCGAATACGACCGCCTGATGCGCGAGCTGGGCGAGCTCGAAGCGCAGCATGCCGAACTGGTGACGCCGGATTCGCCGACGCAGCGCGTGAGCGGCCAGATTGCCGCCGGTTTTGCCGAGGTTCGGCATAGCGTGCCGATGCTCTCGCTCGACAATGCGTTCAGCGACGACGACATCGTCGCTTTCGATCGGCGGGTGCGCGAGCGTCTCGGCCGTGACGATCAGCAGATTGAGTACTGCGCCGAGCCCAAGCTCGACGGCCTGGCAGTGTCGCTGATCTATCGTGCCGGCCGCCTGGTGGTCGGGGCCACGCGCGGCGACGGCAGCAGCGGCGAGGACATCACGGCGAACATACGCACCATTCGTGCCGTGCCGCTGATGCTGCGTGGACGGGCGCCGGACGAAGTCGAAGTCCGTGGCGAAGTATTCATGCCAGTGGCGGGATTTGAGCGCATGAATGCGGCGGCGATGGCCGCAGGCGAGAAAGTGTTCGCCAACCCGCGCAACGCCGCCGCCGGCAGCCTGCGCCAGCTCGATCCGCGAATCACGGCAGCGCGGCCGCTGGGCGTATTCTTTTATGGCGTCGGTCGCTGGCAAGGGGCAGCTCAATCGCCGCCGAGCCAGACGAGCCTGCTGCGCCAGCTCGCGGATTGGGGCCTGCGCACCAATTCCGAGATTCGCGCCGTAGCCGGAGCCGCGGGCTGTCTGGATTACTTTCATGCGCTCGGCGCGCGGCGCACGGCGCTGCCATACCAGATCGACGGCGTGGTTTATAAGGTCAACTCGCGTGCCGATGAGGAGGCGCTGGGCTATGTCTCGCGCGCGCCGCGCTGGGCGATCGCGCACAAATTTCCCGCGGACGAAGCCCTCACGGTGGTGCGCGACATCGAATTCCAGGTCGGGCGCACAGGCGTGCTCACGCCGGTGGCTCGGCTCGAGCCGGTGCAGCTGGCCGGTGTCACGGTCAGCAACGCGACACTGCACAACATGGATGAAGTCGAGCGCAAGGACGTGCGCCGCGGGGACACGGTAGTGGTGCGGCGGGCGGGCGATGTCATTCCCGAGATCGTGCGTGTGCTGCCCGAGCGTCGGCGGCGCGGCGCGCAGCGGCCGAAGCTGCCGGATAAATGCCCGATCTGCGGCTCCAAGGTGGTGCGCGTCGAAGGCGAGGCCGCCGCGCGCTGCAGCGGCGGCTTCAGCTGCGCGGCACAGCGCAAGGAAGCCCTGCGTCATTTCGCCAGCCGGCGCGCACTCGATATCGAGGGGCTGGGAGAAAAGCTGATCGATCAGCTGGTCGGGCAGGAGCTGCTGCGGAACCCGAGCGACATCTATGCGCTCGAGGCCGGGAGCCTCGCCGGACTGGAACGAATGGGCGAGAAGTCGGCCGCCAATCTGGTGGCGGCGATCGAGCACAGCAAGGGCACTACATTGCCGCGGCTGCTGCATGGGCTCGGAATTGCCGGCGTCGGTGAGAGTACGGCCAAAGCGCTGGCTGAGCACTTCGGATCGCTCGGGGCGCTGGAGAATGCCTCGATGCAACAGATCCTCGAGGTCAGCGATATCGGGCCGGTGATTGCCGCCAGCGTGCAGAGTTTCTTCCAGGATGCACGCCATCGCAACGAACTCAAGCGTCTGCGAGCGCTCGGCATGCATTGGCCGGAGGGGCCGGCGGCGGCGGAAACAGCTGCGCTGCCGCTGTCCGGGCTGAGCGTGGTGCTCACCGGAACGCTGCCGGCCTTAAGCCGCGATGCCGCCGCCGAACGGCTCACGGCGCTCGGCGCAAGAGTCAGCGGCTCGGTGTCGAAGAAGACCAGTTATCTCATCGCCGGCGCCGATCCCGGCTCGAAGCTCACGCGCGCGCAGCAGCTCGGCATCCCGGTGCTGGACGAGCGGGGCCTCGAGGAATTACTGCGCCGGAAGTGAGCCCTCAGAGGTTCCTCTCGATCTTGGCGGTCTTAAGCAATTCATCCTGATAGGCCCTGAACTTCTTGGTCTCCACCAGCTGGCTCACCCGATCCTTGACTTGCTCGAGCGGCGGCACCGGCGTGTCGCGAGTATCGAGTAGCTGAATCACGTGCCAGCCGTACTGGGACTGCACCGGCGTCGGCGTGACCTCGCCCTTCTTCAGCTGGACCACGGCGTCCGCGAACGGCTTGACCATGTTGGATGGCGTGAACCAGCCCAGTTCCCCGCCCTGCTCCTTGGATGAATCTGTTGAGTCCTTCTTGGCGAGGTCCTCGAACTTGGCGCCTTTCTTGAGCTCGTCGATGATTTTCTGGGCCGCGTCCTGGCTCGACACCAGAATATGGCGCGCGTGGTATTGCATCTTGGGCATGCCCGCAACCTGCGCGTCGTATTCGGCCTTCAGTTCCGTATCGGTAGGCTTCTTGTCCTCCAGATAATGCGTGGCACCGGCTTGCTGCAGGATCTCCAGGCGCGAGAGCGACAGCAGCGAGGCGGTATCCGTGGTCTTGTCCAGGCCTTGCTTGATTGCTTCTTCGGCAATGATCTCGCCACGAATCAGGTTGTCGAGCAACTGCGTGCGCTGTTCGGCCGTCAGCTCGGTAGCCGGCTTGCCGGCGGTGTTCTTCGCGTAGTACTCGAACATCGCGCGGCTGATCGGGGTGCCGTTGACGGTTGCCACCGGCTTGTCGGCCGGCTTGGTGGTGTCCGCCGTGGGACCGCCTTTGGAGCAGGCGGCCAGTAGCGCCAGCGCGGCGAACGGGAGTGCTTTGAAAATTTTCATCAGATATCTCATTAGGTTACGTTAATTACTTTATGAACTCATCAGGAGTCAGGGTTTCCATCGCCACGGCATGCAGTTCGGTCTCGAACAGCGGCGCCAGCGCCTCGTTGACCAGACGGTGACGCTGCAGGGGCTTCAATCCCTCGAAGCATGTGGACACGATCCGTAGCCGGAAGTGTCCCTTGCCACCGGCGCTGGTATGGCCGGCGTGCGCGGCACTGTCGTCACGCACTTCCAGGTGCGCGGGCTGCAGGCGCTGCTGCAGCAGCCTCTGAATATGCACGGCAGTCGGGCTCGGTGGGGCGCGCATGACAGTCAGGCGGCCACTGCCTCGGTGCGCGCGGCGAGCCAGACGGCTTGAGCGATCGCGAACAACGCGAACGCCACGCTGAGACCGAATACCTTGAAATTGACCCAGGTACGTTCGCTCGCGCTGTTGGCGACCCAGAGGTTCAGGCCCCCGAGCAATGCATAGAACCCGACCCAGAGCAGATTGAGCTTGAGCCAGGTGCGGCGCGGCACGGTCTCGCTGCGGCTGACCATTGGCGCGAGCAGTCGCTGCGCCAGGGGAACGCGGCCTACCCACGGGCTCACGAAGCTAGCGAGCGCGACCAGCCACAGAAATACGGTCGGCTTCCATTTGAGAAACCGCGGATCGCGCAGGATCAACGTGGCGCTGCCGAGCGAGAGCACCAGCACCGCGCTCAGCAGATGCATCGGCGGTACGCGCCGCAGCCGCAGCAGATCGGCCAGCAGCAGCGCGACCATCGCGATCATCAGCACCGCGGTGGCGACGTAGATGCCGCCCAGATAGTAGGCCACGAAGAACGCCACCAGTGGCGCAAGATCAAACAGGGCTTGCATCCGTGAATCGGGTCGCCAGACAGGGCAGTTATCAGGGCCGCTATGATAGCGGATTCGCCCCCTTCGGCGCAGGCCATGGCCCAATACTTCGAGCTGCATAGCCAGAATCCGCAACTGCGCCTGATCCGCCGCGCGGCCGAGATCGTACGCAACGGTGGCGTCATCGCCTATCCGACCGACTCTTGCTACGCGCTCGGCTGCCATATCGGAGACGCGGCGGCGCTCGAGCGTCTGCGACGCATTCGCGGCGCCGATCGGCACCATCATTTCACGCTGGTGTGCCGCGACCTGAGCGAGATCGGGCGCTATGCGCGCATCGAGACCTGGCAGTTCAGGTTGCTCAAGGCGGCCACGCCCGGCCCGTTCACGTTTCTGCTGCCGGCTACGCGCGAGACGCCGCGGCGGCTGCAGCATCCGAAGCGCCGCACGATCGGTATCCGAGTGCCCGACCACCCAGTGCCGAAAATGCTGCTGACCGAGCTCGGTGAGCCGTTGATGAGCTCGACCTTGCTGCTGCCGGGCGATGAGCTGCCGCTGACCGACGGCGATCAGATCCGCGCCCGACTCGAGCACCAGCTCGATGCCATCCTCGATGGCGGGCATTGCGGCATCGAGCCGACGACGGTGGTCGATCTGGCGGTGTCGCCGCCGGTCCTGGTGCGTGCCGGCAAAGGCAAGCTGGCCGGCGTCGGCTGGGAAGTGCTCGGGAACCCCGTATAATCAACTCTGTTCAATCAGGGGCCCGCCGCTCGCGCGGGGAGCGACCGCAAGGATGAGTGCCGTCCCTCAAGGCAAGCGCGTGCTGTCCGGCATGCGCCCGACCGGTCAGCTGCATCTGGGCAACTACCACGGCGCGCTGCGCAACTGGGTCGAGCTTCAGTACCGGTACGAATGTTACTTTTTCATTGCCGACTGGCACGCGTTGACCACCGATTACGAGGATACCGCCGGACTGCCGCAGGCGGTCCATGAGGTGTTGATCGATTGGCTGGCCGCCGGCCTCAACCCCGGCGTCGCCACCCTGTTTGTGCAGTCGCAGGTGCCCGAGCATGCCGAGCTGCATCTGCTGTTGTCGATGATCACGCCCCTGAGCTGGCTCGAGCGCGTGCCCACGTACAAGGATCAGCAGGAACAGCTCAAAGACAAGGATCTGGCGACCTATGGCTTCCTCGGCTACCCGCTGCTGCAGAGCGCCGACATCCTGCTGTACCGGCCCAGCTTCGTGCCGGTAGGCGAGGATCAGGTCGCGCACGTGGAAATCACACGCGAAATCGCGCGACGCTTCAATCATCTGTACGGCCGGGAGCCCGACTTCGAGCAGAAGGCGGAGCGCGCGATCAAGGAACTCGGTGGACGCAACATCACGCTCTATCGCCAGCTGCGCCGCCGCTTCCAGGAATCCGGGGATGTGGCGGCGATCGAACGGGCACGGGCGCTGGTGGAGAGCAACACGCGCATCACCCTCGCCGATCGCGAGCGCCTGCTCGGCTATCTCGAGGGCTCCTACGTCAGCATCCTGCACGAGCCGCAGGTGCTGCTGACCGCCAGCCCCAAGGTACCCGGTCTCGATGGCCGCAAGATGTCCAAGTCCTATGGCAATACCATTTTGCTGCGCGAGGACCCGGATTCGGTGGCGGCGAAACTCAAGACCATGCAGACCGATCCGGCGCGGGTGCGGCGCACCGACCCCGGCGACCCGGAGAAATGCCCGGTATGGGATCTGCACAAGCTGTATTCGGATGAAGCCACACGACAGTGGGTGGATCAGGGCTGCCGTACCGCGAGCATCGGCTGTCTCGACTGCAAGAAGCCGCTGATCGACCGGATCGTCGATGAGGTCACCGGCATGCGCAAGCGCGCGCAGGAATTTCAGGAAAATCCCGAGATGGTCGCGAACATCCTGACTGAAGGTGGCGAGAAGGCGCGCGCGGCGGCGCGCGCCACGCTCGACGAGGTGCGCCGCGCCATGCATTTGCGGCCGCAATGATCTATAAGGTTTGCCATCGCGTTGGCGCGACCTGGGAGGCTTAAGATCGTGAAGCCGGACCTCAAGATCGTGGCGTCCAATCCGCTGCCACCGGCGCCGGTGCCAGTCTCACCGGAGCAGGTCGAGATGCCGTTTGCCGTGGTCAACGGCGAGCCGGTCACGCAGCTGCCGCGGGATCTGTACATCCCGCCGCAGGCGCTGGAGATATTCCTCGAGGCCTTCGAAGGCCCGCTTGACCTGCTGCTCTATCTGATCCGCCGGCAGAACGTAGACATTCTGAATATTCCGATCGCCGAGATCACGCGCCAGTACACCCAGTACATCGAGCTGATGCAGGATCTGCAGCTCGAGCTGGCCGGCGAGTATCTGGTGATGGCGGCGACCCTGGCCGAGATCAAGTCACGGATGCTGCTGCCGCGGCCGCCGGGCGAGGGTGACATCAGTGAGGACGATCCGCGTGCCGAGCTGGTGCGAAGGCTCCAGGAGTACGAACGCTTTAAGCGCGCGGCGGCGGAGATCGATGCCATGCCCCGGCTCGAACGCGACGTCTGGCAGGCGAGCGCCGAGCTGCGCGACAAACCCGCTGCACGCAGCCTGCCACAGGTGACGCTGCAGGAAATGCTGCTCGCCTTCAAGGAAGTCGCCGTGCGTGCGGCCATGTTCGCGCATCACCACGTGCGGCGCGAACCGCTGTCGGTGCGCGAGCGCATGAGCAACATCCTGGCCGCTCTGGAGCAGGGCAGCTTTCTGGAGTTCGGTCGCCTGTTCGCGCCCGAGGAGGGCCGGGCCGGCGTGACCGTCACCTTCGTGGCGATCCTCGAGCTCATGCGCGAGGGTCTGATCGACATCATGCAGACCGCGGCCTACGCGCCGCTGCACGTGCGCGCGGCGGCCGCAAATCGTACACTGCATCTGGTCGCCGACAATACGCGGCCGGAGCCGGCCGCTGTCGCGGCGGCGCCGGCCGACCAGAGCACAGCTGAGCCGGACGGGGGTGACAGCGGAGTGTTGGAATGAGCGCAAGCGAACTGAGAAATATCATCGAAGCCGCACTGTTGGCGGCGGGAAAATCGCTGACGCTCAACGAGCTGTCGCTGTTATTCGACGAACAGGAGCGCCCCGATCCGGCCGCCATCCGGGGCGCGATCGAGTCGCTGGCCGCGGACTATGCGGCGCGGCCGATCGAGATCAATGAGACCGGCGCGGGCTGGCGCATTCAGGTGCGCCGTGCCTATGGCGCCACGGTTGCACGACTGTGGCCCGAGCGGCCGCAGCGCTATTCACGCGCGCTGCTCGAGACGCTGGCGCTGATCGCCTATCGGCAGCCGATCACGCGGGCCGAGATCGAGTCGGTGCGCGGCGTTGCGGTCAATCCCAACATCACCAAGACGCTGCTCGAGCGGCAGTGGATCCGCGTGGTCGGCCACCGTGACCTGCCGGGCCGGCCGGAGCTGCTCGGTACCACCCGTGAATTTCTGGAATACTTCGGACTGAAGAACCTGGACGACTTGCCAGCGCTCACCGCGCTGCGCTCCCTCGGAGAGCTCGATCCACAGCTCGATCTGCGGGTAGCCGGGGAGGCCGACAGCGCGTGCGCGTCCAGCGAGCCGGCATCAGCGGCCGTCGGCGGTCAGATCGACGAGGAACCCAACGACGCCGAGGCGAGCGAGGCGGAGGAGTCCGGCGCCGCTCCGCTGGCCGCACCGGGTCTGGTCGCCTCTCCGCCCGACGATTCCTGAAGACGCAGCATGCCGGCCGTGAGCGCAGCCGAGCGCCTGCAGAAGGTGCTGTCGCAGCTTGGGCTCGGTTCGCGACGAGAAGCCGAGGCCTGGATTCGCGCCGGCCGTGTCACGGTCAACGGCAAGGCGGCGGTGCTGGGCATGCGCGTCGCTGCTGACGATCAGCTCAAGCTCGATGGCCGCCCCATCCGCCGGCAAGTCACCAAGGACGTGCCGGTTTTTATGTGTCACCGCTCACCGGGCGAGCCGCTGCTGCCGCCGCGCACGGCCGCCCGCGGCGCCGACACCGGCACCGGCACGGCGCCGGGTGCGAGCATCGCCGAGCGATTACCGCGCCGCGCCGGCCGCCGCTTCATCAGCATCAGTCCGATGCCCACCGTCGATGGCGGTCTGGAACTGCTGACCGCCGATGGCTTCCTGGCTACGCGCCTGCAGCGCGCGGTGCATGCGCTGGAGATGGAATTTAGTCTGCGCATCCGCGGCGAGCTGTCCGCCGGACAGCAGCAGGCAATCCGTGAGGGCATGCTCGACGGGGGCTCCGCAGTGCGGGTACTGCAACTCGAGCCCACGGGCGGCGAGGGCAGCAATCGCTGGTATCGCCTGCTCGCCGCCGGTGCCAGCGGCAACGACATCCGCCAGCTGATCGAACGCCAGGCCGTAACGCTGGTGCGCATGCTGCGCACGCGCATCGGTACACTGGCGCTGCCGCGCACGCTCGCACGCAGTCATTGGCGCGAGCTCGAGGGTACGGAAGTCACCGCTTTGCTTGGCAGTCCAGGCTCTGGCCGTTGACGCCGCGACTGGCGGGTCCGAGCAGCCATAGATAGGGCTGCACGATGTCCTCGGGAGCGGCCAACCTGCTGATATCTTCGGCTGGGAAGGCCTGGCGGCGCATGCGGGTGCGCACCGGTCCGGGATTGAGCGCATTGACGCGCGGGTTGCCGCTGCGTTCGAGTTCCTCCGCCAGAACGTGGGTCAGGGCCTCGATGCCGAATTTCGACACCGCATAGGCGCCCCAATAGGCGTTGGCGTGACGGCCGGCGCCGCTGCTGGTGAATACGATGGACGCATCCTGTGAGCAGCGCAGCAGCGGCAACAGCACCTGGGTGAGTGCGAACGCCGCGGTCAGATTCACGTGCAGCACACGACACCAAGTCGGCACGTCGTAGTGCTCGATTGGGGCCAGCACGCCGAGAATGCCGGCGTTATGCAGCAGGCCGTCGAGGCGTCCATAGCGGCGCTGCAGCGCGTCGGCCAGTTGGTCGTAATCGCGTGCGAGGGCCCGCTCGAGATCGAGCGGCGCAATGCTGGCCTCAGCCTTATGCAACGCCGCAATGCGCGCATGCACGGCTTCAAGCTTGCTTACCGAACGGCCGATCAGCACCAGCTCGGCACCGTGTGCCGCCGCTGCCAGCGCGACTGCGCGCCCGATGCCGTCGCTCGCGCCGGTGACGGCGATGACGCGTCCGCGCAATTCGTCCGGTCCCGCCTGATAGCGTTGGTGTACGGCCAAGGTGGATGCGGACAAGGGCTCTGCCATGGCGCTCAACTGTGTTTTAAAGGTCCGGCGCAGTCAGTCGATTCGAAAGCGGCCGCGTGCGGCGCGGCGCGCGGCGTTCCAGGCGACCAGATTGTCGGCGAAACCATCGAGGCCCGAGCTGCTTTTCCTGCCCGGGCGGCGCTGGCGGCGCTGGGCTTGCCTGGCGGCGAGGGCAATCCAGACCAGCAGCGGCGCGAGCCGCGGCTGCAGCGCGCTGTCGATCGCCTGGGCTTGCCGTCGCAGCGCCTCGAGGGCGGCGGCCGGTGCCGCTGGCGCGGCTGGCGCGCCCGGTCCGGCCAGCGCGGTCGGTGGCTGCGTGCGCCCGGTCGCGAAACGCTCGAGTTCGAGCGCGTGCTCACCCAGGTCGCTCAGCGCGCGCTGCAGCTGCGGCGAGGGCGGGTCCGGACGCTGATCCGGGCGCAGCGCAGTCGCCGCCAGCTCGAACACGGCGCGCTGGAGTGCCGCGCCCGGCTGGGCGCTGAGCGTCTCGGTCGCGAGATCCACGGCAGCGGCCTCGACCAGGGGCTGCAATTTCAAGCGGCGGCCTTCCGGCTCCTGCGCCAGCAGCGCGCGCAGCCACGGATGCTGCGGCTCGCCACGCGCGTAGCGCTCGGCTTCGCCGCGCCACCAGTCAAGCCGTACGTGAGCCACGGAGTGGTCCAGGCCGCGCGCGGCACCGGCGCTGATCTGATCGGCCAGCGCCAGCAGGGTGGTCAGCGTGACGCGCACCGCGGCCGGGCTGTAGAGCAGCGCGAAATAGCGCGGCGACCCGGCTGCCGGCGGCGGTGGCAGCGGGAGCGATGGCGGTGGCGCCTGACTCACGGCAGCTGGCTCACGGCGCTGCGCCGCCGTCGCCCGGCGGATCGCGCACCAGGTGCTCGATCGGCTCGGGGCTCGCGATCGGCTCACCGGGCGCGGCGCCGAGCTCGGTGAAACGCCGCGCTCCGGGCAACACCTGGCGCTCGAGCGAGCCCACGGCGCTGTTGTAGGCATCCACCGCGCCGCCGAGCGCCCGACCGGTCCTGGCCAGATGCGCTACGAAGCTCGACAGTCGCTTGTGCAATTCCTGCCCGAGGTCGCGGATCACGGCGGCGTTCTCGGCCACGGCCGCCTGCCGCCAGCCATAGGCTACGGCTTTGAGCAGCGCGATCAGCGTCGACGGCGTGGCGACGATGACTCCGGTGCGCAAGGCGTGCTCGAGCAGCTCGGGCCGCTCGGCCAGCGCCGTGCTCAGGATCTGATCGCCCGGCAGGAACAGCACGGCGAATTCCGGGCTGTGCTCGAACTGCGCCCAATAGGCCTTGGAGGCCAGTTCGCGCACCCGCGCCTCGACCTGCTGCGCGTGGCGCGCGAGCGCCTGCGCACGCAGCTCGTCGGTCGGGGCGTCGATCGCATCGAGATAGCCCTCGAGCGGCGTCTTGGCGTCCACCACCAGCTTGCGCCCTTCGGGCATGTGTACCACCAGATCGGGGCGCAGCATGCCGCCGGTGTCGCCGACACTCGGCTGCTCGGTAAAATCGCAGTGCTCGGATAGGCCGGCGAGCTCCACCACCCGCCGCAGCGTCAGCTCACCCCAGCGGCCGCGCACTTCCGGCCGGCGCAGCGCGGTCACGAGATTGCGGGTCTCGCGCTGCAGCGCCGATTGCCCCTGCGCCAGCGTTTCGATCTGCGAGCGCAGGCTAACGAAAGCCTCGCGACGCTCGCGCTCCATCGCCGACACCTGGGCCTCGGTTTTCTCGAGCGCGCTGCGGATCGGCTCGACCAGCGCCTGGAACGCCTGCTCGCGCTCGCGCCAGGTGCCTTGAATGCTCGCCTGTTCACGACCGAAGGCTTCGCGCGCGAGCTTGAGAAACACATCGGCATTGTCGCGCAGGCTCGCTGCGGCGAACTCCTGCACGCTGGCGCGCAGTCGTGCTTCGCTGTCGGCGAGCTGCCGCGCCGTGCGCCGCGACAACAGCCGCGAGGCCGCCAGGACCGCGACCAGACCCAGCAACAGCCCACCCAGCACGGCCAGCGCAATCTGCATCAACGACACCTGTCGGACGCGCCCGCTCAGGCTCCCGCGTGCGGGGCGAGCGGCGAAGCGGCGCGGCGCAAGCCCACCCAGGCGAGCAGTTCCAGCGGCTCGTCGATCCAGGCGGTGACCGGCCAGTCCTTCACATCCTCGTGCACTCCGATGTAGCCGAAGCTTGCGCCGAGCGCGACCATGTTGGCCGCGCGCGCGGCCTGAACGTCGCGCAGCGCGTCACCAAGGTACAGGCAGCGCGCGGGCTCGATGCTGAGCTGCCGCGCGGCGGTGAGCAGCGGCAACGGGTCGGGCTTGCGCGCCGGCAGGCTGTCGCCCGAGAGCACGCAGCCGGCACGTTCGAACAGGCCCAACTGCTGCATCAGCGGCTCGGTCAGCCAGCGCGGCTTGTTGGTGATCACGCCCCAGGGAATGCGATGCACCTCGAGCTGCGAGAGCACTTCATCGAAACCTGGGAACAGCCGTGTCTCGACCACGAGCTGCGCGCGATAAAGATCCAGAAAGCGCGCGCGCAGCGCTTCGAACTGGGCCACGTCGGCGTCGGGAAAGCCGACGCGCACCACCGCATTGGCGCCGTTCGAGACATGCGGCCGAATGCTGGCGAAGGCGAGCGGCGGCAGCTGCTGCTGCGTGCGCAGCGTATTGAGCGCGTGCGCGAGGTCCGGTGCCGTATCGAGCAGCGTGCCATCCAGATCGAGCAGCACGGCCGCGAGCGGTATGGCGGGGATCACGCCGCTTCGGCCTCGCGCCGGAAATGCGCCAGGTAATTCACACTGGCGTCGCCCGTCAGCCGCGCGGCCTGGCTGAACGGGTTGTAGTCGATGCCGCTGACATCGCACAGTGTCAGATGCTCGGCACGCCCCAGACGCGCGAGCTCGGCCGGGCGCAGCAGCCGCGCATATTCGTGCGTGCCGCGCGGGATCAGCTGCAGCAGGTATTCGGCGCCGACGATCGCGAGCAGGAACGAGCGCAGATTGCGATTGATGGTCGAGACGAACAGGTCGCCGCCCGGCCGCAGCAGCTTGGCCGTAGCGGCCAGTAGCGCCGCCGGGCTCGGCACGTGCTCGACCAGCTCCATGCAGGTGATCACGTCGAATGGGCTGGCGACCTGGGCTACGAATTGCTCGGCCGAGCACAGGTGGTAGTCGATCTGCAGCTGGCTCTCGTGCGCATGCAGCCGCGCCACCTCGATCATCGCTGGCGCCATGTCGATACCGCTGACGTGCGCGCCGTGGCGCGCGAGGGCTTCGGTGAGCAGGCCGCCGCCGCAGCCGATGTCGAGTGCACGCCGCTGCGACAGGGCGCAGCGCTGCGCCACGTACGCGACTCGTTGCGGATTGAGCGCGTGCAGCGGCCCGAAGGCGCCGCGCGGATCCCAGAATTCATGCGCCAGCGCGTCGAACTTGCGTACTTCCGCATCCATCGCCGCCGCCGTGGCCGGGGTGTTCATGTCGCCAGTATAGCCGCGCGGGCGCAGGGCGGGGTCTTGCAGCACCTGCCGCGGCGCCGCCGGGCGCCGCGGTAACAGCGGCGGCGAGGTGCCGCCTTGTGCTATGATTTCCCGCTAAATATTCAACGCGCGAAGACTTAGAAGAGTGACCGAAATAGCCCGCGAAGTCGTGCCCGTCAACCTCGAAGAGGAGATGCGCAAGTCCTATCTCGACTATGCAATGAGCGTGATCGTCGGACGCGCATTGCCGGACGTGCGCGACGGCCTGAAGCCGGTGCACCGGCGCGTGTTGTACGCGATGCGGGAGCTCGGCAACGACTACAACAAGGCCTACAAGAAGTCGGCGCGCGTAGTTGGCGATGTCATCGGCAAGTATCACCCGCACGGAGATGTCGCGGTCTACGACACGATCGTGCGCATGGCGCAGCCGTTTTCGATGCGCTACCTGCTGGTCGATGGCCAGGGCAATTTCGGCTCGGTGGACGGCGATGCGCCGGCCGCGATGCGTTACACCGAAGTACGCATGTCGAAGCTCGCGCACGAGCTGCTGGCCGATATCGACAAGGAAACGGTTGACTTCGTCCCGAACTACGACGAATCCGAGCACGAGCCGTCGGTCATGCCGACGCGCATTCCAAACCTGCTGGTCAACGGCTCCTCCGGCATCGCCGTGGGCATGGCGACCAATATCCCGCCGCACAATCTGATCGAAATCGCCAACGCCTGCCTGGCGCTGATCGATGAGCCGTCACTGACGCTGGCCGGGCTCATGCAGCACGTGCCCGGTCCGGATTTTCCGACCGCCGGCATCATCAACGGCGCACAGGAAATCGTCACCGCGTACAAAACCGGCCGCGGCCGACTGTCGGTGCGGGCGCGGGCCCATTTCGAGGATTTCGACGATCGCGGTCGCCAGGCGATCATCGTCACCGAGCTGCCTTATCAGGTGAACAAAGCCCGCCTGCTCGAACGCATCGCCGAGCTGGTGCGCAACAAGCAGATCGACGGCATTTCCGAGCTGCGTGATGAGTCCGACAAGGACGGCATGCGGGTCGTGATCGAGCTCAAGCGCGGCGAAGTCGCCGAGATCGTGCTCAACAATCTGTACGCGCAGACGCCGATGGAAACGGTGTTCGGCATCAACATGGTGGCGCTGCTCGACGGCCAGCCGCGGCTGATGTCGCTGCGCGAGATGCTCGAGGCTTTTCTGCGTCATCGGCGCGAAGTGGTCACGCGCCGCACGATCTTCGAGCTGCGCCGCGCGCGTGAGCGCGCCCATATCCTCGAAGGCCTGGCGGTGGCGCTGGCCAACATCGACGAGGTCATCGCGCTCATCAAAGCCTCGGCGACGCCGGCCGAGGCGCGCGCGGCGATGCTCGGGCGCGGCTGGCCGCCGGGGGCGGTCGCGGAAATGCTCGATCGCAGCGGGGCGGCCTCGACGCGACCGGATGGACTGGCGGTGGAGTATGGCCTGTCCGGCGGCGCCTATCGATTGAGCGAGGCGCAGGCGCAGGCGATCCTCGATATGCGCCTGCACCGTCTCACGGGGCTCGAACAGGGCAAGATAGTCGAGGAATTCCAGACCCTGCTGGGCGAGATCGGCGACCTGTCGAAAATCCTCGCGCTGCCTGCGCGTCTGACTGAAGTGGTGCGTGGCGAGATCGTCGAGATTCGCGACAATTATGGCGATGCGCGCCGTACCGAGATCAGCCGTGATCACCTCGATCTGAGCACCGAGGACCTGATCGAACCACAGGATGTCGCGGTTACGCTGACGCACGCCGGCTATGCCAAGGCGCAGCCGGTGTCCGACTATCAGGCGCAGCGGCGCGGCGGCCGCGGCAAAGCCGCCACCGCGGTCAAGGACGAGGACTTCATCGAGAAATTCTTCGTCGCCCATACGCACGACACGCTGCTGTGCTTTTCCAATCGCGGCAAGGTCTACTGGCTGCGGGTGTTCGAGCTGCCGCAGGGCGGGCGCGGCTCGCGCGGTAAGCCGATCGTGAATCTGCTGCCGCTCGAGGAAGGCGAGAAGATCAGCGCCGTGCTGCCGGTCAAGCAGTTCGACGAGCAGCATTTCGTGTTCATGGCCACCAGCAGCGGTACCGTGAAGAAAACCCCGCTGGCGGCGTTTTCGCGGCCGCGCCCGAGCGGCATCATCGCGCTGGATCTGCGCGGCGATGATCATCTGGTCGGCGTGGCGCTCACCGACGCCACGCGCGAGATCATGCTGGTCACCAGCGGCGGCAAGGCGATCCGCTTCCACGAGGAAGAGGTGCGGCCGATGGGTCGCGAAGCGGCTGGCGTACGCGGTGTCAAATTAGGGGAGGCTCAACGCGTCATCGCGCTGCTGGTGCTCGGCGAGGGTTACGTGCTGACGGCCTCGGAGAATGGCTACGGCAAGCTCACATCTCTCGAGGATTTTCCCAGCCATGGTCGCGGCGCTCAGGGCGTGATCGCATTGCAGACCACTTATCGCAACGGCGCCACGGTGGCGGCATTGCAGGTGCAACCTGGCGACGAGCTGATGCTGATCAGCTCGACCGGCACGCTGGTGCGCACACCGGTGGCCGACATCTGCGTGGTCGGGCGCAACACGCAGGGGGTGCGGCTGATACGACTGGGCGAGGCGGAACGCCTGACCGGTGTCGAGCGCGTGGCCGGTCTCGAGGTCGGTGACGATGCCGCCGCAATCGACAGCGACGACAACGACGAAAACCCAGACAGCGCCGCGAGTGGTGATGGCTCCACGAGCGGCGACGGCGGCAGCGACGAGGTCAGCCCGCCGTAGTTCTGGCGCCGTGGTTCGGGCCTAAGGCGCCGAGTGTTGCTCTGTTAGAATCCCGTGCTGGCCGTAGTCTTTATCGTAAATGCGAGGTCGTTGAGTGCGCGTATTCAATTTTGCCCCGGGTCCGGCGGCGCTACCGCTCGAGGTGCTGGAACAGGCGAGGGATGAGATGACCGACTGGCGCGGTAGCGGCATGTCGGTCATGGAAATCAGTCATCGCAGCAAGGCCTTCATGGCCGTCGCCGCGGAGGCCGAAGCGGACCTGCGCGAGCTGCTGGCGATTCCGGGCGACTACAAGGTGCTGTTCCTGCAGGGCGGTGCGACCGGACAGTTCTCGGCCATCCCCATGAACCTGACGCACGCCGACAGCAGCGTCGACTACATCAACACCGGGTCGTGGTCGAAGAAGGCCCTCGGCGAGGCGAGGCACTATTGCAAGGTCAATGTCGCCGCCGACGCCGCGGCGTCGAATTACACCACCGTGCCGCCGCGCAGCGCCTGGAAGCTCACGCAAGGGGCCGCGTATCTGCACTACACGCCGAACGAGACCATCGGCGGTGTCGAGTTTCCATTCGTGCCACAGGTCGATGCGCCGCTGGTCGCCGACATGTCCTCGACCATTCTGTCGCGGCCGATCGATGTCAGCCGCTTCGGCGTGATCTACGCCGGCGCGCAGAAGAACATCGGGCCCTCGGGTCTGTGCGTGGTGATCGTGCGCGAGGACTTGCTCGGCCGCGCCCGCCATGGCACGCCCAGCGTCTGGGACTTCAAGGCCGTGGCCGATGAAGGCTCGATGCTCAACACGCCGCCGACCTTCGCCTGGTACTTCGCCGGACTGGTATTCAAGTGGCTCAAGAAGCAGGGTGGACTCTCGGCGATGGAAGAGCGCAATCGCGTCAAGGCCGAGCTGCTGTATGCGACCATCGACAGCTCCGGGTTTTATCGCAATCCGGTCGACCCGGCCTGCCGCTCGTGGATGAACGTACCATTCGTCCTCGCAGCCCCTGCGCTTGACAGAAGCTTTCTGGCCGAGGCCAACCAGGCCGGGCTCGTGAATCTCGCGGGGCATCGCTCGGTCGGTGGCATGCGGGCGAGTCTCTACAACGCGACTTCGATCGAGGCCGTCAGGGCGCTGACGGAATTCATGCGCGAATTCGTGCGTCGTCACGGCTGAGACAGGCGGCGCGCATGGGATATCGGATTCTGACCCTGAACAACATCAGCGTGCGCGGGCTCGAGCGCCTGCCGCGCGAGCGTTATGAGATGGCCTCGGAGATCGGCCATCCGCACGCGGTGCTGCTGCGCTCGGCCGATATGCACGGTATGAACATCCCGCCGTCGGTGCTGGCGGTCGCTCGTGCCGGCGCCGGCACCAACAATATTCCGGTGGCGGCGCTGAGCAAGCGTGGGGTGCCGGTGTTCAACGCGCCGGGGGCCAACGCCAACGCCGTCAAGGAGCTGGTGCTGGCGGGCCTGTTCCTGGCGGCGCGCAACATCTGCCAGGCCTGGGCCTATGCACGCGGGCTGCAGGGCGATGACCGCGCCATCGACGAGGCGGTGGAGAAGGGCAAGAAGAACTTCGTCGGCATCGAATTACCCGGGCGCACGCTGGGCGTGGTGGGCCTGGGCGCCGTCGGTGTCGAAGTCTGCAACAGTGCCGAGGCGCTCGGCATGAAAGTGCTCGGCTACGACCCGCAAATCACGGTCGCGCGCGCCTGGCAGCTGTCATCGTCGGTGCAGCAGGCGCTGTCGCTCGATGATCTGTTCGCGCGCTCCGACTTCGTCAGCGTGCACGTGCCGATGCTCGACGCCACCCGCGGCCTGATCAATGGCGCGCGCTTGCGGCTGATGCGGCCGGGCGGTGCGGTGCTGAACTTCGCGCGCGCGCCGATCGTCAATGAGGCCGAGCTGGTGGCGGAGCTCGACCGCGGTCACCTGCACGCCTACATCTGCGACTTCCCGACCAACGCGCTGAAGAATCATCCGCGTGCGGTGACGCTGCCGCATCTGGGCGCATCGACCATCGAAGCGGAGGACAACTGCGCGGTCATGGTGGCCGACACACTGCGCGAATTCCTCGAGCAGGGCCACATCCGCCATTGCGTCAACTTTCCGGACGCGGCGCTGCCGCGCGAGGCAGGCTCGATACGGCTGGCGATCGCCAACGCCAACGTGCCCAATATGGTGGGTCAGATCTCGACCTGCCTTGCCAGCGCCGGGCTCAACATCGCCGAGCTGCTCAATCGCTCGCTGGGCGAGTACGCCTACACACTGATCGATGCCGAAGGCGTCGCCGACGAGCCGCTGCTGCAGCGCATTCGCGCTATCGACGGGGTGCTGTCGGCGCGGCTCGTGCGCGCGCCGGACTAAAGCACATGGCACCACGCGCTACCAAGGGTAAGACGAAGAAGCCACCGAGCGGCCGGCGCGTGTCGGGGAGCGGCAAAACCCCGGTACGCGGCAAAGCCGGCATAGCCGGCAAAGGCGCCGTGGCCACCGCCGGCGAGCTGGGTTCGCTGCGCGCCGACATCGACGCCGTGGATGAACAGTTGCACGCGCTCTTGAACGAGCGCGCACGACTGGCGCAGCGGGCCGGCATTTCCAAGCATCAGGACGGCCACACGGTCGACTTCTACCGGCCGGAACGCGAGGCCCAGGTACTGCGCCGGGCGCTCGAGCGCAACCCGGGGCCGCTGCGCAACGAGGAGGTCGTGCGCCTGTTCCGCGAGATCATGTCGGCCTGCCTGGCGCAGGAGGAGCCGCTGAAAGTCGCGTTCCTCGGTCCGGAGGGTACGTTTACGCAGCAGGCCGTGTTCAGGCATTTTGGTCACTCGGTGCGGGCCCTGGCGCTGCCGACCGTGGACGAAGTGTTCCAGGAAGTCGAGGCCGGCAACGCCGATTTTGGCATCGTGGCGATCGAGAACTCGAGCGAGGGCACGATCACCAATACGCTCGATCGTTTTCTCATCAGCCCACTGCACATCTGCGGCGAGGTCGAGCTGCGCATTCATCATTGCCTGATGGGCAAGATGGATGCGCTCGCGCGCGTGCAGCGCGTGTGCTCGCATAGCCAGGCGCTGGCGCAATGCCGTGGCTGGCTCGACGAGCACCTGCCGGAGGCCGAACGCGTGCCGGTGGCGAGCAACGCCGAGGGCGCGCGACGCGCGCGCGATGAGCAGGGTACCGCGGCGATCGCCGGTGAGACCGCCGCCGAGGTCTACGGGCTCGGCATCCTGGTGCCTGAGATCGAGGACCGCGCCGACAATGCCACTCGCTTCCTGGTGCTGGGGCGCAAGCTGCTGCGCCCCAGCGGCGCCGATCGCACCACCCTGCTGCTGTCGATCGGCGACACGCGCTCGCCCGGAGCGCTGCATCGGTTGCTCGAGCCGCTGGCGCGCTACGGCATCAGCATGAGCCGCATCGAGTCGCGGCCGTCGCGCCGGCGCAAATGGGACTATGTGTTCTTCATCGACATCGAAGGCCATGCCGAGGACGCGGGTGTACGCAAAGCGCTGGCAGCGCTGAAGAAGCGTGCCTCGTTGTTCCGCGTGCTGGGTTCCTATCCACGGGCGGTGCTCTAGGCCCATGGCGAGCGAGCGCCATCCCGGCGACCGCCATCCCGGCCGGCTCGCGGTCCAGGCGGTGCGCGGTCTGTCGCCCTACGTGCCCGGCAAACCGATCCGGGAACTGGAGCGCGAGCTCGGCATCCACGACATCGTCAAGCTGGCGTCGAACGAGAACCCGTACGGCCCGAGCCCGCGCACGCTCTCGGCCATGCGCGCGGCGCTCGATGAGGTCTGGCTCTACCCCGACGGCGGCTGTCACGAGCTCAAGCAGGGGCTCGCGCGGCATCTGGGCGTCGATGCCGCGTGCCTGACCCTCGGCAACGGCTCGAACGACCTGCTGGTGCTGCTGGCCGAGGCCTTCCTGACGCCCAGCCATAGCGCGGTCTACTCGCAATACGGTTTTGCGATCTATCCGCTGGTCACGCGCGAGACCGGCGCGCAGGCGATCGCAGTGCCGGCGCTCGGGCGCGACAGCGACATGCCGCTCGGCCATGATCTTGCCGCCATGGCGGCGGCGATCGCCCCGCACACGCGGCTGGTGTTCATCGCCAATCCCAATAATCCAACCGGCACCTGGGCAGCGCCGGCGGCGCTCAAGCGCTTGCTCGAGCGCGCCGCCCCGACCACGCTGGTGGTGCTCGATGAAGCCTATTTCGAATACGGCCACGCGCTGGGTACGCAGGATGGGCTGCCGTGGTTGGCCGAGCATCCGAATCTGGTGATCCTGCGAACCTTCTCCAAGGCCTACGGGCTCGCCGGTGCCCGCGTCGGTTACGCGATCTCGCACCCGGAGGTCGCCGACGTGCTCAATCGTCTGCGGCCGGCGTTCAACGTCAATTCGCTGGCGCAAGCCGGCGCGCTCGCGGCGCTCGCCGATCAGACGCATATGCGCAGCGCCGTCAGCCAGACCCTGCGCGAACTCAGCCGGGTCGAGGCCGAGCTGCGGCGACTGGGACTGTGGACCGCGCCTTCCGCCGCCAATTTTCTGCTGCTGCGGCTCGCTGCACCGGCGGCACCGGTGTTCGAACGGCTGCTGCGGCGGGGCCTGATCGTGCGTCCGCTCGCGGGTTACGGCCTGAAGGATTGCCTGCGCATTTCGATCGGCCTGCCGCAGCACAATGACCGACTGCTAGCGGCGCTGCCGCAGGTGCTCGCCGCGGGCGCCGCTCAAGCCCTATGAGCAGCGCCACTACCGGGCGCCGCTACATCGTACGTCCGGCCCGCAGCGTGCAGGGCGAGCTGCGTGTTCCGGGTGATAAATCGATCTCGCATCGCGCGTTGATGCTCGGCGGCATTGCCGAAGGGCAGACTTCGATCAGCGGCTTCCTGGCGAGCGGGGACTGTCTATCGACACTCGCGGCGCTGCGCGCGCTCGGCGTGTTCATCGAGCGGCCGCAGGAATGCGAGGTCCGGGTACACGGTGTCGGCCGCGATGGACTCAAGGGCGCCCCGCGGCCGCTGGACATGGGCAATGCCGGCACCGCGATTCGGCTGCTCATGGGCCTGCTGGCGGGGCAGCGCTTCGACAGCACGCTCATCGGCGATGCCTCGCTGATGCGCCGGCCGATGGAGCGCGTGGCCACGCCGCTGCGCGCCATGGGTGCGCGCATCGACACCGACGGCGGCAGGCCACCGGTGCGCATCCACGGCGGGGCGGCATTGCAGGGGATCGACTATGCGCTGCCGATGGCCAGCGCCCAGGTGAAGTCCGCGGTGCTGCTGGCAGCCCTGTACGCGCAGGGCATGAGCAATGTCACCGAGCCGGCACCGACGCGCGATCACACCGAGCGCATGCTGGGCGGTTTTGGCGTGCACATCGCGTCCGAGGCCGGCCGCGTGAGCCTCGCGGGCGGACAGCGCCTGCGCGGCTGCGACATCGCGGTCCCCGGGGATTTTTCATCGGCGGCGTTTTTCATTGTGGCCGGCTGTCTGGCGGCCCGGCAGGGCCTGACGATCCGCAACGTCGGCGTGAACCCGACCCGCACCGGGCTGCTGGAGATGCTGCGGCTCATGGGCGCCGACATCGACGTGCAGCCGCATCGCGGCGAGGCGCCCGAACCGGCCGCCGATATCCAAGTGCGCGCCGGCGCTCTGCGCGGCATCCGCGTTCCCGAGGCGCTGGTACCGCTGGCCATCGATGAGTTCCCGGTGTTTTTCATTGCGGCGGCCGCGGCTGAAGGCGAGACCGTCGTGACCGGCGCCGCGGAACTGCGGGTCAAGGAAAGCGATCGCCTCGCTGCCATGGCGCAGGGCCTGTCGACGCTGGGCATCGAGTGCGAATTGCTGCCCGATGGACTGCGTCTCCAGGGAGGCCGGATGCGCGGCGGCCGCATCGACAGCCACGGCGATCATCGCATCGCCATGGCCTTTGCGGTCGCCAGCCTGCTCGCCAGCGAACCGATCGAGATCGAGGATGTCGCCAACGTGGCCACCTCGTTTCCCGGTTTTCCACGACTGGCGCGCGCCGCGGGGCTCGCGCTCGAGGACTGATCATGCCGGCGCCGGTGGTCACCATCGACGGGCCCAGCGGCTCGGGCAAGGGCACCGTGAGTCGTTTATTGGCGCATCGCACCGGCTGGCATCTGCTCGACAGCGGTGCGCTGTACCGCCTGGTGGCCTTGGCCGGGGTCCTGAGGGGCCTGGAGCCCGATGACAGCAAGGGTCACGCCCGACTCGCCGAGCAGATGAACGTGGTGTTTGCGGCCGACCCCGAGGGTAACGAGCGCATTATGCTCGATGGCCGCGAGGTATCGGCGGCGCTGCGCTCGGAAGGCGCCGGGGCCGGGGCCTCGCGGGTCGCGGCCTGGCCCGCGGTGCGCGCGGCGCTGCTCGATCGCCAATGGGCCTTTGCGCGCCCCCCGGGTCTGATCGCCGACGGGCGGGACATGGGCACCGTGGTGTTCCCGCACGCCGCGCTCAAAATCTTCCTCACCGCCAGTGCCGACGAACGCGCCCGCCGACGCTATAACCAGTTGAAAGAGAAGGGTTCTGGTGTTAGCCTTGCCGCCCTTTCGCTCGAGATCGCGGAACGCGATCGGCGCGATTCGACACGGTCTGTAGCTCCGCTTGTGCCGGCAGCCGACGCGATCGTCCTGGACTCGACGGCTATGAATGCCGCCGAGGTGGCGGACGAGATATTCGCGCACGGCCGGGCCCGCTCGCTCTGGCCGTAGGTCGCTCGCCGCCGGTCCGGCGCCGCGCCGTTACGCTGAGGATAGCGCGAGCGCGAGGGGTCTCGTTCGAGGGGTCTCGTTCGAAAAAGTGAATTGAAGGTTGGCGCCGCAGGATGCGGCGTTCGTCATGTCCAACCCGCTGTGCCGGATGCGCCGCGGTCGATAAGCACGGCAACGTGCGAGAGAGTGTATGAACGAAAGTTTTAGCGAGATGTTTGAGCAAAGCCTGGCGAATCAGCGCATTCGCCCCGGCATGATCCTGACGGGCCTGGTGATCGATGTCGGTCCCGACGTCGTCATCGTCAACGTCGGATTGAAGTCGGAAGCCGTCATCCCGCTCGAACAGTTCAAGAATGAGCGCGGCGAAGTCGAGGTCAGTGCCGGCGATCAGGTCGAAGTCGCGCTCGACTCAGTCGAAGACGGTACTGGTGAGACGCGCCTGTCGCGCGAGAAAGCCAAGCGCGCACGCACCTGGACGCGCCTGGAAGAGGCATTCAACAACGCCGAGATCGTGACCGGGATTATTTCCGGCCGCGTCAAGGGCGGCTTCACGGTCGAGATCGATCATGTACGCGCGTTTCTGCCGGGTTCATTGGTCGATGTGCGCCCGGTGCGCGACACCGGTTATCTCGAGGGCAAGCCGCTCGAGTTCAAGGTGATCAAACTCGATCAGAAGCGCAACAACGTCGTGGTCTCGCGCCGTGCGGTGGTCGAGCAGGAGTTCTCGGCCGAGCGCAGCGCGCTGATGGATAACCTGCAGGAAGGCGCGGTGGTGCGCGGCACGGTGAAGAATCTCACCGATTACGGTGCTTTCGTCGATCTGGGCGGCATCGACGGTCTGCTGCATATCACCGACATGGCCTGGAAGCGCGTCAAGCACCCGTCCGAAGTCGTCAAGGTCGGCGATGAGATCGACGTGCGGATCCTGAAATTCGATCGCGAGCGCTCGCGCGTTTCGCTGGGCTTGAAGCAGCTCGGCGCGGATCCGTGGGAGAACATTGCGCGGCGCTATCCGCCCAACACCCGCGTGTTCGGCAAGGTCACCAACATCGCCGACTACGGCGCCTTCGTCGAGATCGAGGACGGTGTCGAGGGTCTGGTGCACGTCTCGGAAATGGACTGGACCAACAAGAACGTCAATCCGGCCAAGGTGGTGCACACCGGTCAGGAAGTCGAAGTGATGGTGCTCGACGTCGACGAAGAGCGCCGGCGCATTTCACTGGGCCTGAAGCAGTGCAAGGCGAACCCGTGGAAGGAGTTTGCGGAGAATCACAATCGCGGCGATCGCGTCTCGGGGCAGATCAAGTCGATCACCGACTTCGGTATCTTCATCGGCCTGCCGGGCAACATCGACGGTCTGGTGCACCTGTCCGACATCTCCTGGGATCAGCCCGGCGAGGAAGCGGTGCGCAACTATCAGAAGGCACAGCAGGTCGAGGCCATGGTGCTGTCGATCGATCCGGAGCGCGAACGCATCTCGCTCGGCATCAAGCAGCTCGCCAAGGATCCATTCTCGGCTTTCATCGCCGAGAACCCCAAGGGCAGCATCGTCAAGGGCACGGTCAAGGACGTCGATCCTCGCGGTGCCGTGATCGATCTGGGCAACACCATCGAAGGCCAATTGCGCGCCTCGGAGCTCGGCCGCGACCGGGTGGACGATGCGCGCGCGGTGCTGAAGATCGGCGACGAAGTCGAAGCCAAGTTCATCGGTGTGGATCGCAAGACGCGCACCATCTCGCTGTCGATCAAAGCGAAGGAAGTGTACGAAGAAGCGGAGGCGGTGCAGAGCTATCGTTCCGAAGTGCCGACCTCGGGTACCAGTCTCGGCGATCTGCTCAAGGAGCAGATCAACGGGCCGGATCGCAGTTGAGCGCGTCCGGCCTTTGCATCGTCATATTAGTTGCAGCGTCATTAAATCAGCGACAGGGGTCAGCGCATCGAGGGAACAGCAGCCTTCGAGGCGGTGATCTTCAGAATCTGGAAGCGCCATGACGAAGTCGGAACTGATCGAGATCATTACGGCGAAGCAGAAGCATCTGCCCGCGAAGGATGTCGAGCTGGCACTCAAGCAGATGCTCGAGATCATGAGCGACTCACTGGCTCAAGGCGATCGGATCGAGATCCGCGGCTTTGGCAGTTTCTCGCTGCACTTCCGGCCGCCGCGCCAGGGACGCAATCCCAAGACCGGAGAGGCGGTAGCACTCGCCGGCAAATACGTGCCGCACTTCAAGCCGGGCAAAGACCTGCGCGAGCGCGTCAACAGCGGTGCAGATCGCCCGATTCGCGACTGAGCGTCGATCCTTGCAGGAGCAATGGGGCCGCGCAAGTCGGTCGCCAGCGCGGTCGTGGTCATCTAAAATCTGATCGCTGAATAATCATGTTGAGAGGTTCGACGGCATGGCACTAACAGAGGTTCGCACCGCGGTGTTCCCGGTGGCGGGACGTGGCACACGATTCCTGCCGGCGACCAAAGCCAGTCCGAAGGAAATGCTGCCGATTGTGGACAAGCCGCTGATTCAGTACGCGGTCGATGAGGCGCTGGCCGCCGGTGCCCGCCGGCTGGTGTTCATCACCGGGTCGTCCAAGCGCGCGATCGAGGATCATTTCGATGCCGACGATGAGCTCGAGAAACTGCTCGAGTCGCAGGGCAAGCACGAGCTGGCGGAGCGGGTGCGCAGCGTGCTGCCGAGCTATGCCTCATGCATCTATATCCGCCAGCCGGCGCCGCTGGGTCTGGGCCACGCCGTGCTGTGCGCGCGTCCGGCCGTGGGCGATGTGCCGTTCTTCGTGCACCTCGCGGACGATCTGATCGATGCCGAGGTTCCATGCCTCAAGCAGATGGCGGCAACCTACATGGAGCGCGGGGGCAGCGTCCTCGGAGTCGAGGAGGTGCCGAAGCGCGACACCGACAAATACGGCATCGTCGAGGTCGAGCCCGGTGATGGCATCGTCAGCCGCATCCGCAGCATCGTCGAGAAGCCCAAGCCGGCGGTGGCGCCATCCACGCTGGCAGTGGTCGGCCGCTACGTGTTGACGCCGGCGATTTTCGATGAGCTCGAGCGCGTCGGTCAGGGCGCCGGCGGGGAGATTCAGTTGACCGATGGCATTGCGCGTCTGTTGCAGCGTGAGCCGGTATATGCCCATCGCTTCACCGGCCGGCGCTTCGACTGCGGCAGCAAACTCGGCTACCTGCAGGCGACGGTGGAGCTGTCGCTGGCCGATCCGGGTCTGGGCAAGGACTTTCGCCGCTATCTGAAGCACCTGGCCGCCACGCTCGACGATATATCCTGAAAGCAGCGCCGCCCGGGGTTGAAAGCGCCAATTGGCTTGAGAACGCGACTGGCACGACCGGCGCCGGTGGGCGCAGTGAACTGAGTCACATTTCCGGCGCGATCCCGCGAAAAGAACCGCCGTGGCATCAGCCACATAGCTCTTGCACCCGCGCTTCAAGAAAGCCCACGCGCGGCCGATAGCTTTATCGGGACCGCTTCGGCCTACCGGTAGTTGCATCGCGCATGTTTACGCTCCTCGGCTCGGTCGTCGTTCTGTTGTGCGTTGGCGGCAGCTTTCTGATGGAAGGCGGCAGCCTGCTGCTGCTCTGGCATCCGAGCGAGATCATCATCATTGTCGGTGCCGCATTCGGCGGGTTTGTCACCAGCAATCCGTTCAAGGTGGTGAAAGGATCGTTCGCCGCGGCCCTTGGGCTGATCAAGGGTCCGCGCTACAAGCGCGAGGACTATGTCGACCTGCTCAAGCTGCTCTATGACATCCTGGTGAAGATCCGCAAGTCCGGCATGCTCGCCATCGAGGCGGACATCGAGGCGCCGGAGAAGAGCAAGATGTTCACCGATTATCCGCGCATCCTCGCGGATCATCACATGATCGAGTTCATCACCGACTGTCTGCGCCTGATCGTCGGCGGCAACCTCGATCCGCATGAACTCGAGAGTCTGCTCGAGTACGAGCTCGAGACCCACCACCAGGAAGCTGCCGAACCGGCGCACGCCGTGCAGCGCGTGGCCGATGCGTTGCCAGGCTTCGGTATCGTCGCGGCGGTGCTGGGTATCGTCAATACCATGGCGGCGATCGACGGCGCGGACACCGGCACCATCGGACGCAAGGTGGGCGCGGCGCTGGTCGGCACGTTTCTCGGTATCCTCGTGGCCTATGGCTTTATCGGCCCGATCGCGGCGGCGATCGAGCATCGGGTGCATGAAGAAGGCAAGGCGTTCGAGGTGGTGAAGATGGCGCTGGTGGCGAGCGTGCGCGGTTATGCGCCGCCGGTGGCGGTGGAATTCGCGCGCAAGCTGCTGTGGTCGGACGTACGGCCGAGCTTCGCGGATCTCGAGAATCACCTCAAGGGCAAGAAGAAAGAGCCGCAGAAAGAGGGCGTGCCGGCGTGAATGCTCCCCAGGTCGAGCGTCCGATCGTGATCGTCAAGCGCGTCAAGAGGGCGCGCAACGCTCATCATGGCGGGGCCTGGAAGGTCGCCTATGCCGACTTCGTGACCGCGATGATGGCGTTTTTCATGGTGATGTGGCTGATCGCCGCCGTGTCGAAGGAACAGCGCGCGGCGATTTTCGATTACTTCAAGAATCCGAGCATGCAGCAGGGCAAGTCGCCGCGCGCCTCGCCGGGCCAGATCGGTCCCGGCGGCGCGAGCACCAGCGTGATCAATCTGCACGGCGGACTCGACGCGCGCAAGTCCTCGAGCTCGCTGTCCACCGGACTGGGCACACCGCGCGATACGGCTTCGCCGGTCGATAGATCGGCGCCGAATGTCGACGCGGCGCAAAAGATCGCCCAGGAGGCCGACCGGAAAAAGCTCGAGTCGCTCATGGCGCAGCTGCGCGAGGCGATCGACCACAGCCAGGCGCTCAAACCGTTCAAGGATCAGCTGCTGCTCGATATCACGCCCGAGGGTCTGCGCATCCAGATCGTCGATGCGCAGAATCGGCCGATGTTCGACCTCGGCAGTGCCAGGCTCAAGGACTATACCGCCAACATCCTGCACGAGCTGGCCCCCTACCTGAATTCAGTCCCGAACCGCATCAGCCTGTCCGGCCACACCGACACCACGGCGTATGTGATGGTGGCGGGATATACCAACTGGGACCTGTCGGCCGATCGGGCCAATGCGGCACGCCGGGCGCTCGAAGGCGGCGGTCTGGCGTCCGACAAGGTCGCGCGCATCGTCGGCTTATCCTCATCGGTGCTGTTCGATAAGGAAAATCCACGCAATCCGATCAATCGGCGCATCAGCATCATCGTGATGACCAAGGAAGCCGACGAGTCGGCAATCAAGAGCGATTCGACGCCCGAGAGCGCCGCGGCGATGGCACCGGCCGAGGCCAGCCCCGCCAATTCGTCGATCGATGCGCCGGCGCCCGCGCCGCCGCCGGCCGGAGCCGCTGGCGCCGTTGGCGCAGAAGCGTCGACGATCGCGCCCAAGTAGGATTTTGCCGCGCCCGATCGCCGCCGCCGCCGGCGCTCAACCGCAGGCGGCGCAGCGTGCTACGCTTCTGCGGCTGATCCACAAGCCGGAGGACGTATGCCGCGGGAAGGCTCGGTGCTAGGCACCATCGGCAATACGCCGCTGCTGGAGCTGCGCAATCTGGATACGGGCTGCTGCCGCCTATTCGTCAAGCTCGAAAATCAGAATCCGACCGGCTCCATCAAGGACCGCATCGGCTTGTCGATGATCGAGGCGGCGGAACGCGATGGCCACATCCGCGCCGGCGGCGAGCCGCCGAGCACCATCATCGAAGCCACCGCGGGCAACACCGGCCTGGGGCTGGCGCTGGTGGCGTCACAGAAGGGCTATCGGTTGCTGCTGGTGATCCCGGACAAGATGGCGCAGGAGAAGATCCTGCATCTGCGCGCGCTCGGCGCGCAGATTCGCCTGACGCGCAGCGATGTCGGCAAAGGTCATCCCGAGCATTATCAGGACCTGGCCGCGCGACTGGCGCGCGAGACCCCCAACAGTTTCTACGTCAATCAGTTCGCCAATCCCGCCAACCCGCTCGCGCACGAGGCGACCACCGGACCGGAGATCTGGGCGCAGACCGGCCACATGCTCGATGCGGTGGTGGTGGGCGTCGGTAGCGGCGGCACTCTGACCGGCCTGGCGCGGTATTTCGCGCGGGTCGCGCCGCACGTGGACATGGTGCTGGCGGATCCGAAGGGCTCGGTGCTGGCCGACGTGGTGAATACCGGCAAGATCCAGAAGGCGGCCGGTTCGTGGCTGGTGGAAGGCATCGGCGATGATTTCGTGCCGCCGATCTGCGATCTGTCCAGGGTGCGCCGGGCTTACGAAATCTCCGACGCCGAGAGTTTCTACACCGCGCGCAGCGTGCTGGCCAAGGAAGGTATTCTGGGCGGCTCGAGCACCGGCACTTTGGTCGCGGCGGCGCTGCACTATTGCCGCGAACAGACGGCACCGAAGCGCGTGGTCACGTTCGTGCCCGACAGCGGCAACAAGTATCTGAGCAAGATGTACAACGATTTCTGGATGTTCGATCAGGGTCTGCTGGAGCGGCCGCGCCTCGGCAATCTGCTCGATCTGATCGTGCGTCGCTACCAGGAGGGCGGCGCCGTGACGCTATCGCCGCAGGACACGCTGCTGCTGGCCTACCGCCGCATGAAGCTGTTCGACGTGTCGCAGATTCCGGTGATGCAGGGCGAGCGCGTGATCGGTATCGTCGATGAGTCGGATCTGGTGATGCATCTGCATACCGACCCGTCGCGCTTTCAGGATCCGGTCAGTACGGCGATGGTGACCAATCTCGAGACCATCGGGCATGATGCGCCGATCGCCGATCTGTTGCCGATCTTTCAGCGCGACCACGTGGCGATCGTCGCCGAGCGCGGCCACTTCGTCGGCGTGATTACCCGCATCGACCTGCTCAATTATCTGCGCAAGCAGCTCGGCTAGTTCGAATCAGAGTGGTGACCATGGGCAAGCATCCGTCATCCCGACAATCACGAACGGCGTTTGCGACGCGCACAATCCACGCCGGCCAGGCTCCCGATCCGAGCACCGGTGCGGTCATGCCGCCGATCTACGCCACTTCAACTTATGTGCAGAGCAGTCCCGGCGTGCACCAGGGCTATGAGTACTCGCGCAGCCAGAATCCGACGCGCTTCGCCTACGAGCGGTGCGTAGCCGATCTCGAGGACGGCACGCGCGCTTTCGCCTTCGCATCGGGGCTGGCGGCGACCGCCACGCTGCTCGAGCTGCTGTCGCCGGGCGATCATGTCATCGCCTCCGACGATATGTACGGCGGCAGCCGCCGTCTGTTCACCCGCGTGCGCGAGTCGTCCGCAGGGCTTAGATTCTCGTTCGTGGACATGCGCGACAGCGCGCAGGTGCAGGCGGCGATCCGGCCGGAGACGCGCCTGATCTGGGTCGAGACCCCCAGTAATCCGATGCTCAAACTCGCGGACCTCGGGGCGATCGCGACCATTGCCGGCCGGCACCACATCCTCGCCGCGGCCGACAACACCTTCGCCACCCCCTATCTGCAGCGGCCGCTGTCGGCGGGCTTCGACGTGGTCATGCATTCGGGTACGAAGTATCTCAGTGGCCATTCGGATGTCGTCAATGGCGTGCTGGTGGTCGGCGACAACGCCGAGCTGGCCGAACGGCTCTCGTTCCTGCAGAACTCGGTTGGTGCGGTGGCCGGACCGTTCGATTCGTTCCTGGCATTGCGCGGCCTCAAGACGCTGGCGCTGCGCATGCAGCGCCACTGCGAGAACGCGCTGGAACTGGGAGTCTTTCTGGAGCGCCACGGCAAGGTGGGGCGGGTGCACTATCCGGGGCTCGCCTCACACCCGCAGCATGCGCTGGCGCGCTCCCAGATGCGCGATCCGCGCGGTCAGAGCGCCTTCGGCGGCATGATTTCGATCGAGCTCAATGGCGGGCTCGAGGACTCCAAGCGATTTCTGGAGCGCTGCCAGCTGTTTGCTTTGGCGGAGTCGCTCGGTGGCGTCGAGAGCCTGATCGAGCATCCAGCCATCATGACCCATGCCAGCGTGCCGCGCGCGGCCCGCGAAGCACTCGGTATCACCGACACGCTGTGCCGGCTGTCGGTAGGGATCGAGGATGTGCAGGACCTGAAGGCGGATCTGCAGCAGGCGCTCGCTTAGGCGCCGGTCCTGCGCAGCCCCGAGCCAAGCGCGTACTGCGCCCCGGTTTGCCGCCCGGCATGATGGGGGACCACGGACATACTATCGCCATGCGGCTCAAGGCATTGATCCTGATCACGGCATTCCTAGTTGCGCCGGCCGTGCGGGGCGCCGATCCGCAACCCTATACGGTGCATATCGCGACCACCGGCCACGGTGCGCTCGATGCGGCGCTGAAAGCGAGTTCGCAGCTGGTATCGCTGCGCACTACGGCGCCGGCCGGGCCATTTGCGCTGGTCGGCCGGGCGGAAGCCGACATCGAGCGGCTGCAGACGGTGCTCGAGAGTTTTGGCTACTATCAAGCCCACGTCAGCGTGACCATCGCCGGGCGGGCGCTGGACGATTCCGGGCTGCGCGAAGCGCTCGATGCGCTGCCCTCGGGGAGCCGCGCGCCGGTGCAGGTCAGCATCGAGACCGGGCCGCTCTACCACCTGGGCCGCGTCACGATCGAGGGCGAAGTCAGCGCCAAGGCGCGTGCCGCGTTCGCTCTGGAGAGTGGGGCACCCGCCGTCGCAGCCGCGGTGCTGGCCGCTGGGCAACGACTGCTCGACGCGCTCGAGGAGGAAGGACATGCATTCGCCAAGGTCGATGATCCGATTGCCTACCTGGATGCGCACGACCCGGTTCTGGACGTGACCTTCAAGGTCACGGCCGGCGCCGTGTACCGACTCGGTGCCATCCGCATCGAAGGATTGAAGCGCCTTGACCAAGCGTTCCTTCAGAGGCGTGTGAAGCTGCATACGGGCGACCAATACAGCCCGAGCAAGATCGAGCACGCGCGCACCGACCTGCTCACGCTGGGCACTTTCTCCGGCATCTCGGTGCGCCTGCCAAAGGAGGCGGACGCTCAGGGCGGCAGTTTGCCGGTCACTTTTGACGTGCAGGAACGCAAGCGCCACGCGGTCAGCCTGACCGCGGCGTATTCGAGCGACCTGGGCGGCAGCGGCGGGGCCACCTGGACGGATCGCAACGTGTTCGGCGCTGCCGAGCAGCTCAATTTGAGCGCCAGCATCATCAACTGGGGCGGCAGCGACACCACCGGACTCGGCTACGATCTGGCGGCACAGTTGAACAAGCCGGATTATCTGCGGCCCGACCAGTCGCTGCAGTTCAGCCTGACGGCACTGCAGCAGAACCTCATCGCCTACGATCAGACCGCGCAGATCGGTGGCGTGACAGTGCTGCGCAAACTGTCGACGGAATGGACCGTCGGTGTCGGTGTGAACCTCGAGCAGGAGAAGATATTCCAGCAAGCCGCAAATTTCTATAACGGCACAAATTTCTATTACACGTTGATTTCGCTGCCGGTGACTGCGAAATACGACAGCACCGCGTTGGCCAATCCGCTCAGCGATCCGCTGCATGGGGTGCGGCTGACGTTGTCGCTGGCACCCACCGAGTCGCTGGGCCATCCGAACGCGACGTTCGTGATATTTCAGGCCAGCGCCGCGACCTACCTGGATCTGGCGCGGCTCGGCTGGACGCCGACGGGGCGCAGCGTCATTGCGCTGCGCGGCTTGATCGCTGAAGCTCACGGCGCCGGCCAGTTCAGCCTGCCGCCGGACCAGCGCTTCTATGGCGGCGGCAGTGCCACCGTGCGCGGTTATAAATATCAGTCGGTCGGGCCAACCTTTCCCAACCCGGTCGCTCCGCCCCCCACCGCCACCAATCCCCACCCGGCAGTTCCTGCTCCGCCCTCCCAGCCGATCCCGACCGGCGGCACTGACCTCGCGGCCGCGGGTGTCGAGTTTCGGCAGCGGCTGTGGACCAATTTCGGCACGGCCGTATTCGTCGATGCCGGCAAAGTGACCGCCGACCCGCGTCCGTTCGAAGGCAGGCCGAGCGCGGGCTACGGCGCCGGTCTGCGCTACTACACACCGATTGGCCCGATTCGGCTCGATGTGGCGCTACCGGTACGACGCCTGCCAGGCGGCGACGCGCTGGAGATCTACGTCGGTCTCGGACAGGCATTCTGATGGCGCGCCGGTACCGCATCCTGATCGCTGTCGCGGCCGTGCTGCTGTCGCTGCCCATACTGCTCTGTGCCGCGCTGCTGGTGCTCGGCAATTCCGATCGCGGCCGGCGGCTCATCGAGCACAGCACCGAGCGGCTGAGCGGCGGCCAGGTGTTGCTGCAGGGCTTGGCGGGCCGTTTTCCGGACCAGCTGCGGCTCTCACGGCTGCAGCTGCGAGATCCACAGGGCCTCTGGCTCGAGGCCGATGAGCTGCAGGTGAACTGGTCGCCGCTGCCGCTGATCCGACGGCAGGGGCGCGTCGCGCTGCTGCAGGCTGCGCGTGTGGCGGTGGCGCGCGTGCCCGCGTACCCGGCCCGAACACCGTCGCGCAACTCGGACGGCATCTGGTTGCGTGCGCTCAGGGTCGACCGACTCGATGTGCAGCGACTCGAACTCGGCGCGCCGCTCGTGGGCAACGCCGTCGCGCTGCGCGTGCAAGGCAGCGCCCGCATCGCATCCTGGCAACAGGCGGCGGGGCAGTTGACCGCGCAGCGACTCGATGAGGTGCCGGCCACCTACCGCGCCGTGGCGCAGATCGATGGCGCACGCGTGCGGGCGCAGCTCGATCTGGAAGAGGACGCGAATGGACCGCTCACGCATCTGATGCGGCTGCCCGGCTTGGGCGCGCTGTCGGTGCATCTGCGCGTGGATGGGCCGCGCGACGCCGTCAGCGCGCAACTCACGGCACAGGCCGGCGCCTTGCAGGCCAGCGCCGGCGGCACCGTGAATCTCAGCACTCGCGCCGCGGTGCTGCAGCTGACGCTGGATGCGCCGGCGATGAGCCCGCGTCCCGATCTGTCGTGGCGGCGCCTGTCGCTGCACGGCAGCTGGCGCGGCTCGCTCGCGGTGCCGATGACCACGGCGCAGCTGCAGCTCGCCGGGCTGGTCGCCGGTCCGCTGCAGCTCGACGCGCTCAAAGCCGATCTGCACGGCGAGGGCGATGCGCTGGCGCTGGATGCGAGCCTGGGCGGGCTTGTTTTGCCCGAACCCGCCCGCGGCCTGCTCGCCGGCGCGCCGCTGGAGCTGCATGCGCAGGCGAAACTCGGCGCGGCCACGCGGCCGGTGGATTTTACGCTGTCACATCCGCTGCTCAGCGCCAGCGGTCACTGGAGCAACACTGGCGCCGCGACGCTGAGTCTGGCATTGAAAGATATCGAGCCGCTCGCCGCCCTTGCAGGTGTCCATCTCAAGGGCCGCGGCTCGCTGGAAGCGCAGCTGCAGGCTTCGGGGCAGACGCGTCGCGTCGAGCTGACCGGCGGCCTGGAGCTCGGCGGCGGCGATGCGATGCTCATGGGCCTGCTCGCACCGCGCGCTAAAGTCAGCGCGACGTTGTTGTTGAAGGACGGCAGCGCCGAGATCGAACGCTCGCAGCTCGAGGCATCGAAACTTCAGGTGTCGCTGCATGGCAGTGATGCGCTCGGGACCTTGGACCTGGACTTCAAACTCGCGCTGCCGGATCTTGCGGCGCTGTCGCCGGCGCTGGCCGGAGAACTCAATGCGCAGGGGCAGCTGCAGGGGGTATCCCCGCGACTCACGCTCGCCGCCGATGTCAACGGCAAGCTGTCGGCACATGGCACGCCACCCGGACCGATCCGGCTCAGCCTGCGTGCGCATGACCTGCCACAGCGGCCCAATGGGCGCCTCGAGCTCAGCGGCACGCTGGACGAGGCGCCGCTGCGGCTGACGGCCAGCGTCGAGCGCAACGCCGACGGCGCGCTGGCGGCCCAGATCGAGCGCGGGGACTGGAAGAGCGCCAGTATCGGCGGTGCATTGCGCATCGACGCCAATGCCTCGGACCCGGAAGGGCGCCTGGAGCTGCACTTCGCGCGGCTGGAGGATCTCGACCGGCTGCTCGGGCAGCCCATCCAGGGGAGCCTCGATGCGAGCGTGGTGTTCGATCGCGCTGCAGGCCGCAGTCGCGCGCAGGTCACGCTCGACGCCCACGATGCCGGCCTACCGGCGCAGCAACTGCAGCTGCTGCAGCTGCGCGGCGATATCGTCGAGCCGACCGTGCGGCCGGTGTTGGCGCTGCAATTGACGGCGCAGGCGCTGCGCAACGGTGCGCTGACCAAGCTGAACGCGGAGCTTCGCGGACCGTTCGCGAGCCCGAAGCTGCACGTGTTGGCCAGCGTACGGGCCGGCAGTCAGCCGGCGCTGCAGCTCGACGCCTCGGCCACGCTGTATCCTGAGCGGCGCGAGTTGCGACTGACGGCGTTGCGGGCCGACTACCGGCAACAGACACTGCAGCTGCTCGCGCCGACCATGATGTCCTTTGGCGATGGCGTAGCGTTCGAGCAATTACGGCTCGGGATGGCGGACACGACATTGCAGGCTAGCGGGCGGCTGACGCCGACGCTCGAACTGCATGCCTCGCTGCGCGACTTCACGCCCGCGCAGCTGCGCGTGGTGTGGCCGGATCTGCTGGCCGAGGGCCGCGCCGACGCCGATGTCGATCTGACCGGCAGCCTCGCGCGGCCGCAGGGGCTTGTGCGACTCCAGGCGCGCGGGCTGCGGGCCAGCAATGGTGCCGCCAGGGGACTGCCCTCGACCGACATCGATGCCAGTGCGCAACTGCAGGAGCAGACCGCGCAGGTCGAGCTGCGCATGCACGCCGGCGACGGCCTGCAATTGCAGATCAGCGGTCAGGTGCCGCTGAACCGCGACGCCGCCATCGCGCTCAAGGTCAGCGGCAGCTTCAACCTGAATGTGATCAATCCGATCATCGAGGCGAGCGGCCAGAGTGTGCTCGGTCAGGCCAAGATCGATGCCGAGCTGGCCGGCACGCCGGCGGCGCCGCAGGCGCGCGGCACGCTGGTGCTCGCGGGCGGAGATCTGCAGGATTACCCGCGCGGCGCGCACCTGAGCAATGCCAGCGCGACCTTGGAGGCTGACGGCGAGCAGCTGCAGCTCAAGCAGTTCACGGCGCATGCCGGCAGCGGCACGATCAACGCCAGCGGCACGGTCGGACTCGGCGAGGGCGATCTGCCGGTGGCGCTGCAGCTCACGGCACACGGCGCGCAGCCGTTCGCGAGCGATCTGTTGACCGCGACCATCGACATGGACCTGAAGATCTCAGGCGCGTTGCGCAGTCAACTCAATGCGGCCGGCAGCGTGCAGATCGATCACGCCGTTATCAATATCCCGAATGCCTTGCCACCCGACGTCGCGGTGCTGACCGTCGTGCGCGCGGGCCAGAGGCCCGCGCCGGTGTCGAAAACCAGCTCGACCATCGTCGCGCTGAATCTGACGGTGGCGGCGCCGCGGGCGGTGTTCGTGCGCGGCCGCGGCCTGGACGCGGAACTCGGCGGCCAGCTGCGGATCGGCGGCACCAGCGCCGATCCCGAGATCAGCGGCGGCTTCGACCTGCGCAACGGCACCGTCAATCTCGCCGGCGCCACGCTGACCTTCAGCAGTGGCCGGGTGGGATTCAATGGCTATGGCGTGAAAAAGCGAATCGACCCGACGCTCGACTTCACGGCAATCAATATAAGCGGCGGGGTCACCGCAACGTTGAACGTCGGCGGCTATGCCGATGCGCCCGTCATCTCATTGAGCAGCACGCCTGAAATGCCGCAGGACGAGATCCTCTCGCGGCTGGTGTTCGGCGTCAGCGTGACGCAGCTCAGCCCACTGCAGCTGGCGCAGATCGGCGCTGCGCTGGCGACGATGGGCGTCGGCGGCGGCACGTTCAATCCGATCAATGCCGTGCAACGCAAGCTCGGCCTGGACCGGCTGGCGATCGGCGGTGGCTCGAGCAACAGCGGCAGCGCCAGCGGCACCGCCGGCGAGACCAGCAATGCGGCGACGATCGAGGCCGGGCGCTACGTCACGCGGCGGGTATATATCGGCGCCAAGCAGAGCACGAGCGGGTCGACCCAGGCCCAGGTGCAGGTCGATCTGACCAAGAGCCTGAAGCTGCAGACTACGCTCGGTACCGGAGGCGGCACGGTGCAGGGTGCGACGCCGCAAAACGATCCAGGCAGCAGCGTCGGCATCACCTACCAGTTCGAATATTGAGTCGGCAGCGAATGCCCGACCGGCGCGCTAACTCAGCAGGCCGAGTATGGCAGCGCGCACCGCCGCGGCGGTCTTGTTGCTGGCGTTGAGTTTCTTCACGACGTTGCCGATATGAAACGTCACCGTGCGCACCGACAGACCCATGATCTCGGAGATCTCGGAGGTGGTCTTGCCCTCGGCGGTCCAGCGAATCACCGATGTCTCACGCACCGACAAGCGCACATTCGCCTCCGGGACCATCTTCTTGACCAGCACGCGCGTCATCGAAATATGCGCGATCTGCGTCAGCCACGACAGGCGGAACTTCTTTTCCTGCATCTCCAGGTCGCTGAGCTCGTCGTTCGAGCGTGCCACCGTGAACATGCCCAGGGTGCCGTAGGCATCGCGGCAGGGCTGTGCCCAGCCGTAGCGCAGGCCGTGTAAGCGTGCTTCTTCCCAGAAGGGACGCGCACCGGAGAAAAAATCATCGGTCCAGACCACCGGTAGCGGGGAGCGCAAGCCGTGCAGTACCGTCGGATCCACCGCGAGATAGTTCTCGCGCGCATACTGGCCCTGCCATTCGGTCGGGTAGTTGTTGAACATAACGATTCGCTGGCGCGTCAGCGGCAGCGGCGGCCGCACGCCGTAAGCGCAGTAATCGAACCCTAACCGGCGGGCGATGTCGGCGAGCTTATCGAAGATCCGATGCTCGTTGTCTTCATTCAACAGCGACTGCAGCTGATCATCCTGCCAGGCTTTCACGATGGCTCCTGGGGCACGCGCTCCATTCTGCCGCAGCATTTTCTCCAGCTGTCAAGTATTACACTACAGCATTCCCTTGTGCCCGTGTAGTGTTGCGGCCTGTGGATGGTTCGTCGACGTGAAGCCGAGAGCCCGGAGGCTCGCCAGCGGCGATCGGCCGCCCCTGGCGGTATCGCCCGACGGTTACGTGCGGCTGACGGTGGCGGCTTTGCGTGCCATTCCGCTGACCCATCTGCTGTCCGAGCTCGACGCCGACATCAATCCGCCGCCCAGCACCACGAGCGGCGCCTGCCTTGCGTCGATCGTCGGCTACACCGAATGGGCCAGTCAGACGTCACCGGCATTATCCCTCGGCTGGGATTGGCGTATTGCGACCTCCGGCTGCCAGGTCCGCTACGTGCGCGAAGGCGAGGTGCGCAGCAACGTCATGCTGGTTGATGCGCGGCGGCGCGACCTGGGCGCGCGGGCCACAGAAGTGCTGCTGTGCGTCACCGTTGACACTTTGGGTTGGGAGCAGGCGGTCGAGCATTACATCAGCAATCGCTACGCCTGCCACCTGTCAAATCTTACAGTTACCGAGAGTCGAACGAGCCTCTAGAAGTAGCCCTCGTCTGTGCCGAAAGCAGCGAGGACGCTATGCGTGTCATCTCAGGTGCTGTCGCAGGGTTACCCGAGGGCTACTACGGGCGGGTGGCTCACTACCGCCACCGCGTCTTTGTCGAGCAACTCGGTTGGCGACTGGAAGCCCAGGACGGCGCCGAAGCCGACCAGTTCGACCGGCCGGACACGGTCTATGTGATGGTCGAGGATGAGGGGGGCAATATCGCCGGCTGCTCGCGGCTGTTGCAGACCACGCAGCCGTATCTGCTGGCTGAGGTTTTTCCGCAGCTGCTCAACGGGCTGCCGCCGCCGCGAGACCCGACTGTATGGGAGTTATCGCGCTTTGCTGCGATGGATTTCAATGCCCGCGCCGCCCCGCCGCTGGCGCAATTCTCCAATTCGGCCACGGCGCTGCTGATGCGCGCCTCGGTGGCATGTGCCGCCGCGCGCGGGGCACAGCGCCTGATCACGGTTTCGCCGGTGGGGATCGAGCGGCTGATCCGCCGCCTGGGGCTGCAGGCGCATCGCGCTGGACCGCCGATGATGATCGATGGTCATGCGATCTTTGCCTGCTGGATCGAGGTGCAGGGGACCGAGAATGCCTGACAGCGGGCGATCCAATGAACCCCGCCAGTCCTCGTGTTGCCGAGACCGTCGCCGTCCACGCCGCGCATCACGGCGTCGTCAAGCTGCTCTACATGAACTATTGGAGTCGCTGGAGCAGCGCCGTCAGCGAGGCGGATAAATCCTCCGCCCCACCACTGTTTCGCAGCGGGCTCAATGCCGCCAGGATTGCACGCGACATGGCGCCGAGCCTGCCGCCGGGTATCTAGAGCCCGGTTGATCGGCGATGCGGCGATCGATACCGTAGCCGTATGGAGGCCGGATCGATGCGACGTTGGCTGGAAATCGTGGCACGGGTGACGGCACGGCGAGTTTCAGCGCCAGCGTCCGCTATGACGATGTGCCGGCGGGATTTCTGCCGCCCGGATTCCTGGTGATCGACCTGGCGCAGTATCTGCAGGAGCCGCTGTACGATCCGCACAGCGCGGCCCAGCACCCGGATGGCAATCCGATCTATCAGCGCGTGGCCGCCGGCAGGCGGCGTCCAAGCATCCGCTGCAGAGCGCGGTGCCGATTGCCGACATGCTGCTGCAGCAGGGGCAGGGCATGCACGGCCGCTTTGGCCGCGACAATACCCGCAACTTCATGGCGGCTGTGGGTCCGGATTTCAAAGCGCAGTATCGCGATCCGATGCCCGCGAGCAATGCGGGCATTACGCCGACATTGCTGCGCCTGCTCGGCTGGCAATCTCGGGGCCGGCGACCGACGGTCGGCGCAGCGCCCTCGAGTATCAGCGTTACGGCGGACGTGTCTGCCTGGACCAAGCTGCCCTGCGCGTAGTCCTACAGCAGGAAAGGACAGGATGCCCCAGACGCTGAGTTAGTATTAGTGTTCCCCGTAAGCGGCCCCGTGCAGACAGGTTGCGCCGCTCGGTATGCCGCGACTAACATCTATGGAAGAACCTGCAATGAAATCCAGAAAGAATTCCGCCATGAGTGATCCAGTGGACGCCGCACAGCTCTTCGAGCATCTCCAGGCCGTCATCCGCGATTCAGATGCACTGCTGAAGGCATCTGCATCCTACGCCGGCGATAAGATCGACCAGGCCAGAACGCAAGCCGCGGAATCTCTAGCCGCGGCGAAGGAGCGGCTGGCTGATATCCAGGCGGGCGTTGTCGGCCAGACCCGTGAATATGTGCAGAAAGGCGACCAGTACGTGCGCGACAATCCGTGGCAGTCCGTGGGCTTTGCCGCGCTGGCTGGATTTGTGTTAGGCGCCCTGCTGCTGCGCTCGAGAGATTGAGCTAGCCGACGTGGGCATTGCCGCATGACCGAGCCCCCTGGGAGATCACCCGAGCCGCCTAGCAGTGGTTTCCTCGACTCGGTGGGTCAGCTGGTCGTCACTGCGGTGGAGATGGCGCACACGAGGCTCGAGCTCATCTTCACCGAGCTGCAGGAAGGGCTGGAAGGCCTGGTCGGGCTGGTGCTGTGGTTGTTGACCGCGCTGCTCGCTGCCGCATTGGGTTTGTTGTTCGGCGGTTTGACGTTGATCCTTGTGTTCTGGGATACCCACCGCGTATTGGTGGCGGTGCTGGTCATGTGCGCGTTCCTGCTGCTCGCTGCGGCGGCGACCAGGGTGGTGATGGCAAAGCTGCGGGTGCAGCGCAGTCTGTTCGCAACCACGCTGACCGAGTTGGCCAAGGACCGCGCAATCCTCAAGGCGCCCCCATGACAGCTCGTGCCGCCGAGTTCGCCCGGCGCCGCGGCGCGCTGCAGTTGCGGTGCACGTCGCAGCGCCAACGAATGGCAGAGGCGATGGCGGCGATCGATTCAGATCTGCAGAAGGTCGATCGCGGACTGGCGATGGTTCGAAGAATCCGGATATCGCCGCTAATTCTGGCTGCCGGCGCCGCGCTCGCGCTTGGGCTCGGCGCTGGCCGCACAGCTGGTTTCATCGGCCGTGCATGGCTGCTGTTCAACAGCCTGCAACGGCTCAAGCGCTCACTGTCGCCGCCGGAGTAGACGCAATGGATCCGCGTACCCAGGCACCGACCCCCGATGCATCGACTGAAGCTTCGCAGCCGCCCAACGAAGCGGACGCACGCCGGCAGCGCGACCAGCACCTCGATCAGGAACTCGACGAGGAGCTGGACGATACTTTTCCGGCGAGCGATCCGATTCCATGGAGCCACGAGGTCAAGTGAGCCTGTCGGTGCGCCATTGACCTCGAATCAATTCTTCAAGTTGACCGCACCGGTGAGCGCGGTGGATCACTTATTGGGTCCAGAGCACGCACCGGTCACCGTGGTGGAGTACGCCGACTTTGAATGTCCGAACTGTAAGCAGGCGGCACCGGCAGTCAAGCTGCTGCTCGAACGTTTTGCCGAGCGGGTTCGATTCGCCTTTCGGCATAGCCCGCTCGAGGAAGTGCACCCGCATGCGCTGATGGCGGCGGAGGCGTCCGAATGCGCCGGCGCTCAGGGGCAGTTCTGGCCGATGCACGATCTGCTATTCGAAAATCAACTGCATCTGAAGACCAATCAGCTCCACAGCTACGCCGGGCGTGTGCGGCTCGACATGGCGCGTTACATCGCGGAGATGGACGATCACGTCTATCTGCAACGCATTCGTGAGCATCAGCAGAGCGGTCGCGACAGCGGCGTGCGCGGGACGCCGACATTTTTTGTCAATGGCAGGATTCAAGACGTATCGTTTGGCATCCACGCCCTGTTCGATGCGGTCGAAGCACTGCGGAAGAAGTAATCCGCCGTGGCGGCTTGCGCGCAGCGACCGCGGTCATAACAGCCAATTATGTAGCCATAGCGCAATGGGGCTTCCTCCGGCGTGCGCACCCGGTAACATACGCGCCTCCATCCATGAGCTGACGAGGTGGCAAGATCTTGGCCGCGATAGGTACGGAGCGTGTGCTCGAAATTCAACACTGGACCGATACCCAGTTTACTTTCGCCACGACTCGCAACCAGGGCCTGCGGTTCGAGAACGGCCAGTTCGTCATGGTTGGCCTGCAAGTCAACAGCCGGCCGCTGCTGCGCGCCTACAGTATTGCCAGCGCCAATCACGAGGAGCATCTCGAGTTCCTCAGCATCAAGGTTCCCGACGGTCCACTGACCTCGCGCCTGCAGCACATCCGCAAGGATGATGAGATTCTGGTCGCGCGCAAGCCGACCGGAACGCTGGTGCTGCACGATCTCAAGCCCGGAAAGCGCCTATATTTGCTGAGCACCGGCACCGGTGCGGCGCCCTTCATGAGTGTGATCAAGGATCCGGAAGTCTACGCACGCTTCGAGACCGTGGTATTCGTCCATGGGGTCCGCTGGGTGCGGGAGACCGCCGTCGTCAGGCATCGCATTGAGGAATTGCAAGCGGACGAGTATCTGGGAGAACTGGTGCGCCAGCAGCTGCATTACTATCCGAGCGTTACTCGAGAGCCGTACCGGAACCACGGCCGGCTGACGAGCCTGATCGAGTCGGGGCGTCTGTCCAGGGATCTGCGGCTGCCGCCTTTCGCTGCCGCCAGCGACCGCGTGATGGTCTGCGGTAGCCCCGCCATGCTGGCCGACACCTGCGCGCTGCTGGATGCGCACGGCTTCCGGATTTCACCGCATATCGGCGAGCCCGGCGACTACGTCATCGAGCGCGCTTTCGTCGAACGCTGAGCCGCGCGGCGTCGCCGCTGAAATCGATCGGCGCGAACACGATATTGCCGCGCTGCTTCGGCAGCGATTCGATCCGGGCCGTCGTCGCGGCAACCGCATGGTGCCATGGGATGCCGACGATGCCACGGTCTGCGTCGGCGGCCCTCCGGGATTTTCCCGCGCGATGAAACTCTCGCGCCGGTCTTGCTCAGTGTCAACGGCGGCTACGTGGACAGCGCCGGCTTCCTGGCGTTGCGGGGCCTGTTCAGCGGGCATGTCGCAGGCAACTTCGTCACGCTCGGCGCAGCGACTGCATCTGGCGGCGGTGGGAAGCCCACTGCCGGGTGATAAAGGATGTGGTTATGCTAGGCGGATTCCAGGAGCTTGCCTTGGACTTCGTCGCCGATAATCCGGGGCGCACGCTCTTTCACTGTCACCCGCAGCTGCACATGGATTTTGGCTTGGTGGCGCTGTTCGATTATGCGTAGCCGACAGGTATGGTGGCGAGGCGTGGCTGCCTTTCTTCACGGTTCATAATGATCGCTGCCAAAGGAGAGTTGCGATGAGATCGGCGAAACATGAGTACCGCTCCGGCCCCTGTTGCTGCGCGCTCAGATGCGAAGCCGTCCTTGGACTCGTCGCAAGTATGGCGGACCTTGAGTGACCCGGGCTGTTGACGCGGGCGGATTAACAAGCGCAAAGAGGACCGGGTGGGCTCGCCTTTTGAGGTGTTGCTGATCTTTCTGAAGCTGGGAGTGAGCTGCTTCGGCGGCCCGATTGCTCACCTTGGTTATTTCAGGAATGAGTTCGTTATCCGGCGCCGCTGGCTGGACGAGGCCGCTTATGCCGATCTTGTGGGGCTGTGCCAATTTCTCCCCGGCCCCGCCAGTAGCCAGGTCGGAATTTCCATAGGGCTCATGCGCGCGGGTTATCTTGGCGGCCTGGCGGCGTGGACCGGCTTCACGCTGCCCTCCGCCATCGCTCTGGTCCTGTTCGCCTACGGTGCGGCCGTGCTTGGCGGTCCGACCGGCGTCGGGTTGCTGCACGGCCTTAAACTCGTCGCCGTGGCGATCGTCGCGCAGGCCGTTTGGAGCATGGCGCGCACGCTATGCCCCGACCGTGAGCGGGCTACGATCGCTCTCGTGGCGGCGCTGATTCTTCTATTCATCAGCTCTTCAGTCGCCCAGATCGCGACGATCGTGTTGGGCGGCATTGCCGGGGCATGGCTCTGCCGGATTCCAGCGCAACCAATGACGGGCCATCTGGCGGTGCCGGTTTCGCGCCGGGTAGGGCTCGCGGCGCTGACCGCTTTCTTCGCACTACTCGCGGGCCTTGCTGTGCTGCGCGATCTCGGAACCTCGCAGCCGATAGCCCTCTTCGAGGCGTTCTACCGCTCGGGTGCGCTGGTATTTGGTGGCGGTCACGTCGTGCTGCCACTGCTGCGCGAGGCTTTTGTGGCGCCAGGCTGGGTGAGCGATGACGCCTTCCTCGTTGGCTACGGCGCAGCCCAGGCGATTCCTGGTCCGCTTTTCACCTTCGCGGCCTATCTGGGCGCCGTCGTCCGACCATCGCCGCATGGACTGACGGGCGCTGCGCTCGGCCTGCTGGCCATATTTCTTCCCGGCGTGCTGATCCTCATCGGCGCATTACCGTTCTGGGACACATTTCGGCGGCGTGCCGGAGCGCAGGCCGTCATGCGCGGTGTCAACGCCGCGGTGGTCGGCCTGCTTGGCGCGGCACTCTATAGCCCCATCTGGACAAGTTCTGTCAGAACCCCGGGAGATTTTGGGCTAGCTCTCGTCGGCTTTGTTCTGCTCACGGTCTGGCGCGCACCGCCGCTGCTCGTGGTCGTCTTCAGTGCGCTCGTCGGGATGACGTTGGCACGGATGGTGTCATGACGAGGGCAGGGCAGCGACGACAACCTCACTGATCCAACGCTATTTCGGCGGTCTATCGAGAACACGTTTCTGCCCGCCTTCTCGAGTTTGTCGGTCACGGCGTGAGGTGGAAGTCGCATCTACCCGGTGGTACTGCGGAGACCGCGGGCGGCAATAGCGGTCATGATCAGTTGCACTCCCAGAAAGATCAAATTTATGCCGACGTATAGACCGATCACCCAGGTGGCCGTGCTGGGCCAGCCATTCCAGATCAGGTAAGCCAGCACCAGGTTGATGAGACCGCTCAATAGCGTCCAACTCCAATTGCGCAGGTAGCGGCGGTATTCGAGTGCGATAAGCACGGCGGCGACGCCTTCGATCACAAAAAATACCGTCATCACGATGGTCAGCGTAATCACGCCTTGGAGGGGACGGGCGATCAGTATCGTCCCCAGCGCCACGGCGAGCACAGCGCTCAACAGCGACCACCAGAAGCCGGGCATGTGGCGCTTTCCGAAGATCGTGGCGGCCCGAAAGAATCCGCCAACGATTAAGAGCCAGCCCACCAGCAGCTCGATCTCCAAGGTTGAGATATTCGGCAACGCCACCGCCAGCATGCCGAGGATTAGCATGAGGATGCCCTGAAACAGGAACAGCTTCCAATGATCGTGGACGGTCGTCAGCACTCGACGGCGAATCGCTTCGACGCCCGGGTTGATTGCGAGCGTCATGGTTATTGACCTCTTTACTGAGGAGGGTCATCTCGGAAAAAGAATAAAGGCGGTGAGGTCCAGTCATCCCCCGGCTAACCGATCTTTCTCCACTGATTCGCCTTCCTCCCCCTCCTCGCCTTCCTCGTCCTCAAGCGGCGGCGGATTTTCCAACGCGCCGGTACGGTCCTGCGGATTCACGAAGGGATTGAACTCTGGCTCGCGCTCTATGTTCGGCTGCCAGGGTTTCTTCTCGTGTTTATGCTTCTCTGTCATGGTGCAATCCTATGCGGCCGTAGTGATCTGGCATGGTCCGTACAGAATACTCCACGTCATAGTGTTGCTATACCCACCAATTTCGGCCGGAGCCAAGTCGGTCGTTACCGACCCTACCCGTACTGGCGAACCTGCGAAGCACCGCGCCCCCTTCAATCTGCACATGGCCCTGCCACGTCCGCAGTGACTTGAGAGAATCTATGGGCGCCTCGTCAGAGGCTGTCGCCAGCGATCATCGATCCTCGCTTCCTGTGATCGCGATGAAGCTGGGGGAACCATTACGAACGACACGAAGCAGCAAGGGGAGCCGGGACGATGGCTTGCTGACCATTGCAAGATCCGCGACGTCCTCCAAGCGCTTAGTTCCAGCATGGGTGATGAGATCGCCGATTTTCAAGCCAGCCAGCGCTCCCGCGCCATCAGGGCGCAGCTGTGTCACGATCAGGCCGCCGCCTTCGTCTTGCGCCTTGAGCGCCTTGCGAATCTCGGTCGTCGCGTTGGCCACGCCGAGCTCGAGATTCGGCACCCAGGTATCTGGACCGCCGGATTGAAGCGGATTGTCGGGTGGATCTGGGAGTTGACCGATCGTCACCGCAAGCGACAGCTCCATGCCCTCCCGCATCACGGACGCGTCCACCGTAGTGCCTGGTGCCAGGCGCACGGCGATTTTTCCCAGACTGGCGAAGGTCACAGGTTTGGCACCGACGCTCAGGAGTACATCGCCGGCCATGAGCTCTCCCGCAGTCGGCCCCTGCGGCTCCACAGCCGTGATAAGCGCGCCTACAGGAGACTCCCGCCCGAGGAGGGCTCGCGCTAGTGCCGGTGTCATCGCTTGCACTTCAATGCCAAGGTAACCCCGGTTCACCCGCCCATGTGCCTCGAGCTCGGCGACAACGGACACCACGGTTTCCGCTGGAATTGCGAATCCAAGACCGACTGAGCCCCCACTCGGCGAGAGTATCGCTGTAGTGACACCCACGACCGCTCCATCTGTCGATAGCAGGGGGCCTCCCGAATTACCAAGATTGATGGCCGCATCGGTCTGCAGGAAATCAATGTACGGGTCCTCTTCGAGTGCGCGAGCTCGTGCGGAGAGGATACCGGCAGTGACCGATTGACCGAGACCGAAGGGATTGCCGATGGCTACAACGGGATCTCCCACCGACACCTTGTCAGAGGATTCCAGGCGAAGCGCAGGTAAGCGACCTGCGCTCACTTTGAGCAGCGCAATATCGGTGGTCGCATCGACGCCAATGACCTGGGCGGGGATTTCCCGACCGTCTGCCAGCTTTACGCGCACCGAACGGGCTCCCACAACCACGTGGCGATTGGTAACGATAAGTCCGTCTGCACCTATGATGAACCCTGAGGCCAGCGCCGATCCGGCGGCGCCGGGCAGCGGATTGCTGCTGCCCGGCCCGGAGAGCATGCTGCGCATGAACGCGCGCATGTCGTTGTATTGGGTGTCGGTGGTCGCTCGGTCTACGGCGCGTTGGCCGGCGCCTTCCGCCCGTTCTTCAACGAGAACGGTGACGACGCTTGGTGCCGCCTGCCTGACCAGCGCAGCGTAGCCACCATTCGCCGCACCGGCTACAGGCTGAAGCATCAGAAAGACCGCTGCGGCCAGAACCGAGTTCGTGGCTCGGCTCGGCGAGCTCAGAATCCGGGATGCGGGTCTATCCCAACTAAACATTGCTGTGACAACTCATCGGACCGCTCTGCGAAATCGTAGCTCACTTCACGCGATGATACGCCCCGGCGATCACTGCAATGCCACCTCGGAGCCGACGTGTACGATGTTTTTACGGGGGTTACGCACCCCTGGGTAGTCGGAGGGGGTGGACTATCGAAGATGCGCTCAGGATGGCCATCGAGTAATCCTGGCGCAATGCGCCCGTGGCTGGTCCGCCTGCAGGACAACCGCCGACGGGCGGTCAGGACAATTCGAGGTCCCAGCGGCGGCCGTGCACTGCAAAAGGCGCGCTGAAAAGTCAACGGAACGAGGGTGGAGTGCGCGTCGCATCAACCAGCGCTGTCCGCTGAAACGGTTGAGTGTGATCCGTTATTGCGTCAGGACGTCGCTGGCGAATTCGTTGCGCTGGGGAGAAAGGCGGATCGCAAATGAGAAGTAGCGACGCAGCTGGCCCCCAAGTCTGGGCCCTTCCCAGTCGATGCGAATAGCGCAGTTGGACGAAGCTCTCGCCGGGATTGGGGCGCGCGATTCCCGCGTTGGAAAAATGCTGCGCGCGCAAGGCCAGCTCACTCTGGCGGTGATCAGCGGATTGACGCCCGAATGCGACGTGCGCTCCAAAATTAGACTCCTTACTGAAATGCTTGTGATCGGTCCGATACAGCGGCGCGATATAGTTAGTGCCGATACCGAGGTCTGCGAACCAGTTGTTCGCGTGCTTCGAGGGCTGCAACCGGATCACGGGAGTAACGCCCACCTGGGTGGCCCACGCTGGGCTCGTGATGCTCTCCTGATGCGTGGTCCATCGGCCGACGGCCGCATCAGATTACGAGTGACATTGACCGTCCCAACCGGAGATACATGATGCATCCGAAAACGCTGACTTGCGCAAAGGTCCAAATTGTGAAAGATGGTCCTTTTATGGTCTCGGGCAACTTGCCGCTGAACAAGCAAACCATTGGTACCAATTCAGCCGGCGAGTCGGTCAAGTGGGTAGCGGGGCAGGCGTACCCCCGACAGGCGCAGTATGCGTTGTGTCGCTGTGGGCAGAGCGCGAGCAAACCATTCTGCGATGGCTCACACACCAAAGTAGGGTTTGACGGTACCGAAACGGCCAGCCGCGAAACGTACCAAGCGCAAGCCAAAGTCATTCGAGGGCCGGCGATGTCATTGACGGACGTGGAGAGCTTGTGTGCGTTCGCACGCTTTTGCGATCCGCACGGGCAGGTGTGGAATCTGGTGAACGAGACGGACAACCCAGCGGCGAGCAAGCATTTCGTGAAGGAAGCCTGCGACTGTCCGTCGGGGCGCCTGGTTGCCTGGGATAACGCATCTGGTGATGCGCTCGAACCAAAGTACGAGCCATCGATTGGACTCATCGAAGACCCCGCCAATGCGTGCTCCGGACCGGTTTGGTTAAGAGGTGGGGTTCAAGTCATCGGCTCTGATGGCTTCAAGTACGAAGTGCGCAACCGTGTGACATTGTGCCGCTGCGGCGCATCGCAGAACAAACCGTTCTGTGACGGCACACATGCATCAATCAAATTCAATGACAACCAGTGAACGGGTGGAAACGTTGCAAGACAATCGTTTCTGCGAGCGGGCCTGCCCTTGAGTGTACCGGGGATGAGTATAGAGTGCGCCTGCGCGGCGGGGCTGATGGCCATAGCGACCGCGGACATTCCGGGTTTCACGTTTAGAGCCAAGGAGCCCGCGCTTCGCCGTAATGATTGACATCGCCCGCGCGTCTTTCGCCGAGGTCACGTTTGCTTCGGTGGTGTCGTGGCCAGGCACGTGCTAATGGTTTGGGGCGACGAAAAGGCGATCCGCGCGCATCGAGGACCATTGGCAGGCGGGTGCGGATCGCGTCTGCGTCCAGGCTATCGGTCCGATGACACTGCCCAAGGAGCGTCTGCTCGGTCTGCTGGCGCCATGGCCATAGGATCTTGTACTGCTTCGGCCTCTGTCACTGACCGGCGGGCACCACACGCGTTCTTTTCAAGTTGCATCGGATAAAATGTGTTCGAGCAAACTGTTGAGGCTCGGGGCTAGCCGAAACGAACTAGCATGAGTATTCTGCTTGTCTGGTTCTAGCTACTCGCCAGGAGGCCTGGATGAGCTTAACTATGCTTGGCGATCCGACGCGCCGGCTAGATCCGCGACGCGGCGCATGTGCCCTGATTGCGATCAAGGAGCGTTTGCGCTGCAAAACGCGACTCTCGAAAGCGCTTCCGCCTTTGGCACGCATCGAACTCGTGCGATCGATGCTTGCGGTGGTGCTTTCGGCCGCCGATGCCGCACAGACGGTGCGTCAGATCATGGTCGTCAGCCCAGAGCGCGACTCCGTACCCGCGGAGGTACCGGTGCTTGCCGATACCGGCGAGTGCCTCAACAGGGCGCTGACAGAGGCCCATCTGGTGCTGCGCGATTTCGGTTGCCGAGAGGTGGTGATATTGCCAGCGGATCTGCCGAAGATCACCGCGGCTGAAATTGACAGTTTGGTGCGCGCCGGCCGAATCGGCGGCTTTGCGATCGCGCCCGACACGGCTGGGGTGGGTACGAACGCACTCTGCCTCGTATCAGCGCACCCTTTTCGTTTCCAATTTGGCCCCCACAGCAAGCGGTTGCACCTGGAGGAGGCGGAACGCGCGGGCTTGAGTGCGCAGGTAGTCCGCCTTCCCGGCCTGGAATTCGACGTAGACTCCCCGGCTGACCTCAACCGGCTCAATCGACAGCGATGGCTCGCGCGTCTTCAGGCCTGAGCGCGCTGCTGCGCGCGGCCGAGGCTGGCCGTCGGCCCGATTCGGCCGAGGCACTGGCATTGCTGGTCGAGGCGCCCGCCTTGGAACTCTTGCCAGTCGCCGAGTCGCTGACGCTCGCCGGATTCGGCAAAACGGTCACCTATTCGCGCAAGGTGTTCATTCCGCTCACGCAGCTGTGCCGGGACGTTTGCCACTACTGCACCTTCGCCAAAGCGCCGCGACGTCTTGAAGGGGCATACCTCATGGCTGAGGAGGTACTCGCGATAGCGCGCGCGGGCACGGCCGCCGATTGCAAGGAAGCTCTCTTCACCCTCGGTGACAAACCGGAAGAGCGATACTCGGTGGCCCGCACCACTCTGGATGCCTTGGGTGCGGTCAGCACGCTGGATTACGTGGAGCGCATGGCCAAGCTCGTGCTGGAGGAGACTGGGCTGCTGCCCCATCTGAACCCCGGAGTCATGGGCGCTGCCGATTTGCGTCGGCTTCGGGCTGTGAGCGCGTCGATGGGATTGATGCTCGAGAGCGCTTCGGACCGGCTGTGCGAGCGTGGTGGTCCGCACTTCGGTTCCCCCGATAAGGTACCGGCGAGGCGGCTCGCAACCCTGTGGGCTGCCGGTGAACTGCGCATCCCGATGACGACCGGCCTGCTGATCGGCATTGGCGAAACGCGTCGCGAGCGCATCGAGTCCTTGCTGGCGCTGCGCGCGGTCCAAGATGCGCACGGCCATCTGCAGGAACTCATCATCCAGAATTTCAGAGCCAAGCCCGGAACCAAAATGGCCAGCGCCCCCGAGCCGGCCATAGAAGAGCAACTCTGGACGATTGCGGTGACGCGTCTTCTATTTGGCCCGAACATGTCGATTCAGGCGCCGCCAAACTTACAGCCCGAAGGGCTCGGCAGCTTGGTGCGCGCCGGCATCAACGACTGGGGTGGAGTATCGCCGGTGACGCCCGACCACGTGAACCCCGAGGCGCCCTGGCCACATGTTGCGGACCTCGCGCGTGCAACGGGCGCTGCCGCGCGGGATCTTGTCGAGCGCCTAGCCCTCGTGCCCGCCTATGCGGTGCGGCCCGAGGTATGGACGGATCCAACCGTCACGCCGCGCGTGCGCCGATTCAGCGACAGTCGCGGTTTCGCGCGACCGGACCGCTGGTACGCCGGCTCAGGCTGCGAATTGCCGCCGATCGCGGCGCGCTGGTCGTCTGCCGCCTTCCTGTTACGAGGGGACGGTTCGGCCTCGCATCCGCAGGCCGACGGTGCGCGGCTTGAGCGCGGCGGTCGCGCGCCGGGAATCAGCGCGATCATAAAGGCGGCCTGTGCAGGGCATGCGCTGATCGAGGCGGATATCGTGCGGCTCTTTAGTGTCGACGGTCGTGATCTCGATGAGGTGATCGCTGCGGCGGACCAGCTGCGTCACGAGTCGATCGGCGACACGGTCACGTACGTCATTAACCGGAACATCAACTACACGAATATCTGTCTGTATCACTGTGGTTTCTGCGCGTTTTCGAAAGGCCGGGGGTCCAAGGATCTGCGCGGCCACGCCTACAATCTCGAACTCGGCGAGGTGGCGCGCCGCACGGTCGAGGCGGCGGCCGCGGGCGCGACCGAGGTGTGCCTGCAGGGCGGCATCCATCCGAGCTTCACGGGCAAGACATACTTGAATATTGTTCGTGCCGTAAAAGAGGCGGTGCCGTGTATGCACGTGCACGCTTTTTCGCCCTTGGAGATTCAGCACGGCGCGAGCACTCTCGGTCTGCCGCTCTCGACCTATCTGGAGCAGCTGCGCGATGCGGGCCTCTCGACATTGCCGGGTACGGCCGCCGAGATTTTGGATGACGAGATCCGGGCGATCATCTGCCCGGACAAGCTACTCACGGACGAATGGCTGGAAGTGATCGGCACGGCTCATGAGGTGGGTCTGCGTACGACGGCCACGATCATGTTTGGACACGTCGAGCAGCCAGTGCACTGGGCCCGACATCTGCAGCGCCTGCGCTCGCTGCAGGCTCGGACCGGTGGCATCAGTGAGTTTGTGCCGCTGGGCTACGTGCATATGGAGGCGCCGCTGTGGCGTAAGGGGCGGACGCGCTCGGGGCCGAGTTTTCGCGAGGCCGTACTCATGCATGCCGTGCCCAGGCTCGTGTTGCACCCACTGATCAAGAATATCCAGACGTCCTGGGTAAAAATGGGTGCGCAGGGTGCCGCGCTGTGCTTGGACGCAGGGGCCAATGATCTGGGTGGCACGCTCATGAATGAATCGATCACCCGGGCTGCGGGCGGCGTACACGGGCAGGAACTCAATGCCGTGCAGCTGCAGTCACTGGCCCGCTGCGTCGGCCGCCAGGCACGTCAGCGCACCACGCTCTATGGTATTCCTGGCGAGGAACCCGCGACGCGGCCGATCCGCGTCCAGTCCTCACCCGAACCGTCCGCGTTGGCCACGGCCGACTGATTGCAAAGAGGGGAAGCGTGTTGCTGCGATTGGGCTACAAGGCTTCGGCGGAGCAATTCGGACCCAATGAACTGCTTGACTACTCGATTCTCGCCGAAGAGCGGGGGTTCGATTCGGTTTTCATAAGTGATCATTTTCAGCCTTGGCGCCATACGGGCGGCCATGCGCCGTTTTCAATGGCGTGGATGGGCGCGCTCGGCGCGCGCACATCGCGCATCGTCATGGGCACGAGCGTGCTCACGCCCACTTTCCGCTATCACCCGTCGGTGGTGGCGCAGGCCTTCGGCACGCTCGGCGCGATGTTCCCGGGGCGAGTGATCCTCGGCGTGGGCACGGGCGAATCGCTCAATGAAGTGCCGGCGTTGGGCATGGCGTGGCCCGAACCGAAGGAGCGTACGGCGCGGCTTAAGGAGTCGTTGGCGCTGATCCGGCAGCTCTGGAGCGAACAACGGGTCAGTTTTAGAGGTCAATATTATCGGACCGAGAAGGCGACGATTTATGATCGGCCGAGGCGGATGCCCCCGATCTATGTCGCGGGCGCGGGCCCGGTGATATCCAAGTATGCCGGGCAGTTCGCCGACGGTTTCATCTGCACCAGTGGCAAGGCGCCGGAGCTGTACCGGGATACCTTGCTCCCTAACGTGATGGCAGGCATTCAAGCGTCCAGCCGCAGGCCACAGGACGTTGACATGATGATCGAGATGAAGGTCTCATTCGACAGCGACCAGCAGCGCGCAATGGAGGATACCCGGCAGTGGGCAGCGCTGGCGCTTTCACCAGAGGAGAAGATTGCGGTCGAGGATCCGCTGGAGATGGAACGGCTCGCGGATCAAATTCCAACCGAGCGTGCTGCCAAGCGATGGATCGTCTCCACGGATCCGGAAGAGCAGGTGGCGAAGATTCGACCTTACATCGAACTGGGTTTCCGGCACCTCGTGTTTCACGCTCCCGGCCCCGATCAGGCGCGCTTCCTGAATCTATACGCCGATCAGGTCTTACCCAGGCTGCGTGCGGCGTTTGGCTGAGCGCGTACCGGGTCCTTGGCGATGAGCTCTGCAGCCGAGCTTCGCCTCATCGCGTTGCCAGACTTCCCGCAGGTGGGGAGCGGCGATGACCTGGCTGCCTTGACCGCGCGGGCGTTGGCGCGCGCTGGCCTGGAGCTGCGCTCAGACGATGTGCTGGTTTTTGCGCAGAAAGTGATATCCAAGGCTGAGGGCCGACGGATCGATCTCGCCCAAGTCGTGCCGAGTGCGAGGGCGCTCGAGCTGGCGCAGACCGTGCAGAAGGACCCCCGGCTTGTAGAGCTGGTGCTGCGCGAATCGCGGCGCGTGGTCCGCTCCGCCAAAGATGTCCTGATCGTCGAGCACCGTCTGGGACTGATCATGGCAAACGCAGGTATCGATCAATCCAATGTCGCTGAACCCGTCTGCGGCGAGTTCGTACTGCTGCTGCCCGAAGACCCGGATGCCAGCGCCGCGCGCTTGCGTGACCGGCTGCGCAAGTTGACCGGCTGCGAGCCGGGGATTCTGATCAGTGACAGTTTCGGTCGTCCCTGGCGCATGGGCACGGTCGGTGTGGCGATTGGCTGCGCGGGGTTTCCTGCGACGCTCGACTTGCGTGGTCAAACGGATCTGTTCGGGCGTCCTCTACGCGTCACCGTTGTCGGTCACGCCGACGAGATCGCTTCAGCCGCCTCGGTAGTGATGGGGCAGGGGAGCGAGGCACGCCCAGTGATTCTGGTGCGGGGCGTTGCGTCGCGAGCACCACACCGACCCGCTGCTGCCCTGATTCGCCCGCGCCAGGAGGATCTCTTCCGATGACCAGCCATGTCGTTGCCCTATGCGGGGGCGTGGGGGGCGCCAAGCTTGCTCATGGCCTGGGGATGGCGCTGCAGCCCGCAGAGCTGACGATCATTGTCAACACTGGCGATGACTTTCAGCATCTGGGCCTTAGCATCGCACCAGACCTGGATTCGGTGATTTACGCTTTGGCTGGATTGTCCGATCCGGTCAGAGGCTGGGGACGGCGCGATGAGACCTGGACGTTCATGGCGGCGCTCAGGGGTCTGGGCGGGGAGAGCTGGTTTCAGCTCGGCGATGGCGACCTGGCCATGCACGTGGAGCGCAGTTGGCGTCTTGCCCACGGCGCGACCTTGAGCGAAATCACGGCTCACCTGTGTCAGGCCCTTGCCATCGCCGCCCGGGTGCTCCCGATGAGCGACGAGCCGGTACGCACGCGTGTGCTAACCGCAGAAGGATGGCTCGATTTCCAGGAATACTTCGTCCATCGGCAATGTGAACCGGCCGTGCGAGAGCTTATGTTTGCCGGTGCCGAGACGGCACGTGCACAGCCAGACGCGCTGGCCGCTCTCAAACGCCGAGATCTTCGTGCCATCATCATTTGTCCCTCGAACCCTTTTGTCAGCGTCGAGCCGATCCTCGCGGTGCCGGGCATTCGCGCCGCCATGCAACAGTCCGACGCACCGGTGGTTGCCGTCACGCCAATCATTGGCGGCAAGGCGATCAAAGGTCCGGCGGCCAAAATGATGGCTGAGCTCGGCCTTGAGGTCAGCGCAGCGGCAGTCGCCCGGCGTTATGCGGGCATCATTGACGGCTTTGTCATCGACCAGACAGATCCGATTCCAGAACCTATGCAGGGCGTCACGTTCTTCAGTGCCGCGACACTCATGAACACCATCGATGACCGATTGCGGCTGGCCCACGCCGCGCTGCGTGCGGCCGACACACTCAGCGCAACTCATGCATGAGACGGCAAGAACACAACGCTACCCAGGGGACTTTACCGCTTCACATTTGTCGAATCGGAAGACGCATATACGCTCCTATGAGCGCAAGATCAGCGGTAACGAATTGTTTTCGTACCGCCAGAGACTGGAGACTATCGAGCAGTACCATCCGCCCCGCTGCGCTTCCGAGCAGGCAGGGTGCCATACAGATCAGCAACTCATCGACGACGCCGGAATGAATGAGGCTGCCTTCCAAGTCGCTGCCGCATTCGACTCGGCGTCTCGCGCCGTCGCCTAATGTCGGTCGCAGGCGTATGGTAAGGGGCATCGGGTCGCGTCCACGCAGCACTGAGTTGGAGGACACTATGGCTGAACCGAACAGGTCTTCAGAGCTTCCAGATTGGATCAAAGATCACCTCTCGCGTTATCTCGCCACCGACGGCGCGGACGGATACCTCTGGGATGCTAGCCTCGGCGGTGGCAAGGGGCTGGTGCCGACGCTGTTGCTGACGACCGTCGGCCGTAAGTCCGGAAGAGTCCTGACCTTGCCGTTGATCTTTGGCCGGTCCGGTCCGAACTATGTCGTAGTCGCCTCCAAGGGCGGGGCGCCGACACATCCGGCCTGGTATTTGAACCTGCAGGCCAACCCGGAGGTGCGGGTACAGGTCAAGGCCGAGAAGTTCGCTGCTCATGCACATACCGCGGACCTCGAGGAGCGCGCAGCGCTGTGGCCAAAGATGGTGGAACTCTACGGGCCCTACGCGCAGTACCAGACCAAGACCGAGCGGCAGATTCCAGTAGTCGTATTGAAGCCGGTCTGAGCGTGTCCTCAGCCGACGCGCGCAAGCGCTGGAAATTCTGGGGCGGAGCGCTGCCGCTTTGGTTAAAGACCGGCTACTGCGGGGATGATCTCGCGGCCGAAAACTTCCAGCGGTCTGATCTCATGCACGTTGGGTAGGTTGAATATTGCGTGCTGCACGCCGATCGTAGCGAAACGCTTGCATTGCGCGATCACATCAGCTGCGTTTATCTTGCCGGGTGCCAGGTCTACGGTGCCCAGCGTGGTTTTTTCGATTGAACCGTAATCGCGGCCGAGAGCGTCGCAATGGCGCTGCAGAATCGCCAGTTTGGCACTCACGGCCTCCGGGGCTCCAAACAGATTGCAGGCATCCCCATACTGCGCGACCAGCCGGAGCGTCTTCTTTTCGCCGCCGCCCGCGACAAGAATCGGCGGGTGAGGGCGTGACAGCGGTTGCGGGCTGCACAGGGTTTCTTCGAGGTGATTGTGCTTGCCGTGATAGGGACCATTATTGGCCGACCACATCTGCTTCGCAATCTGCAGCGCTTCTTCGAGCAGTTCGAAGCGCACGCCAATTGCCGGAAAGGGCACGCCTAACCCTTTCGCTTCCTGCTCGTTCCAGGCAGCACCGATGGAAAAGTAGGCACGGCCATTCGAGAGCACGTCCAGCGTCGTTACGGTCTTTACGAGGACGCCGGGGTAACGGTAGATGACGCCGGTCGCCAGCGTGCCGAGTTTCACCTTTTTCGTCAGCGCCGCTAAATAGCTGAGGGTGCTATAACCCTCGAGCATGTCGTTCTCGTGCGGACCGACCCCTCTGATCTGAAAAAAGTGATCCATGACCCACAAGCTGTAGAAGCCCGAGTCGTCGACCACATGAGCGATTTCTGCCAGCTTGCCGGGAATTTGCGCCGGTCCGCCCGGCCACGTGAAGCTGGGCACCTGCAGGCCAATTTTCATATGAATTCTCCTTGGTTGAGTGGGGCCGTTCAGCAGACAGTGATTCCCCGTACACCAGTCTACAGAGGCTGTCTTCGGCCGCAATTGGCGCCCCGAGTCTTTGCTTCGCAGTAACAGCTTTCCCTGAAATCACGGCGGGTCGGCTTCCGCACCTCGTATTTCGAGGCCTGCTCGGCGTTCACTCGCGTTAGGCCTGCATACTCGCCAGGTCACTAAATGACCCTCTACACCGAAGGCTTCCGCTGTCTCGTTACCTCCACGGCTGCTCCGATTGCTACCGGCTGGAGCGACAGTTGCCGGATGGGATTCGCATCTACTGGAAGACGGTGCCTTTGCACGGTGCGCACGATCAATCCGTGAGCGCAGGCAAGCCCTATAACTCTCAGTATCTCCCACCGTGTGTTCTTACACCCACGATAAGCCATTGAAAAAGCTGGCCAAGCGACGCACCGCGATTATGGAGCAAAAACCTATATCAGATTTTTACGCGTGGCCGCGTATCGTCGTGCTACCTGGAGCAGCAGCAATGCACATCAACACCAATCATACGAACCGCCTAGCACTGGCGCGGGTCCGTGCGGCCAAGACACCATGCACACAGAGCGGTAGTGATTCGTCGGCAGAACGCGTGGGCTTGATGCCGTATATCGGGGTGGGCACTTTCTGGGTGGCGGCCTTGCTGCGGTCGAGCCTGCGCCCGCACAAACTCCCCGATAGCGATCGAGCCGATCCTCAACCTTAGCGCGCGCCGGATACCTTTCAGGTGGGAGGCTGGCTGCTCGCGCGTTCAAGAGTTTGTTGAGGGACTCATGCTCCGGCAATGCGTGCCTGGACGACGATCATTTTGCAAGAGAAGCCCTTTATCTTTTGTGATCCCCACTTATCGCCTCGGTGAGGTAGGCCAGACCGTTGGCCGCTATGACGATCATTTCTGACGCAACAGTTCGCGAGCGGCGGCGGTCCCGCCGCCGCTTGTCTTTGCTCGAAGCCGTGCACCGAGCAGCGGCCGCTCCGCTCAGCAGGATCTCACGGAACAAAGCCGCAATTCGCGCGCCGACGTCTGAGATTGTCTCGTTGCTGACGCCACAGCTGACATAGCGATTTTCGAAGCCGGCTAAGTGATTGATCCCAGGTCCACGGCCGGCGATAGCGAGCATCAAGCGCTGTGAATCGCCGTGCATAGAAGCCTCACTGAACTTGCGTCTTGAGAGGTCTCTTATGCCAACGCGCGGGCGCAGCCGTTCGTCGATTTACCGTCGTAATCCACGAATATCGAGTGTGGGTAAAATTTACAGGCATCACGCGAGTCTCGGCCGAAGTCCGCGCGTGTCGCGAGATGATACCGCACCGAGCAGATGATCGTTCTCGTCCGTGACGGGCAGAGCTCGGAAGTCATAGCGTTCGAACAGCATCACAGCCTGCCGCAGCGTCGCATCCTTCGGCAGCGCGATTACGTGTTCCGTCATAATGTCGCCGAGGGTCTGCCCCGGCTTTGCGGCGACGATTTCGCGAATGTCCACCACGCCATTCAGCGCGCCCGCCGCATCGGTTACGTAGACGTACATTACGACGTGCTTGCCGGTGGCGAGCTCACGATAGCGATCGAGTACCTCTGCAGCGGGCGTCGTCGCCGGCAGCCTGATGACCTCGGGTGAGGCGTAGAGCAGAATTTGCTCATCGTGCTGCCCAATGATGTGCTCGACCTTAGACGACTTATCCTGGTCGATGAGTTTCAGAATCGCGCTGGCCTCGTTACGCGGTAAAATCGCAAGAATATCGGCGGCTTGCGCCGGGCTCATCTCGTTAATCAGCATCGCCGCGCGCTCCTTCTTTATCGCGCGTATCAATTCGCGTTGTACCCGCGGTTCGACCTCTTCCAGCGTGTCGGAGGCTTGTTCGGCGTCAAGAGCGTTAAAGAGTGCGACGCGCTGGCCGCCCTCAAGTTCCTCAAGGATGTCTGCAAGATCCACCGGATGGATCTCGCTTAAGCCCGCCTTGGGCACCGTGAGCTTGATGTTCCCGGCGAAGCTGCCCAGCTGCTCGGGGAGGGGTTGCACGTAGAGCCAGGATACTCGATCCTCTTTGTTGCGATCCGCGAGCAGCTTGGCGAGCTTGTGAAAGCCCAGACGGCGCAGCGCCCGATAGCGGCTGAAGTCGACCTCGGCCGCGTACAACTTGCCGTTCTGGAAGACGAGCTTGACGTCGTAGACGACTTCGACCTCGTGGTCGTCCATGTCGAGAATCTTCTTGTCGAGTATGTGATCGTGGAGCAGGATCAGATTCTCCTGCGGCCGCCGCTCGAATTGCGCCAGCGTTTCCTCGCCGACGTCGAGCACGACCTCGTGATTGGAGATAAGAAGTACTTTGTCCCAAGGAATCGTCAGCGCCGGGTACCCGTAGGGCCGCGCGACCACCACGTGCGTGACTTCGGGAAGCTTTCCGGTTTCGACGATCGCCAGATCGCTTAAGCGCCCGATCCGGCTTTTTTTCACAAACACCCGCCGGTCGAGGATCTCGCTCAGGAAAAACTCGTGCTCGAGTACGGTAACCACAATCTTATCCCTGGGTCACGAGCAGAACGAACTTGTAGACCATTAGACCCACCAACGCAAACAGGTACAGCCGCAGCGCCATCAGCGACAGCCGGACGGCACCGGACATCTGGATGCGCGGCGCGCGATAGCGGGAATTGATCTCTTGAATCTTTGCGATGAGGCCTCGGAAAGCTTTCATGTTGTGATCACCGACTAATGGATCAGGTTGGGAAACATCACTGTGATGCCGTATAGGGTCGAGAGGACTACGATCGATACGACGATGAAGCCGCCAATGAGGTTCTGAGCCCGTGTGTTGCAGTACTCGCCCACGGCCGCCCGGTCATTAAGCAGCAGGATCAGGAACACGAGAGCCGCCGGCAGCAGCGTCACGGCAATCACCTGCACGAACAACGTGATCAGGACGAGCGGGGCGTGCGGGATGAGAACGATGAGGCCGGCAGTCACGAGCGTAAAAAAGTAGGTCGCGTAGAACCATGGTGCCTGGCGGATCTTCGTATTGAGCGAGTGCGCCCAGCCGAAGATCTCGCCGAATGCCCAGGAGCTCGCGAGCGAAATGCAGATGGCGCCCAACAGGCCGGCATCGAACAGGCCAATCGCAAGAAAGGTCCCGACGTAGCGATCGGTCTTCATCAGTTCGGCAGCCGCCTGGGCGGCACTGTCGATGTCCACGCCGGAGAGCACGGTGCCGGTCACTATGACAATGAAAACGGCGACGACAACCGTTACGAACGAGCCAAGCAGCGTATCAAAGCGCCCCCACGGAATATCCTTCTCGAGCATCCCCTTGTCGACGACGGCACTTTGCTGGAAGAACAGCATCCATGGAGCGATCGTCGTACCGATGTTGGCCATCAGGAAGAAGAACAGCTGGCCATTGAATCCCCCGGCGAAATTGGGAATCAGACCCTGTTCTAATACATCCCGAACGGAAGGGTGTACCAGAAAGGCAGCCGGGATGTAGATCAGATTCAATGCGCAGAACAGCAGCGCGAGCTTTTCAAACGTCCAATACCTGCCGTGCAGTACGATAACTGCCATCAGCACGATGACCGCGACGACAGTAATCCACGGGGGCACGCGGAATATGGCGAGGGCCGCCGTCATGCCGACGAACTCGGTGACCAGTGTCAGCCAATCGACAATCATCAGATCGAGCAGGGAAAACCAGCCCCAGAATGCCCCGAATCCGTCGAAGATCGCCTCGGCGTGTCCGCGCTTGGTGACGGCACCGAGGCGCACGGTCATCTCCTGGACGTAGTAGGCGACGGGGATGAGGATCAGCAGGAACCAGATCAAGTGGTAGCCGTACTTGGCGCCGGTGGCCGCGTAGGTCGTGATGCCGCCCGCGTCGTTGTCCGCGACCATGACAACGATGCCGGGACCGGCGAGGATCAGGTAAAGGCGAGCCGCTTTCCATGCCTTCCGCAGCCAATAGTAGAGTTTCGAAAAATAGTTCACATCCGCGCCTGTCGTTACACCCGGTCCGCCGTGGCTCGATTCGGCGCTCCGCCCCTCGTGTGCGCCGTATCCAGGCGTACGGCGCGCGGCGTCGCGTCTCGAAGCGGCGTGGGCTCGTGAGTCATCGATCCGTTCGAGTGGCTCATGGTGTTATTGTCGGCCAATAGTCGTTAGAACTGCGCGTGTAGACGCACGGCGAATATCGATACCGGCCCACGGTCGGTGTTGTAGGCCGGATTAATGACATACTGATAGTCGAGCGTCAGCTGAGCCCATTGCACCACCGCCAGCCGGTAGTAGGTCTCCAGGATCTGTTCCGACCCGGGGTGCGGCAGCTGACCATCGCCCACGAGGATGCCGAGGCCGCCAGCATTCAAGAAACGCTCACGGGTGGCGGAGATGCCGTTGAGGATCGCCGCCAGACCTACCGTGTCATCGGCACGGCTCCAGCGCTTGCCTTGCAGTGACAGTCCCGCCGAAATCGTCCGGTCGATATCCGTGAACTCGTAGGCCTCGACGTTGCCACCGGCTTTGCCGGCGCGCGCGAACATCCCCAGATCGGATGAGAGCTGCTGCTGCAGGTTCAGGCTTACGCCAGTGCGATTCCGGTAGCGGCGCACATCGACGAGGGTTGCGCCGATATTCTCGCCAGTAGCCTGTGCGAGGCTCACCGCATCACTGAGGAGTGCCATGCGCCCGCGGCTGTCGAACAGCGTCACGAGCAGCTTGCCGGGCATTCCCATCAGCTCATGCCGCTTCTCCAGCTCGCCGACCCACTGATATTCATGAAATCCGGGATCCAGCGTTTCGCTGTTCGGGACGTTCGACAGATCGAACACGCCGGCGCGCAGCGCCCATGCGCCCTGGTACCACTCGGCCGCGGCGCCCACCGTGTAACCCCAGGCGTCGGCCGCATAGTCGAAGGACCCGGCTTCGATCGCAGCCCAGTTCAGGAAATCGTTGCGCGGATCGTGAGCGTACTGATTTGCGTCGAAGATGTCCGGGACGCCGAACTTGCCGACGGTAAACACCCAGCGATTGGCGCTCTGAGAACCGGCGAGCTGATTGGCTATGGCCTCGAGCGGCTGCCGATCGCCGGCCAGATCGATTGTCTGACGCACGACCAGCCGTGGCAGTCGCCAATAGGGGTGGCTCCGGCCCACCTTATATGCCGTGCCGCTGGGAAACCCTGCAACGCCGAGCGTACCGTCGAGACCGTAACCCTGATCGATTTCGGGGTTAATCCACGCCTCGGCCCCTGACCAGAGGCGCGCACCCAGAAAGAGCGTCGCGTCGAATGTCTCTGCCCCCTGCCCGGACGAAAGGCTGTTGGGTCCCCTGTACGGCGCGTGGAACGGCGCCGTGACTTGCTCCATGAATGTGGCCTGTCCGTGGACCGCGAACCCTTGGCTGGCAATTTCCTGTGATGCGGTCGCTTCCGATGTGCTGCCGCGACGTGGCGAAAGCGGCGGCGCTGGGTTTGGGGCATCGGCCGGCGCTGCGCTGGGTGGATCGATGGGCGCCTGCTGAGCAAGACCGCCTGTTGATAGAGCCATCCACAGCGCAGGAATGGTTGACCGACAAAAGAGCTTGAACGGCATGATACTTCCTCAATCTCTTCCAACTACGGCAATCTGCTCCACACCGCATTGAGCCTGACAGTGTAGTGTGTGACAGTTTGGTTTCACGGGTGTGTCATCCAGCGCGCTTCTAGGCGACCGGATTCGGAATTGCGCTGCCAGCGACAACGCAGCACGGGTCGGTCGGGGCGAGCGCTGCGACCGACGAGATCGATCGACGCCGGCCGGCGCAGGCGCATGCCCGCACGGCCGGCGGACCGAATGGGAGGCAACGCGATAAGTCGATCCGCGACCGTCTGTTGAGCGAAGCCCGTGCGCGCTAAAGCCACCCACAGCGCGGTCATGACACCTTGGCGAACGAATTCGAAATGCATGACATCCTCCTCAATACTTCGGCTCAGTGCGTTGTGAGCACGCCGGGCAAGCATGCGCGCGTCCATGCCGCCCACGCGATCGACCGCGGCGGCCAGCGTAGCTGGAAGTTGCCCGTGGATCGTCTGGTTAATGAGGAGTCTTGGCGCGACGATCGAGACGGACCGTGCGGTCCGGTCCCTAACGCGGTTCCCGCTCTCGGCGGGACGGCGCCCAGTCAATGCGGGGCGTTATCGGGTCGGGAGTCCACTGCGCCGGGCGCAGCGCCAATCGCCTCTTCTACTGCTACTGTCCAATGCGGGTATCTCCTGCCGCAATGCAACTGCTCGCGATCCTATGCCTCTTCCTATATCCTGTCTAGGGGGATAGGGTTTTTTATACGAGGTCGTAAGCCATGCACACATTTCCCGAGATCGGTGCGCGACTGAAGCGCGCTAACGGGCACCTGGCGGGCGTGATCGATATGCTGGATCGGGGGCGGTCTTGCATGGATGTTGCGCAACAGTTGCACGCCGTGGAGAAAGCCATTGGCAATGCCAAGAAGGAATTAATCAAGGATCACCTTCACCACTGTATGGAGGAGACATCCGAGTCGCTGCCGCGCGAAGTCAGGATTCTGATCAAGGAGTTCCAAGGGGTCACTAAATACCTATAGCAGACTTGGGAGGCCGACAATGAAACACTTCGACGCAGGGGATCGACGCGACAAAACGACGAACAACTGAGTCATGAAAACCGTGAAAGGGTGGGCTTTGTGAGCGAGTCGACTCGCATCTTCGATTGGCTTCCGCCGGAGGGATTTAAGATCCTGCTCGCGCTGTTCCTGTCATTTCTGGTCGGTTTGGAGCGCGAGGAGCATGCCGCCGACGAGCCGCAACGCGGTTTTGGCGGCGTTCGGACATTCCCCATCATTGGCTTGATGGGCTACGCCATGGCTCTGTTATCAGGCAATCAGCTCTGGCCTGTGGCGTCGGGTTTCGTCGCGATCAGCGCATTCTTGCTGCTTTTCTACTGGCACAAGCTCGTTACATCGACGATGGTCGGTGTCACGTCCGAAATGTCCGCGCTAATCACGTACCTCATTGGTGCGCTCGTATCGCATGACCAATTCTGGATTGCAACAACCCTGACTGTCGCCACCATGATATTGCTGGCGCTCAAGACGGTGCTTGAGGGCCTCGCAAAACGCATGGCGCCGGAGGATGTTTTTACCTTCACGAAGTTTCTCCTTCTAACCGCAGTGATTCTGCCGATAGTGCCGAATCAGGAGTTCACTCAATACCAGATTAATCCATTCAAGATCTGGCTGGTCGTCGTGGCCGTCAGCGCGCTATCGTATGGCAGTTATGTAGTTCAGAAGCTGACCAGGGCACGAGGCGGATTTCTTCTCGCAGCCATCCTTGGAGGCGCCTATTCTTCTACCGTCACGACTGTGGTTCTAGCGAAAAGAGCGCCGCGCGACGCGCAGATGTACAGGGTCTCCGGAGCGATTCTGATCGCCTCGGGGATGATGTATCTGCGCCTGGCGGTGCTCCTGACTCTGTTCAATAGAGAACTCATGACGCGACTGGCCCCGATATTCATCGTGCTGGCCGGCGGCGCCCTTGGCGTGGGTTGGTTGTGGTCTCGTCGAGATCCTTCGGGTTCAGGCACGCCGGACGCAGAGCAGGGACCGACCAACCCGCTTGAGCTTCGCGCCGCGCTGCTGTTCGCACTGCTCTTCGTGGCTATGTTGATAGCGAGTCATCTCGCGGTGCTGTATCTGGGCAAATCTGGCGTCTATGCGCTTGCCGCTGTGATGGGCGTGACGGATGTTGACCCCTTCATTTTGAGCATGACCCAGGCGCCACCCGGGTCGACAGCTTCCGGTTTTGCAGCGTCTGCCATACTGATCGCTGCGGCCAGCAACAACGTGGTCAAGGGAATCTACGCGTACGTCTTGTCGCCCCGAGGGACTGGCGGCAAGGCTCTAGGCCTGTTGCTCGGGTTGGCGGCGGCCGGTGTCGCGCCTCTTCTCTGGTAGGTCGCGATCGATGCTCGTGATGCACGTCAACCGCCGACTGCAGAGGTTGAAAGTCAGCAAGCGCATTTTGGCTCAGCTTGCGAACACGCAGGAGAGAAAAGGGAGGGCAACATGGACTATCGGACGCGATTCGTCGTAAAGCCCGGGGCCAAATTTAGACTGGGCAACATTGACCCAGCCTGCAAAGGTGAGCACGAGAGCCACCAGGACGCGGCGGCCGAGATTGCGCGGCACACCGCGAATCTCACACTACTGCAAAATAAGCTCTACGCCGCGAATGAGCGTTCGCTACCCATCGTCTTGCAACGCCTCGACGCGGCAGGCAAAGGCGGTGCCATACGCCATGTTCTTAGCGGTACGAATCCGGAAGGGGTCAATGTAGCGCGGTTTAGACAACCGACTAATGACGAACTCGCGCACGATTTCCTGTGGCGTACCCATTCTCATGCACCAGCAAAGGGCGAGATTATGATTTTCAATCGTTCCTATTACGAATCGGTACCTCGTCATTCGGGCGCACGACATCGTGCCAAAGTCGGTTTGGTCAAAACGCTATGAACGTATTCGCGAATTCGAAAAGCTTCTTATCCAGGGAGGCACACGCATCGTTAAGTTCTATTTGCACATCAGCCTGGAAGAACAGCTCGCACGGTTCAAGGTGCGGCTAGAGGACCGCATCAGAACTGGAAGATCCGCAGTTCGGACTATACCGAACGCGAATACTGGCCAGCCTATATGGAAGCGTTCGAGGATGCCATGCGCGAGACCAGCACGAACCGCGCACCCGGGTACGTTATTCCATCAAACTACAAGTGGTTTCGCGAGCTGGCGATTTCCGGCATTCTCGTAGACACGCTGGATGAGATGCACATTCAAATTCCTAAACCATTGGTTGATCTGAAGATCATTCGCCGCCTGTATCATTCGGCAAAGAACGGGGAAATGAGCGAGGAACAGCTCGGTGACATTCCGGCCAAACCAACAAAATCAAAATAAGTGGCGCCTGATCGCAGGCATGCAAGCGCGGCCGCACGAGCCGGGGGCCTCTGAGCTTTCACTCAAGACGACGAAGGACGGTCTCCATGATCCGACGATCCGCGCAGCCACACACTTCGTTGGAGACGGGTTGGGCACTGCCTGAGTCCTGGCCAGCTGAAGCCGCCCGGAATCGGCGTGTCCGCGGCGGTGGTGCCAATCAAAAAAATGTTCAGGGCAAATCGTAACGGCGGGTCAGGCACAAGCAGCCGGTTACCAGAGTGCATCCTGAGGGTCGTCCCCGCGCATTTCGGCGAATACCGAGAGCATTTTTCGCATATCCAGATAGGCTTCGTAGCAAGCAACTATTATCGGCGAGTCGTCGGTCATTGACTCTTCTTGCGAGAGTTGCCTGGAACGCGCGGATTGCGCGGTTGACGCACGATGCGGGCTCGTTTCACGCCAGCGACTCACAAGCTTGGCGATGCGAGGCGCCAGCGCCTTTGCAGGGAGGGGCAGCAGAGGGTTAAGACCCTGGCTTGTGCAGAGTTGCGGAACCCGCGTTGATAGATCCATAGTTGATAGATCCATAATTTAGACCTCGACATATAGCAGCGAGAATTCGCCAGCTGACTCAGCTCAAATGCGGCTCAGGGCGGGCAGCATGCGCGTTATATCAAGCACGTGCGGCCTACGACGAAAAGAAGTATTTACTGCGCCAGCCTGTTCGTGTGGACTTGCAATCAGCGCAAAACACGCGACGGTTTTAGGGGTCCCCTCATTCTTGGTGCAAAAACATACGGCAGCAACAGGGCGTTTTTTCCGAGCGCCACGAGCACCTGCTCCGTAAGTCGCTGATCTCAGATCGGTCTCTGTTCTGTGAAAAACATCGAAATTACTCGAGAAAAGCAGCATCGAACGAGTGTTTTTTGAGACGCAAAATGTGCACGATTTCTGCAGGAAAAGTCGGTGGTTTTTTTGTGAACAGTAAAGTTCGTAGAATCAGCGTGTTATAGAGATCACACTCTATAATTCTCGGTATGTTTTACCGTCAGTCTTGGCAAGGAAAATGAGACGACCCGCAACACGAGCCCGCAACAGGTCTGGCCAAGCGGATAGACGACCTCGACGCCTAAACGCTCGAGCAGCTCGAGCGTCGCGACGCCGACTTCCGGAAAGACGGCATCGACATAGCACGGAATGAACAGTGCGACTTTGATGGGATCATCTCCTAGGTCACGTTGCCGGCGATCGACCGCCATCAGATCATTTCCGGTTCCATCCTGATCGCCCCGCAGGGGCACTCGGCGACGCAAACGCCGCATCCTTTGCAGTAGTCGAGATTGAATTGGTAACGCTTCCCCGGACCCAATTTGGTCACCGCGTTGTCGGGGCATACGCCGTAGCAGTTGTCGCACTCAAAGCAATTGCCGCACGACAGGCAACGACGCGCCTCGAACAGAGCATTGGTTTCGTCGAGTCCCTGCACGACCTCGTCGAACGTCGATTTGCGCCGCGCGATGTCGAGCAGCGGCCGAACCGTTTTCGGCGCATCGGCGTAATACCAGGGATTCAGCTTGTCGAAGCTGGCGAGTTCGTGCTGGGCAGGCGGTGCGTACACGGCGCCGTTCAGCCAGGCGTCGACGTTGCGCGCCGCCTTCTTGCCGTGCCCGATGGCCACGGTGACGTTGCGCTCGGCCGGCACCATGTCGCCGCCGGCGAATATGCCGGGATGCCCGGTCATCATGTGCGCGTCCACCTGCACGACTCCGCCCATTGTCTGCAGACCGGGAACTCCGTTCAGCAGTCCGAGGTCAACGTCCTGGCCGAGCGCAAGCACCAGAGAATCCGCGCCGAGCGTTTCGAACTCGCCGGTTGGCTGCGGGAAACCCTTGTCATCGAGCGTCATCTTTTCGACCGTGATGCTCGACTCGCCCGCCTGCGTGATCGTCGACAGCCATTTGATCATGACGCCCTCCTGCAGCGCCTCTTCGACCTCGAAGTCGTGGGCGGGCATCTTCTCGCGCGTGCGGCGATAAACGATGATCGCTTCCTCCGCCCCTAAGCGCTTCGCAGTGCGCGCAACGTCGAGGGCCGTATTGCCGCCCCCGTACACCACGACGCGCCGCCCGAGCAGTGGTTTTGCTTCGCCCTCCATGTCGCGCAGGACGGCCAGCGCATCGAGCACCCTGGCCGAATCGCCGGCGGGGATGTAGGCACGTTTCGCGATGTGCGCGCCTACCGCGAGAAAAGCCCCATCGAAGCGCCCCTGCTGCATCTCCTCGAGGATGTTCGTCACCTTACTGTCGAGCTTCAGCACCACGCCCAGGTCCAGGATGCGCTGGACCTCGGCGTCCAGCACTGCGCGCGGCAATCGGTATTTCGGAATCCCGAACCGCATCATACCGCCCGCCATGGGTCCTGCCTCGCGAATGGTCACCCCATGGCCCAGCCGCCGCAGATGATAGGCGGCGGACAGACCCGAGGGGCCGGCGCCGACGACAAGCACATGTTTGCCGGATTCACGCGGCGGCGCCGCAAACTTCCAACCGCGCTTCAGCGCCTCGTCGCCGAGGAAACGCTCGACCGAATTGATGCCCACCGATTCATCGAGCTTGCCGCGATTGCAAGCGCTCTCGCAGCTGTGATAGCAAACGCGGCCCATGATCGCGGGAAAGGGGTTCTGCTGCACCAGGTGGCGCCAGGCGCTCTCGTAATCCCCCGACTCAGCGTGATACAGCCAGCCTTGAATATCCTCGCCCGCGGGGCATTGGTGATTGCAGGGCGGCAGCCGGTCTATATAAACGGGCCGCGAAGTGCGCCAGGATCCGGTCCGGTTGGCGAGCGAGGAGCCGACGTCCAACGTAATCGCAAAGGGCTTAGTCATCTCAGATCACCTCTGCGAGCAGTCCGAATCTGCGGATGTTCCGATCCGCGGCCGCCTGGAGCTGCGCAATCGTTTTCGTCGCGGGCGCCTTGCCGAACAAATGCGCGAAGCGGCGCTGCGGCTTCAGGTATTCCTCCACGGGAACGGGTTTACGGATCTTGTAAACGCGGGTCACCTCTCCGTGTTCGGCCTCGAATAGCGGAAACAAACCGCTTTCCACGACCAGTCGCGCGAGCTTGATCGTGTCTTCGGAAGCCGCGCCCCAACCGAGCGGGCAAGGCACGAAGATATGAATATAACGGGCGCCATGCAGACTCATCGCCTTCGTGACCTTATATTCCAGGTCGCGCAGGTAGGCGACCGACGCGGTCGCCACATAGGGAATGTTGTGGGCCATCGCAATCTGCGGCAGATTCTTGCCTTGTCCGAAGGCATTGCCGGGATGCTCGCCGACCGCCATCGTGGTGGCGGTGCGCGCCGCAGGCGGCGTCGCCGATGAGCGCTGCACCCCGGTATTCATGTACGCCTCGTTGTCGTAGCAGATGTAGAGCACGTCGTCGTTGCGCTCGAACATCCCCGAGAGGCAACCGAAGCCGATGTCGGTCGTGCCACCATCGCCGCCCTGAGCGATGACCCGCACGTCGCTGCGGCCCTTGACCTTCAGTGCGGCGGCAATGCCGGCCGCGACTGCCGCGGTGTTGCCGAATAGCGAGTGGATCCACGGAATTTGCCAGGAAGTCTCGGGATACGGTGTTGAGAACACCTCGAGGCAGCCGGTGGCGTTGGCCGCGATCACCTGATTGTTTGTGGCGCGCATCGCGGCGTCGATCGCATAGCGCGCCCCGAGCGCCTCGCCGCAACCTTGGCAGGCGCGGTGCCCGGAGTTCAGCGAGTTCGTACGTTGCATGTTGGCCTGGACCGCGCGCTGGTCTTCGCCGAGCAGCCGGTTGCCGACAGTGAAGGTCCCGGTCTGGTAGAACTTGATGGGTTGCGTGTCCATGACGGCCTGACTCACGCGATCGAAGCGGCGACGACACCGATGTCACGCAGGATGTTTTCGGCGATGGGTCCGGAACGGCGGCTGCACCGTTCACGCTCCAATACCCGGTTCACGACGTCCCAGTTGAGATCCAGAAAGCTGATCGGCTGCAACGCATCATCGCCAGCCTTGCGCAATAGCTCGTGCAGCGAGGACTTCAGGATCGAACGGCCGCCGAGACCTGCCACCACCGTATACCCGTGCAGCTGTAAGCCCGAGAGCGCCATCCGCACATCGGTCGAGAGGATGCCGCCCAAGCCCACAGCGAGGGATTTCTCCAACACGACGACCCGCTTCGCGCTCTTCAGCACGTCGCGAATCGCCGCCAGCGGGGAAGGGCGGAACGAACAGATGCCGAGCGCGCCGATGCGGACGCCGTCGTCGCGCATCTCGTCGATCACGTCCTTGATCGTGCCGAGTACCGAACCCATCGCGACGACGATGGTTTCCGCATCCGCGGTGCGGTATGGGTGCACGAGCCCGCCCGAATTGCGTCCGAACACGTCCTGGAACTCGGTGGCAAGGATCGGGATCAACTCGAGGGCTTGCAGTTGCTTGGCATGCGCAAGGTAGCGCACCTCCATGAATGCCTCCGGCCCCACCATGGCGCCGATCGAAATCGGCTGTCCGGGATCGAGTGCCTGCCGCGGCTCGTAGGCCGGCAGGTACGCATCCACCTGCGCTTGGGTCGGCATGTCCACCCGCTCGTAGGCATGCGTCAGAATGAATCCGTCCATGCACACCATCGCTGGCAGCGACAGCTCTTCGGCCAATCGGAAGGCGAGAATATGCAGGTCGAGGGCTTCTTGATTGGTCTCCGCGAACAGCTGAATCCAGCCCGAGTCGCGCATGGACAGACTGTCGCTATGATCGTTCCAGATGTTGATCGGAGCGCCGATCGCACGATTTGCCACGGTCATCACGATCGGCAGTCCCAAGCCGGACGCGTTATAGACCGCCTCAGCCATGAACAGCAGGCCTTGGCTAGCGGTCGCCGTGTAGCTGCGGGCGCCGGCGGCCGACGCACCGATCGACACCGACATCGCGGCGAATTCCGATTCGACATTGATGAATTCGCAGCGCTGCAGCTCGCCGCTTTTCACCATCTTGCCCAATCCCTCGACGATGTGGGTCTG
>Ga0116225_1000036_pt1 | contig 103957 bp, 86 predicted proteins | sample Sb_taG_8_FD_88968 | JGI IMG/M metagenome (GOLD analysis project Ga0116225, IMG submission 88968) | Peat soil microbial communities from Weissenstadt, Germany - Sb_50d_c_BC metaG | ecosystem: Environmental > Terrestrial > Soil > Wetlands > Peat | place: Germany: Weissenstadt | collected 2010-09-21 | reverse complement strand
CCCTTCTGGCATACATGCGTCCGCCATGACAGTTCTCCTTGCAATAGAGATCTGTTCATGACGAGGCGCAAATGCCGTGCCAAATCCGTCGTGCGCTCAAAAGTCAGTTGTTTGGCAGCCTCTAAGTCGTCAAGCTGCTCCGTCAGCCCTTATTGAACTGGTTGACAAACTCGTTTAACCGCGAGCCAGCGGCGAGCGCGTGAACGGAAGGGAAAGAGCGTCCTGTCTGTTCGCGCGCTCGCCGCTGGCTCGCGGTTAAACGAAATCTCGAAGCAAGTGCTTCGTACCACGACCTGCCGTCTAGCTGCGGACTGCTGGACGACTATGTAGAATAATTCGGACCGACGACCCCAGCCAAACCGAGGACGTCATCGTGCCAGAGAAGCAACTACTTGCGGGCGCCGCCACGGCCGCCATCACGCCGTCGCTAGGCGTATCCATCTGCGGTTCCATGATCGATCACACCGCGGAGAACATTCACGACGATTTACACGCCCGCAGCCTGGTGCTCGATAGCGGCGATGCCAAAATTGCCCTGGTGGTCCTGGACCTGATTGCCGCCCGCAAGGAATGGCTCAGTGAGATCAAGCACCAGATCCAGAGCTTTACCGGCATCCCGATGTCGAACATCCTCATCAGTTGCACGCATACGCACAGCGCGCCGACCCCCGTGCCGGTTTTTCAGAGCAATGTCGAGAAGAAATACTTGCAATGGGCGGCCACACGCGTCGCGGATAGCGTGCGCGTGGCGGTGCAGCGCTTGCAGCCGGCCCGCATCGGCTGGGCGGTCGGCAAGGAAGATCGCGTGGTCTTCAATCGACGCTACTTCATGAAACCGGGGACCAAGCTGCCAAGTCCATTCCCGGGAATCGAAGACAAGGTGTTGATGAACCCCGGCGAGATGAACCCGGCCATCGATAAGCCGGCCGGGCCCATCGATCCGGACGTGACGGTGCTCGCTGTGCAAAAAGCCGAGCAGGCCGACGGTCAGCCATTAGCCCTTTATGCAAGCTACGCCTTGCATTACGTCGGCGGTAATCCGGGTACTGACATTTCCGCGGATTACTTCGCACTGGTTGGCGACATGCTTCACGATCTGACCGGAGGTCCGCGCCGCGATCCCCAGCAGCCGTTCGTGGGGATGATTGCCAACGCCTGTTTTGGCGACATCAACAACATCGACGTGCGCACCAAGCTGCGGCAGCAGTTCTACTATCAGCACATGTTTGCCGTGGCCGAAACGGTCGCCAGGGCCATTCACGATACCTGGCGCGAGATCAAATATCGGAACTGGGTCCCTGTCGCCGTCCAGGAAAAGACGCTCGACCTGGCCGTGCGCAAACCGAGCGCGGCCGACGTGCAGCAGGCCAAGGAGACTCTTGAAAAAGCGCCGCAGGGACCCTTGCGGCAACTGCCGGACATCTATGCCCGCGAGACTGTCCAGCTCGCCGACTGGCCCGAGCGCTTCAAGACTCCCGTGCAGGTCTTGCGCGTCGGCGACCTGGCCTTGTGCGCCTTGCCGGGCGAGCCATTCTGCCAGACGGGACTCGATATCAAGGCCAAGAGTCCTTTCAAGCCCACCATGATGGTCGGTATGGCCAACGACTATGCCGGCTACCTGCCGACCGAAGAACAGCATGCCCTGGGAGGCTACGAAACCTGGCGCGCCAAGTCGAGCTTCCTCGAAGTGACGGCGGCTGCCAAAATTCAAGAAGCCGCCCTCCAATTGCTCGGAGCACTGGCGAGATAGAATCAACCTCGACGTGAGCGCCGGCAATTTGTCAGCACGCTTGTGTCGGCCCGTACTTTCGGTTCTCTCTAAGGAAATATATCGTTCGCGTGAATAATGCCGAACTTCACGCTCCGCCGGCAAACGGCGGCCGGCTGTACGTGGTTCTCTTTTACACTGATGCCGGCTTGTGCTTCAATCTCGTCAAGGCGGAAACCTTCTCACCCTCGACCTGCCGGACATCCACTTCCGGGGACCGGCCGCGGTTGTTACAATCCAGCGCAGCACGGCGAGCGCCGAGTCGAGCTGGTGTAAAACATCAAGGTCGAGGGCAGCCATTGCTGCCGTGTCGGGGAGAGCGGCGTGCTGGTCCATAACATGTCGGTCTCGGGCGATGAAGTTGCCCATAGAATTGGCGGCGGAGACGCAAGCAATCTGACGCTAAAACCCGCCGAGGAGAAACTCGACCCACCCGGCATATCTGTTCTTATCGGGGGAACACCCGAGCAGGCGGCGGCCGACATAAGACGCGTGTTTGGTCCCCGTTCCGCCCTCGGAAAATTTGCTTGTGTTGTTGGAAATGCGGAGATCCAGGCTATCCGGGCAATCGGTTTCGACGTCATTGCCGCGCCGACGAATAACTTCCCGAACCACGGGCGGCTGATTCATTCTTGCGGGATCACTGGTTTCACCCAGGACAATCTTGCAATGCTTGCGACAGTGTTCACGAACAAGGGAGGCTTGTGACCATGCCATCTTCGATCTGGTTGCTGAGCGACAGCCAGGGACGCCGACTTGCCGAGGTCGAAATCCAGGGCGTGGAGGATGAATGGTATCATGGACGGCTCGTGAGAGACGCGATTCCCGAAGAGTTGCGTCGCGACTTGGAATGGTACGATGAAGTCGTGTCAAATCAGATGCTGAGCTATCTAGATGACGCACTTCACGCAGTCGAGCGGCACGAGCTTTCGGTGCGCTTTCCCGACGAAACGTGCCACAAGGTTTACGCATTGCATATCGATAAGTCGGGAGAAACCGCGTTTCGGATGGCACCCGTGCCACCGCCCAGTTCCAACCGCCCTGACAGCTCGACGATTCTCCGTTAAACATCTACCCAAACAGGGAGCAGCATTTCATTGGCCAGCCCTTGGCCTGAAAGCACCGCACCCCGGCGTGCGGCGAATGACCGAGTTAAGGCTACCGAGATCGACCTCGATGGAACCAGAAATCTTTGATGAGCTGCAGCGGACGCTGGCGGACAGGGGATCGGAAGCTGCGATTGCGCAGCTTTGTTCTACTCTGCGCGAGAAGAAGGATTATGGCAACCTTTTCTATGCCTTGCTCTTGAAGAAGCGGCATGAATTAGGCGTCTCGCCGGTGCCGACGGAAGCAGCGCAGGCGCTGCCCGAAGCCGTGCATGGACCCTACGAGGAAGGCATCCGGGAAGCGGCACGCCTGGTGGGTGGGCTTTTCCTGGAGGCAGGCGATATCCCGCGAGCGTGGATTTATTTCCGAATGCTCGGCGAGCCCGAGCCGGTGAAGCAGGCGCTGGAACAGCATCAGATGCAGGAAGGCGAAGATAGCCAGCAGATCATCGAAATAGCTTTCCACCAGGGTGTCCATCCCCGCAAGGGATTTGATTGGATCCTGGAGCGCTTCGGCATCTGCAGCACAATCACGATGGTCAGCGGCCAGGAGTTCGCGCAGTCCGAGATTCGTGATTACTGCATCAAGGGCTTGGTGCGGTGTTTGTACGAACAGTTGCGCCAACGTCTTGTCGATGAAGTCACGCGCCACGACGACAAGCCGCCCGCGGCACAGACTGTAGGTGAGCTGGTGGCGGGCAACGATTGGCTTTTCGAAGACGAGTTTTACCACGTCGACGTTTCGCACCTGGGCGCGGTTGCCCAAATGAGCATCCACTTGTCGCCGGGCAAGGAGCTGGACTTGGCCCGCGAGCTGTGCCTCTATGGCCAGAAGCTGTCGCCGCGTTTCCAGTACGCGGGCGAGCCGCCGTTCGAGGACCAGTATCGCGATTACGGCATCTATCTCTCGATTCTCGCGGGAGACCATGTCGATGAGGGGATCGCGCACTTTCGAACCAAGGTTGAAAACGCCGACCCGGACACGGTCGGTACCATGCCGGCGGAGGTGCTGGTCAACCTTCTGGTACGGCTGAACCGGCCGGCAGAAGCGCTGGCGATTGCACGACGCTACCTGGTGAAGTCAGAAAACCAGAGGCCGAGCTGTCCGACGATTGGCGAGCTGTGCAGGCAAACGAGCGATTATCAGACCATGGCCGAGGTTGCTCGCGAGCAGGGCGATCCGGTGCACTTCATGGCGGGATTGCTGGCGGCACAGCGATCGACGTGAGGCACGTCAGGCTTTTTGCAATTCTTGCAGCAGGATCCGCTGCACCGCCTCGGTCTTGGCCATCCCCTTCGTCTCGCGCATGACCGCGCCCTTGATGGCATCGGCAGCCTTGATTTTCCCCTTCTTGTAATCGGCAACCGCTTTGGGATTCGCGGCAATGGCCCGGCGGACGATCTCCACAAGCTGGCTTTCGTCGCCGATGACCTTGAAGCCCAAATCATTGATCACCTGTTCGGCCGACGAGCCGGTCTCCAGCATGCGCGCGTAGACCTCGCGGGACCGTTGCATATTGAGGCCAGTGCTCTGTCTGCTCTTGATCAATTCCGCAAGCGCTGCACTGGAGATTGGAAAGTCCGCGATCGCGATCTTGCGTTCGTTGAGCGTTTGCAGCACCTGGTTGGTGGCCCAGTTGCTCGCTTCCTTGGCGTCGCCGGCAAGCCGGGCCGTTTCTTCGAAGTAGCCGACGAAGGATCGTCCCTGGCGAGTGATCACCTCAGCGTCGTAGGCAGACAAACTATACTGCTCCTGCAAACGCTGGCGCTGGGCCGCGGGCAATTCTCCAAGCTGTTCGCGAACCTGCTGCAACCAGGCGTCGTCGACCTGCACCGGCACGAGATCGGGCTCGGGGAAATAGCGGTAATCGGATGCTTCCTCCTTGCGCCGCTGCACCACCGTTACGCCACGCTCCTCGTTCCAACCGGCGGTCGCCTTGGCTACCTCTCCCAGCTTCTTGCCGGTTCTCTGGAATTCGTCATACTGCCGCTGCGCCTCGTACTTCACGGCCCGCTCGACGGCCCGGAAGCTGTTGAGGTTTTTGACCTCGACAATCGGCGTTGCGGCCACGGTGCCGTCGCCCTGGGAAACATGGACGTTGACGTTGGCGTCGCAGCGCAGGCTGCCCTCCTGCATCTCGCAATCGGAAACCTCCAGCTCGCGGAGCAGCAGTCGAAGTTCCTCCAGGAATGCTTTGGCTTCCTCGGCACTGCTCAGTTCGGGCTGGCTGACAATCTCGAGCAAAGGCGTGCCGGCGCGATTGAGGTCGACGAGACTTTCCCGGCCGCCGCCTTGCTCGTCGTGTAACATCTTGCCGGCGTCTTCTTCCAGGTGGACGCGGATGATGTTGATGCGCTTGGGGCTGCCCGCACTAGCGATTTCAAGCCAGCCGCCCTCGCTGAAGGGCAGATCGTACTGGCTGATCTGGTAGTTCTTGGGCAAATCGGGGTAGTAGTAGTTCTTGCGGTCCCATTTTGTAAATGAGGCGATCCGGCACTGCAGCGCCAATGCTGCCTTGAGCGCCAGGTCAAAGGCATGCCGGTTCATGACCGGGAGAACGCCGGGCATGCCGATGCAAATGGGGCAGGTGGCGGAATTGGGCGGCAGGCCAAATTTCGTGCTGCAGCCGCAGAAGAGCTTGGTCTTCGTGAGCAACTGGACGTGCACTTCCAGGCCGATCACGATTTTGTAGTCTGGGAAGGACATGTCTCTGCCTCAGAGCTTGGGGCGCCGGGTGTGCCAGTCTGTTTCTCGTTCGTGCATCCGGGCCACGCGGAGCAGCTTTTCTTCTTCGAAGGGCGGGGCCAGGATTTGCAGGCCGACCGGCAAGCCGCTCCCGGTGAAGCCGCACGGAATGCTGATGCCCGGAAGACCGGCCAGGTTACAGCTAATCGTGTAGATGTCCGCCAGGTACATGGCCAGCGGATCGGCGACCTTCTCGCCGATCTTGAAAGCAGCGGTCGGCGATCCGGGTCCCATGATCACGTCGCAGCCTGCAAACGCCTTGTCGAAATCTTCCTTGATCAGCCGGCGGACCTTGAGCGCTTTCAGGTAATAAGCGTCCTTGTAGCCGCTCGAGAGCACATAGGTGCCGAGCATGATGCGCCGCTTGACCTCGTCGCCGAAACCCTCGCCGCGCGAGCGGCAGTACATGTCGATCAGGTCTGCGAACTTCTCGGCCCGGTGGCCGTAATGAACGCCGTCGTAACGTGCCAGGTTGCTGGATGCCTCGGCTGTGGCGACGATGTAGTAGGTGGCCACGGCGTAGGGATTATTGGGCAGGGAGATTTCGCGCAGCTTCGCTCCCAGGCGCTCATACACTCCGAGGGCGACACGAACGTGTTTTTCCACTTCCGGGTCGAGTCCCGCGCCGAAGTGCTCCCTGGCGACGCCAATCGTCAATGGCTTCATCGGCTGATCAATCACCCGGCTATAGGAGGGGACTGGACTGGCGACACTCGTCGTATCGCGCGCGTCGTGGCCGGCGATGACTTCGAGAAGCAAGGCGGCGTCGCTCACGTCGTGCGCAATCGGGCCGATTTGATCGAGCGAGCTGGCGAACGCGACGAGGCCAAAGCGTGACACCCGGCCATAGGTCGGCTTCATGCCAACGACGCCGCAGAGCCCGGCAGGCTGCCGGATGGAGCCGCCCGTATCCGTTCCCAATGCCAGTGGGGCCTCGGACACGGCGACGGCCGCCACTGAACCGCCGCTCGAACCGCCGGGAATTCGTTCCAGGTCCCAGGGGTTACGCGTGATGTGATAAGCGCTGTTTTCCGTGGACGAGCCCATGGCGAACTCGTCCAGGTTGGTTTTGCCAAGCAGGACGGCGTCCGCTTCTTTCAAGCGGGAGACGACGTGAGCATCATAGGGCGGCACAAAGCGCGTGAGAATCTTGCTGCCGCAAGTTGTCGGCTGCCCGGCCGTGCAGAGCACGTCTTTCAGGGCAATCGGGATGCCGGCAAGCGCGCCCAGCGGTTTTCCCTGCCGGCGCTTGGCGTCGACGGCACGGGCCTGTTCGAGCACGCGCGCTTCATCAACATGAAGAAAGGCACAGACCTTGGCGTCGTGCGTGCGGATTCGCTCGAGGAAAGCCGACGCCAACTCCTCGGCAGAGAATTCGCCGCGGGCTAGCAGAGCTGAGAGTTCGCCTGCGGTGCGTTCGATGGGAATCATGGCAGGGATTTACGATCTACTCAAGCACGGCTGGGACGCTGTAGAAATCGCCGCGGCGATCGGGAGCATTGGCCAGGGCCTCATCGACCGGCAACGAGGGAGCCGATTCATCGCTACGGAAGACGTTGTGCAGCAGGAAGGGATGGGCCAACGGCTCGACGCCTTCCGTGTCGACTTGCTGAAGCTGATCAACGTAATCAATGACGGCACTCAACTGGCGGGCCATGACCTCGATCTGCCCGTCAGTTAATTCCAGCCGGGCCAAATGGGCGACCCAGCGCACCTGGTCGGCCGTCAACGCCATGACATTCCTCGAAGGCGGTCAAAGAGCAGGCATCTGGAAGAGCTTGCGCCGTTGCGGCTTGCTGACCCGGCCGCTGCGGATACATTGCACGCAAACGCGCGCGTGCCGGACGGTGCCATTTTGCTCGATTTGAATGTTCTGCAGATTAGGCAAGAACTTGCGTTTGCTCTTGCCGGTAACCTTGCGGCCGACGCCGCCCAGATATTTGGCCTTGCCGCGGCGAGCGTACTGGTTGCCTCCCGCCGGTTTCTTGCCGCAAACCGCACATTGCATACCCATAAATCCGTCCGCCTCTCGCTTTGAAGGCCAATTGGATCGCAGTCGGGAGATCCTTGGAAAATGCTAAGTATAGCGGCCCACCTGGGAATGACAAGGCGATCCAATCGGGCGGGCTGCTCGTATGGAACGTGGGGGCTGTCCAAATTCGTCTGTTTCCTAACTTTTCCCCTGACGCTCACGAAGTGTTGGTAGATTCGTGCTCGGGCGCAGCATTTTTTCGTTTAACCGCGAGCCAGCGGCGAGCGCGTGAACAGACGGCAAACCGGTAGCCCTGCGTTCATGCCGCGAATGATGATTGCAAATGGGATACTGGTCACGCGCTCCCCGTTGGGTCGCGGTTAAACGATGAAAATGCGGGCCACAAGTTGCCGCCAGTGGCAACCTGTGGATTTTCACGATAGACTTGAAAGAGATTGCCCTGCGCATTCTTTGGAAAGAATTGTGCCTGCACCAACCGGATTGCTGAGCGACGTCGGTAGAACAGTCTTCGGTGCCCTCGGAGCAGGGCTTACCGGGGACTTCGTCGTCGAGGTCTTGCCTCAGGTCGTCAACAGCACCTGGGATGCCTGGAGCAAGGATCGGGACGAGGCGGAGCGCCGGACCGAGATCGATGCTCTTGTCCGGGCGACCGACGAGGAAGTCCACGCGGCCGTCTCGGGGATCGCCAAGGACGTTGCCTTGGGCCAACCTCCTGAAGTGCAGGAAGCCCTGGCCGCCTATCTGAACCAGATTCCCCCAACGATTCGTCATTCTTTGCGCCGGCCTACGGATCCGAGGGGCGCAAGGATCCCCGCGGATCTGCCGCTTCGGCAGGCGGAAGACCTTCTGCCGTTCATGCCGATCCGCCTGCCGCGCTTCAAGGTAGGCGACACTCCTCTTCCCGGCGTGGATTGGCAGCTCATCGAACTGCTGGGCGTCGGCGGTTTCGGCGAAGTGTGGAAAGCGCGTAATCCGAACATGTCGAGTGCTCCGCCTGTTGCACTCAAATTCTGCCTCGATCCTCCCTCCGCCAACGTGCTGCGCAATGAGGCTCGCCTCCTGGATCGCCTCATGCAGCAAGGCCGGCATCCCGGCATCGTGACGTTGCGGCAAACCTACCTGAGCGCGGAGCCTCCCTGTCTGGAATATGAATACATTCCAGGGGGAGACTTGGCCGGGTTAATGCAAGAATGGCACCGCCAGAGGAACGGACCGGCTGCCACCCAGGTCACGCGCGTCATGTTACGGCTGGCGGAAATCGTGGCGTTCGCGCACCGGCTCGATCCACCCATCGTGCATCGCGATTTGAAGCCGGCCAATATTCTGGTGCAGCGCACGCCCGTCGGCAAATTCGTGCTGCGCATTGCTGATTTCGGCAATGGCGGCGTCGCCGCCAGCCACGCGATTCGCCAGACCCTGCGCGGCGTCTCGCAGGCCCAGTTGCTCGTTTCCGCCGTGCGCGGCGCTTGCACGCCCCTGTACGCCTCACCCCAGCAGATGCGCGGCTACGACGCCGATCCACGCGACGATATCTACGCGCTGGGCGTCATCTGGTACCAGCTGATGACGGGCGAACTCGGCACCGGTCGCCCCGGCGGGACGCGCTGGCCCAAACGACTCCAAGAACAAGGCATGGCAGGACCGTTCGTGGAATTGCTCGGCTCGTGCTTCGAAGATAATCCGGACGATCGGCCCCACAATGCCGGCAGCCTTGCGGAAGAACTCAGAGCCATGTTGCAGGGGATGAGCTCTCCGACGAGCGCTCCGATCGTGGCACCGGCGGCTGAAACGGCACCGGCAGCGCCGGCCGCACTGCCCCGAAGAGTCAGCAATTCCCTTGGCATGACGTTGACGCTCATTCCGTCCGGAACGTTCAAGATGGGCTCCCCCTCCTCCGAAACAGACCGTGGGCATGATGAAGGCCCGCTGCACGAAGTCACGATTACCCAGCCGTTCTACATGGGCATCTACCCCGTCACGCAGCGTCAGTTCGAAGCGGTGATGGGGCATAATCCTGCCAATTTCAACAGCTACAAGGGCGGCGGGCCCGATTTCCCGGTCGAGCGCATTTCCTGGAACGATGCCATGGAGTTCTGCTGGCGGCTCGGCGACCTGCCGGCGGAGAAAGCGGCGGGGCGATCCTACCGCCTGCCCACCGAAGCGGAATGGGAATACGCCTGCCGGGGTGGAGTGCAAATGCCTTTTCCCTGCGGAGTGACCCTCTCCTCGCTGGACGCCAACTTTAACGGCAAGTATCCTTACGGACTTGTCTTGCGCGGCTCCTACCTGGAACGCACGAGCAAGGTCGGTTCCTATCCTTCCAATCCGTTTGGCCTGTTCGACGTACACGGCAACGTATGGGAATGGTGCGCCGACTATTACGACCGGACTTATTACAAGAACAGCCCGCGCTCCGACCCGCCGGGGCCGGCCAAGGGCAACCAGCGCGTCGTCCGCGGCGGCTCCTGCCACAACATCGGCCGAATATGCCGCTCGGCCTACCGCTTCGGGATCATGCCCACGACCCGGGATATTGACGTTGGCATGAGGGTTGTCATGACGCTGAATCGACAGTCCCCTGCGTAGCCTCCATAGCTGGACCCGGCGTCCAACTCTCGCTCTCGGGCTCGGAGCCTGGGAATCAAAAGAAAGGAAGACAAACCGTGCCCTTCTGCAATGCCGCAACCGTTCTCGGACTTGCTGTCCTCGCGATTGCGCCGCTCGCGCCCCTTCTTGCCAGCGATGGTGCAGGCAGCGAAGAGCTGGGGGTGTTGAAAAATCCCGGTTTCGAGCACGGACAGGAAGGCTGGTCCGCCTATGTCTACGGCGCTCCGTCCAGGATCGACATCGATCAACGCGTCGTGCACGAAGGCCGGCATTCCCTTCGCGTCTCCGCGTCCGCTCCGTCCGACACGGCCCTGAGCCAGGAGGTCTCCCTCAGGCCCGGGCGATTTTATCGGCTCAGGGGCTGGGTGCGCACGCATGAACTCGCCCCGCATGGAGCACCCGTCTTCGGAACCCTTCAGGTTCAAACCTCCGGCGGACGCGAGCTCATTGCGACCGGAGTCAACCACCAGGGCAGCAACGAGTGGACGGAAGAGCCGGTCTTCTTTCAGGCGCCTGCGGATGGGCGGGTACGCATCAACATGTTCTTCGTGGGGTTCGGCAAGGGCACCGGGACCGCCTGGTTCGATGACCTGCGTCTCGATGAAGTGGACCCGGCCGGCACGCCCGTGCGCATCACCAGCGCTTTCCACTGCCAGGGCGAGATCAATCCGTACCAGTATGGCCAGTTCATGGAATACCTGTGTGACCTGGTTCCAGCGATGTGGGCTGAGAAGCTCTACGACGGCAGTTTCGAGGGGCTGGGCGCTTACAAGATGGCCTTCCTCCGCCAGACCGATTTTCGCGAAAAGCCGTGGTATCCGAGTGGAGCGGTCAATCGCGCGGAGTACGTGCTCGATCCGCGTGACCCAATCGGGGGCAAGGTTTGCCAGAAAATTGCGGTACCGGCCGGCGCTCCGTGCACGGTCGGCATCTCGCAGGACGGCATCGCCGTCGAGCGCGACGCCGCCTACGGCTTCACCTGCTATCTCCGTCAGGAAGGCATCCGCGAACCTGTCCGGATCAATCTCCATCGGGAAGGGACCGGCTTCGCGTCCTGCACATTCCAGCCGACAGAGAGCTGGAAGAAATACCGCGCACGCCTGGTAACCACGGCAACGACGGCCCATGCGACTTTATCGATTCACTTCCGCGGCCCCGGGACACTCTGGCTCGATAGTGCCTCCTTGATGCCGGAGAAAAACATCGCCGGCTGGCGTCCGGATGTAGTCGAGGCGGTCAAGGCATTGAAACCGGGCATCATGCGTTTTGGCGGCAGCACGCTGGACGACCCCAACCTGGGTGAATTCGAATGGCACGACACCATCGGCGACCCCGATCGTCGCAAACCGTTCCCCGCATGGGGCGGCTTGCAGCCGACCGGCCCCGGCTTGGAGGAAATCGTGCAGTTCTGCCACCTCGTCGGCGCCGAGCCGCTCCTTTGTGTCCGCTTCTCCCGACGCACGCCGCGAGATGCCGTGGAACAGGTGCAGTATTTCAACGGCAGTGTCGATACGCCGATGGGAAAACTTCGTGCCAAGAACGGTCACCCGGAACCGTATCACATTAGGTACTGGCAGGTGGGCAACGAGCGCTCGGGCCGAGAATACGAGGCCAAGATCGCGGCTTTCTGCGAGGCCATGAAGAAGGCCGACCCGAGCATCAAGCTGCTTTCCAGTTATCCGCGCGAGCAGGTCCTGCGCCGGGCCGGGCACTTGCTCGACTACGTTTGCCCCCATCAGTATGCCGTGGATAACCTCAAGGAGATGGAGAGCGAACTGCTAGCCACCAAAGCCCTGATCGACACGTACGCACCAGGAAGGCCCATCAAGATCGCGGTGACCGAATGGAATACTACGGGAGGGGACTGGGGGCCACACCGCGCACGGCTCTGGACTCTGCATAACGCCCTGGCTTGCTCCCGCTATCACAATCTGCTCCACCGCCATGCCGACATCGTCGAGATTGCCAACCGTTCCAACCTCACCAACAGCTTCTGCTCCGGGATCATCCAGACCGACAATCATCGGCTCTATAAGACGCCGACTTACTACGCCCAGCAGCTTTATGCGACGCTTGCCGGCAACCGGCCCTTGAAGATCGAATCGTCGCTGCCGGCCGACCTGGCGCCCGATTGTAGCGCAACCCTTTCCCCCCAGGGCGATGCCGTGACAATCTTCGCGGTCAATCCCGCCTTGCAGGAGATTTCCCGAACGCTTGATCTCTCCGCTTTTGGCGACCATGGCCAGGAAATGGCCGTGTGGACGCTTGGCGACCGCGAACACGCGGGCGAACCCGACGTGACGAACAACTTCTCCCAGCCGGAGCGGATCGTGGCAGTCTCCTCGAAATTTCAAGCGCCTGGGGCCAAATTCGTCTACCGGTTTCCGGCGCTATCGCTAACGGTGTTGCAATGGCGCACGAAACCGTGAGGAAGACCCCGCCATGCCCAGCGCAAAACCTGGTTACATGCAGAACTTCCTGACCCCCGCAGGCTCGTTCTACGAGGTAACGCGCGGCAAACCGTATCTCCTCGCGAACGAGGCACGTGTCAAAGCCGGCCTCACGCCAGAGACGTGGAAGCTGGAAATCGTGCCGGACGATGCTCCCTGGAAGCCGGCGCTGCTCAAGACGTGCACGATTGCGGATGGCACGGCGATCACGATGAAGGATCTCGAAGCGCTCTACCAGGCTCGACCGATCCGCTGCATCAAGACTCTGCAATGCTTGCTCGACGAGCCTTCCCGAGGGTTCTGCAGTAATGGTTTTTGGGAAGGCGTTGCGCTGCGCGACGTGCTCGCCAGGCTCGGACGGCTGAAAAGTGTGCGCCGACTCTTCTATAGTGGTTACTATGAAAACCCCAAACATCGCTTCGCCAGCTCATTAGCGCTGAGCGAAGTACTGGAGACGACGCCCGGCCACCTTCCTGTTTTTCTGGCCTTTGGGTTGAACGGCCAGCCGCTGCCCATCGAACGGGGCGGCCCCGTGCGGATGCTGGTCCCCGAGTCCTACGGTTTCAAGTCGATCAAATGGCTCAACAAGATCGTGCTCACGAACGATTACCGGGCCAATGATTCCTACGCGACCGAAGCGCCCAATGATCCGCAGACAACCATGAAGACGCTGGCCCGATTGGACGTCCACGCGCCCTCTAAATACGGGCGCGGCCAGGCGGCCACCATGCATGGCATTGCCACGGTAGGGGCCTCCGGGCTGAAGAGGGTCGAGTACTGGTTACGCCCAGACCAGGGCACGCACGGCAAGCTCGACCCCGACGACCCGGCCTGGCAGAAGGCGGAGTGGCGGCCGACCGAACTGCCGGGCAAGCCACCCGTGCGCTGGGCAGAAGGCTTGCCCGACGGGCGCTATCCGGACAACGTCTTCTTCCTGGACAAGCTGACCGGTGAGCCTAAACTCTGGCCCTTGCCCTTCAGCTGGGCACCGTGGTCGGTGCGACTGGAGAATCTCGCCGCGGGCGCTTATGAATTTCGCGTGCGGGCCATCGATCTGAATGATTTCGCGCAGCCGGAGCCGCGTCCCAATCCTCAGTCTGGAATTGCTGACGTGCCCTGTCAAACGTTCTTGGTCGATTGAACTTCAGCACTAAATGACCGTGCGGGATTCGGCTGTAGGTCAGGTTTCCAACCTGACGGGACAGATTGGGAAATCTGTCCTACGCCGCTGCCGAATCAAGCACGGTGATATAGAATTCTGCCCGATCCTCTCGGCTCACCAGCGCAGCGTGGGCGGGAAATACTCAGCAATCAATTCTTGATAGAAAGGCGTCAGCAGCTCCACATCGGGGCGGACTGCGCTCTTGGAATAGAGATCGTACGGGTTGAAGGCGCGCACCGAGTCAAACAGCTTGCGATCGTGCTGGTTCATCAAGTGCGCGTATGCGCCCTCGCGGTGAGCGGGGTAAAAGGAGTGGTAGCGAATCATCGCTAGGGCTTCATCCGGCAGATAATCCTTCACGACTTGGTAGAGATATTCGTCGTGCCCCCAGGAGAGGTGGACCTTATCGAGGCCGCATCCCTCTTCATAGATGCCACAGGGCGTTTGATATTCCGCAACCTGGCTGTCGGGGTTCTGGGCGAAGAATTCGTGGAAAACGATTTTCTCAGAGAATGCGCAGCCGACCGGGAAGGTGTCGCCGACGACCGCCCACTGGGGCTCGCCAAACAGGCAAAGGACTTTGCCGAGGTCGTGGATGAGACCGGTGAGGATGAACCAGCGCGGGTGGCCGTCGCGGCGGATGGCTTCGGCTGTCTGCATCAGGTGGTCGATCTGCGTCAGGGACGTGTCGGGGTCGCTATCGTCCACGAGTGTGTTCAGGAATTCCATGGCTTCCCAGATTCCCATCGTCCGTTCCTTGAGCGGAAGGAACTGGCGTTTCTTGTCGCGCACAAAATCAAGGCACTGATGGCGATGATTGAGCCGATAAAATTCGCACACGCTGGGCCGAGCGTCGGCCTCGTAGTTGCGGAATTCCTCGGGTTTCTTCGTAGGCGAGGGCGGTTCTGGGTAGCGCTTCTGGAGGGCTTCCTCCCATTCATCGAGGTCTTGAAGGGGTCCGATCGGCTTTCTTGTCGAAGAAGATTCCGTCATCGCTTCATCTCCGCAAAGGAGCGTTGGCCCGGCAAGACTGGGATAGCATGTGCGCCCAGCAAAGCGAGTGTACCCGGCTTCGGCCCAGCCGTCAGCGCGAATTGGCGCGCTGGATCAGTGGGAGCCCGCTGCGGAGGATTGACGTTGCCGTTGCGCGGCGTTGTTGCGCGCCTTGCGTTCGCCGGCCGTATACCACAGGGCGTGGATCTCGCGCCAGCGGAAGTCGTCCGCGGGCAAACCTACGCCGTGCAGGATGCGCTCGACGTGAAACCAGCGGATCGACTCATCGTGATCGAGCCGCTGCAGGTCGCGGACCAGAACCGAGTAGTTGAGCCCAAGACGGGGACTGAAGGCCCGCAGGGTCGGGGCGACCTCTGCGATCAGCATGCGCAGCTCGATTCCCAGCGGCGAGATGCACGTTTTGTGAAGCTGCTGCCGGTAGCGATCGATCCAGTCGCGGCGCGCCTCGGCCAGGTCCTTCACGCCGCACGCCTCGCCGATCTGTTCCAGCATGAACCAGGAAGGCATGTCGCTGCCGTTGGCAATCGAGCGTAGCCGGCCCGTCCAGAGTCCTTTCAGTCCGGCTTTGCACAGCGTGCGCGCCAGGGGAATCAGGCCTCCCTCGCGCTTCACCAAGAGCCCGATCAGGTCCGGCACCGACAGCGGCGCCTGCCAGGCCGACTCCCGAGCTTTGCGGAGCGTCTGCTGCTGGAGCAACGCTTCGACGCGCCGTGCTCCCGCCAGATGAATCGCTTGCAGAATGCGGGCGCGGGCGGTGTCGAGCAGCGGGCCGACGCCTCTCTCGATGCGCTGGTACTCCAGACTCGTGTAGCCGAGGATCGGCTCCATGTCCTTGAGTTCGAACCCGTAGAGCTCGCGGGCCAGGCGCAGCTCAACGCGCGTCTCCGGACGATGCCGGCGATGGAACTGGTGGCGGCGTTTCTGCCAGCAGGCAAACAAGCGCTCGCGCTCGGATGCGTCGTCGGTCAAGACCGCAACCAAACCGGCTGGATAGGCCTGGGCCGAGTAGAAGCCATCCTCCTCGATGTGTTTGATGATGCGTGCCGGCTTCTTGCCGCCGATGCCGAATAAATCCGCCAGCTCCCGGCGACGGACGCCACGCTTCAGGCGCAAGTCCTTCAGACGCTGACCAAAGCTGACGACGAGCTGCTTTTGTTGAGCGCGCTCGTCGCGAACCCAGGTCGCTTCCAGTCTGCGCAATTCCCGTTCGTCGCGACAGAGACGCCGGGCCGCCTTGGCAACCTGGCCCCAGGGCGGCAGTTCCAGGTAGCGCAGCCGGCGTGCGGTTGCGGTGCTGATTCCCAGCGTCAGCACGTGCTTCTCCGCAAGGTCCGCCCGGCTGCAGAGCAGCCAGAACTCAGCCAGGGCAGGGGGGTAGCCTCGATCGAGAAAGCGCTGTCGCTCGGCTTCCTCCCAGATTGCTTCTACGAGCGTTGCCTCCTCCCCCACGGCAGCGCAGAGCTTGCGCAGCAGAGGCAGAGGCAGAGGAAAGTGGCCGCGCCGATATTCCCAGAGAGTCGCCGCGCTGATGCCGACGCGGCGTGCCAGCTCCTTGGGAGTGCCCGCCTTCAGTTCCAGCCGCGACAGAAACTGCCCAAGGGTGTCGCCTGGGCCCGTATAAAGACTCCGGAGCAATTCCAGCTGCTCTGGGCTGACAGCTCGCTTCTGGCAAAAATCAAGGAACCTCTGCAAGACCCGGCGCGTGGGCGTGTGCACTCCCAGCTCGAGATCGCGCAGCGTGCCGCGACTGATTCCAGACCGCCGGGCAAACTCCAGGCGCGTCATTCCCAAGGTTTCCGCGCGGATCTGAACAATGCTCCGTGCCAGCGGCGGCGCTGCCTCCGCGCGGGCCAGCGATTGCTCGCGCAAATGAGCGTTGCGGAGCGCGTGGCCGGTCAGGCGTTCCTTGTGATTGTCGGAGGCCTGGCTCATGAATACTCTCCGGTGGAGCTTTGGCAACCATCGGCAGGATTCGCGAAGGCCGGCGGCGGCGAGGATCGGGCCTTCAGCAGGTGGGGGATGACAAGACGCCTTCGTCTCGACATCCATGCGACTAGCGGAAACTCCTCAGAAACAGCCCAGAGGCAAACGTTGACGTCGGCTGGGGGAGCCTTGGCGTGCGGCAGGTGCTACTCGGGTAGGGGTCACGAGGCACCGGCAGAAATTCAGCAGTTTTTCCGAACCACTTTTATTGGAAGCCCGCAGTTAGCATTCTGCAGGTTCATCGGGCGGGTGAGTCAGGCCAGGGCGGTATCACCGTGGGCGAATGTGCGACAAAACGGCAGGCAGCGAACAAAGGTCCTGGTAGTCTGGCCCTCCCTGACCAAATTGTGCGTCACAAGACGACGCGAGCACTTTAATCTTTCACGATGGTACGGGAGATCTTACCCGATTGCAAACAAAAATCTCGTTTTCGCGGCATTGGTGGGCGAGACAGAATTCGGGGGAAACTTGCCGCGCGGCGGCAATCGAACCGGTGAGCAGCGCTTGTCAGTCCCGTGCAGGACTCTCATTGCGAACCGGCTCTTTATTGGCTGATTCTGTGGTCGTTTGCACGCCCGGAGAGCTTGGCGCCGGAGTCTGAGACTGGGCTTGTCTGACTTTGGGAAGCACCGCGGAGGTAGAGCTGTTCGCGGACTTGCTATTGGTACACGCCACCCAGGACCCACGCCCCCGGCGGCTGGATGACGACGGACTGGTGGGGGTTCCCGAGCGCCGTGCGGCCAGGCTGAGTCCGGGCATTTCCGAGGCGGGCGGCGGCGGAATCGGCTCTTGCGTCCAGGGGGCGAGGGCCTCGAACACGGCTACCGGCGTTTGCAGCCGCTGCCAGGGATTCTTGGCCATCATTTTCTCGAACACGGCCACGAGCTTCTCCGGGATCTGTGGCTGCATCTCCCGGATTGGCCTGGGGTGCCGGGTGAGGTGCCAGATTAGCTTGTGATGGTCCAACTCTACATCATCGAACGGAGGCTTGCCGGTGAGAAGGTAATACGCCGTGGCCCCCAGGCTGTAAATGTCGGCGCGGATGTCCACGTCGTCGCTGTTCACGATCTGTTCGGGAGCCAGGTAATCATCGGTGCCGACGATCCGGCGCGCATCATCCTCGACGATGGAGGTATTGCCGGCCCCAGAGCGCGAGAAGCAGGCCAGGCCCATGTCCAGAATCTTGATCGTGCCCTGGCGGTCCAGGAGGATGTTGCCCGGCTTGATGTCCCGATGGACGAGGCCGATTTCGTGGGCGTGCTGCAAGCCGTCGGCCGCCTGGCGAATATAATTCGCAACGCGCGCCGGATCCATGGGACCATGCTTGCTCACGATTGCCTGCAGGTTGGCCCCATCGACGAATTCCATGACCAGGAAATGTAGATCGCCGTCGCAATCCACGTCGTGGGCATGCACGATGTTTGGGTGGTCGAGCGCTGCGACCGCCTGGGCCTCGCGGTAGAAGCATTCCAGGAACCAGGGATCCTGCGCCCGCGTCAGCGGCAACACCTTGAGCGCCACCCGGCGGCGCAGCATCTTGTGCTCGCCCAGGTAGACCACTCCCATACCGCCCGAGCCGAGTCGCTCCAGGATCTGGTACTTGCCCAGGGTGAAGCCGCGCCACTTGCCATGAAGAAGCTGGTCGGCCTGAAAGTAGGTCAGGGCGCCCTGGTTGACCAGCAGGCCCGCGAGTTCGCTGGGCGCCGCGGGAAGCGGGCTGGTCGTCCGGAGTTGCTCCAGTTCTGCCGCGAGACGTTCCGGTTCAAGAACGCAGCTCTTCTCAAGCAGCGCAATGAACTCGTCTGTGGTAGCAGGTGCTGGCATTAAAATACTCATCGGGCGCGCGACCGGTCGTGCGCACTAGACGCGGGCGCACTATCGATCGGGGAGACGGGTGTTAAGCCCAGAGTTGTCGCGCGCTGAAGATACTCCATTCCTTTTTAATGATAACAGTTTTCCCTCCTGCAATCACGCAAATTGGCGCGCTATCTGAAGCCTATTGCGTGAGCAAATGGGTAGGATGGCTAACGATTCAGCTGGCACAGGAAACGGCCCGCGTTGCCCTTGCGCGTTCCTTGCCCACGTACGCCACCAATTCGCGAGCAAAGGGGTTCTCGATCTGCAGAAGGCCGATATCCAGCTCGATGTTCAAGAACTGCAAGCGCAGGGCATCGCCGTCCGAGGCAAAGCAGGGACCAATGCCGCTGAAGAAGAAGCCATCCTCCTCAGCCGACCGGCACAGCTCCGCCGTTCCCGCCTGGGCCAGCGGCAGCTCCAGAATGATGGCCTGCACGCCCCCGGTGTTGCACAGATCGCGATGCGCCTGGCTCACTTCCGCCGCGGTGTCGGTCCCCACCTCCTGAACGCGGATCAAGGCTTCCTGCATTTCCTTGGAGAAGTCCACCGCAAGCCGGCCGGGTCCATCAATCGGACCTGGTTCGCGGAAGTCCACTGCAAGCTGAAATTGGTCATAGATCCGCGCGCACATGGCCTTGTGCCAGTTGGGAGCATGGACAACGACCCGCGAGGGAGGTTGCAAGAATTTGAAGCCGAGCAGCAGGCTCATCCGCTGCGGCAAAGGATCCGCCATGTTATGAAACGAGCGCGGCAAGACGCCGAGACTGAGCGCGCATGGCCGGAGACCAAAGCGATCGTGGACCTTCTGTGTGAAAATGTGATTGGTCACCGCACGTCCGAACAGGCCGCGCAAAGTGAGCGCGTTGGCTTCTTCTTCGAGCAGGCTGCGCATCCTCTCCATGAGATGTTCGTGGCGATGCTCGGGAACCACCAGCGCTTCGCCCTCCTCGGCGATCTCACCATTGGGGGCCCTCTCGAGCGCATAGTGGCCGATCACTTTACCGTCCGCATCAAGTGCGACAACCGAGACCAGTTCCCCGCTCTTGTTCAACTTGATGATTTGCTCCGGAACGTAAATCTCGGGATGACAGTAGCTATCTCCATAAACGTGGCGCACGCACTCTGTAACGCCCGCGGCATCTTCCGGCCGCAGCCTGCGTACCGTGTAACTACTCGCCGGCAGAACCGCCGAACCGTTCGTGCTCGACATGAAAAATCCTCGCTTCCGGCAACCCTTCTCGGCCTCTATCGTCACAATTCTGCCGACTCTCTCGTCCTTCGTGCAAGCATATCCCACATTTTGTCCACTGGCAGAAGGCAGACGATCGCACAGTTGAATCGGAATTGCACCGATCGCTGGAGCGAGCTGCTCGTATCGGTCCGCGGACCTGCTTGTCGTTAGCCCGGATTATTCATGATGATCCGTGTTTTTGACATAACCATTGGCGTGCAGCTGACTTGCACCAAACAGCCAAAAAACACACTGCGCAAGCCAGACGCGAGAAATGCAGGGAAACACTGTATTTCGGGTCGTTCACGAATAATCCGGGTTAGGACTCGACTTTGAGGACAAGAGATCGATTATAGCCTGGCCGAAGATCGTCTCAATGATGTCTTCGGGCAAGCGCAGCGTAGAAAGGTAATACGAGCGCAAGAGCTTGTGCTGGAAAGTGTGTGGTCAGTCTCGACTATCCCTTCTCGCTTGTGAATGCGAACCATGAAAGCAGAGATCTACTGGATTTCCGGCGTTGAACGTGGGCGGCTGGCAATTCTGCCGCGTCCGCGAGGCGGTGATTGGCTCGAAGACGAGATAGGTTCGCTGCGCCTTGCGGGCATCGGTTGCCTCGTCTCCTTGCTTACCCCGGCTTGTTACTTGACAATGGCGGGCATCCACGATAGCCTTGCTAAAGATAAATTTGTACTTTTGAGAAAACTTTCGACTCCGATCCCATTTGCCTGCTGATCAAGCTTGTGTCCCGTGTCTGCTGATCAACCTTGTGTCCCGAGTTGTGAGCACGTCGTAGTCTACTCGAGGAGAGAAGCATGAAGAAGCTGGCTGTAGCTGTTCTGATCAGTCTGATGGTGGCAGGTGCCGATGCGATGGCTGCCCCCTCATTGACACTGGTAATCACGTGCAATCCTGGAGGTCAAGGTTCCAAAATCGAGGGGAAGGGTACATATGCGTTGGATCCTGGGTGCACGTACAATGGCACGACCTTTTCCGTTACAGTGAAAGGCTCCCATCCACCTCAGGTTACTGGCTCGCAGGATACGACTGGCGGAGGCGCTTACGATGTGACACTGGTCGGTATCTACGGCACCTTCAATCCTTGTCAAGCGTCCATGAGTTGGACGGATGCGAATAATAACCCACAGGTTACTGTCACTCGCAACCTCATGGACCAAGTGGTGCGCCAATAGCCCCTTCCCTCTGCAGATTCGCCGTTCCCATGAGGCATTTCCTCCGAGAACGGCGTGCGTTCTCAGAAGTGGTGAAAAAATGAGGCATCGAAAAGGTCTGACCCTGGTCGAACTACTTGTCGTAATTGCCATCATCGCCATCTTGGTGGGGTTGCTCCTTCCGGCATTGATGGTGGTTCGCGCTGCGTCGTTGCGAATTCAAAGCCTGAACAATCTTCGCCAATGCGCGCTTGCCCTGCATAACTTCGCAGAGACCAACAACGACGTCTTGCCAACGCTTGATGGCGAAAACAGCAACCTCTTCGTAGGCGAATCGCTAATGTTCACGTTGCTGCCTTACGTTGAGGAAGACAACTTCTACCGTGCATGCATAGCGTCCAATACCTTTTCGAGCTATCATGCGGTGCGCCTTTACATCAGCCCGGCCGATCCGACGGTTCCGGATCTAAACAAGGCACAGAACCTGGCGAGCTACGCGGCGAATGCAGTTGTTTTTACGAGTCGACGCACTCTCGGGACCGGATTTCCTGATGGAACTTCACAGACCATTGGGTTTGCTGAGCACTATGCCAAGGGATGCAATGCGACCACGTTCGCCTGGTTCCATACCGAACCGGACTTGATTACTATGCCTATATTCCTGCGAGTTCATCGGGCAAGCTTTGCAGAGCCGCACGCTTTTACCACGCCCGCGGGAGTCACGATCCCGCCGGATGTCTACCCGATCACCACGGGCAATCCACCTGTCAGTACAGGATCGGTTCACGGCCTTACCTTTCAGACAGCGCCGAGCCTAGCAGACTGCAATCCTCTTCTGGCTCAGACGCCCCATAAAGGCGGGATGCTGGCAGCGTTCATGGATGGGAGCAGCCGCACCTTAGCGTCAGGCATTGACGAGTCGGTATATTGGGCCCTTGTTACCCCCTCCGGCGGGGAACCTGTGAGCGACTAGTAAATTGCGGCTTATTTTCTCCACCCCTCGTTGCCGAGCTCCGCTTTGGGAACGCCAAGCCCGAAACCCCGCTTCGCGAACAGCCCGCGACAGGCTGACGCCCAATGCAACCCCGTCAGCGCCGATGGTGCATCGGTGTCAATCGGCCTCATGCTCCTTGAACTGCCCGCCCGCATCAAAGATCCTCATTCCACAGGCGCCTGCGTCCCTCCCCCCTTTTTCCCACCGCGGTAAATCGCTTCAATGCGCTCGCGGTGCAACCCGAGAACGCGGTCGAACCGGCTCAGCTTCATGCCTTCCACGTGCGGGTTCTTGTCCACGAGGTTCTCCAGGATGCCAACGTCGAGGCGGATCTCCTGGTCGAGCATGCGCACCATCAGCCATTTGAAGAGGGCCACGCAGCCTGTCGGGCCGGGCCAGCGCGAGCGCGTGAATGCGAAGGTCATCACCGTGGTCGAATCCTCGTCGCGCGGCACGAAGAAGATGTAAAGCCGCCAGCGGACCAGGCCCTCCCGGCCGGTGCGGGCGTCGGCCCACCAGTGATCGTAGACGCCGTACACCGGCGAGAAATGCGTCGTCCAGTCGTCGTGGAAACGATATCGACTACGGACCCCCAGCAAGAAACGCAACCAGAGCGGAATGGGTTTCGCGGGGCCGACGTTGACGACGCGCACGCTGTCGGCCGTCGGCAGGAATTGCACTTCGACTTCCGGCATCCTGTCGAGCGCGTAGCCGAACATGCCATGCACCGTTGGCGTGTGCTCGATCTCCGTGAAGTTATCCACGACCAGCTCGAGCGGGGCGTGAATCTGGTGCTGCAAGGTGCACACGTGGTAGCAGCCTTCGACTTCGAAGGGCGGGAACTCCGGCTGCGACGTGCGCGGCTTCAGCCAGATGGCGCCGTGACGCTCGAGCGCGTCGAAGCCGGGCGCGGTCGCGTACAGCTTGGGCGTGCTCGGGCTCTCGCCGTCGCCGTCACAGTCAAAAGTCCAGCCGTGGTAGGGGCACTGCAGTCGCTGGTTGACCACCTGGCCGGCGCTCAAGCGCATGCGGCGATGGGGACAGCAGTCTTCCAGGGCGCCGATCGCGCCGGCAGCCGCCCGGAAGAGGACGAGGTCCTTGCCGCCCAGACGCACGGCGACTGGCCGCTTGCCGAGTCGCCGGCTGCAGAGAACCGGATGCCAGTGATCCAGGATCGCCATACGGCACCTTACTCGGGCGGCCCACCGAAGATCTCGCGCGTGTCTTTCGACGCGGCCACGGGAACGATTTCGAATTCGACCAGATCGTTCCAGCAAGCCACCCACTGCTGAATGAGCCGCACGTTGTCACATTCTATTAACTGGAAGCAGCGCTCAAAGCTCGCTTCCACCCAGCTATCGACGTATTTCAAGCCGTCGGGCATCATGCGTCCTTTTTCGGCAAAGCGATCGTAAACCGCGGCAGCATTGCGATTGCGGAATCTCTCGATCACCATGAAGAGCATCGCTCGACTCCGTAAGATCACTTCCGCCGGACCTCAGGCAGCGGCATGCGCACGCTGAGGTCGTCTCCAGCCGGCGTGTCGTCGCGGCCGCGGCCCTCGTCATCCCGGCCATTGATGCCGACGCTGTAGAGCAAGTAGCCCTTCGCGGCCGGGCGGTAGATCAACGCCTTGCCCGAGAAGGAATCCTGCGGGACTTGGTTGAGGTATTTGGGCGCCAGCTCGGCGAGCCCTTTGGGATAGCGCCCGTGATCGCGTTCGTACCATGCGAGGGCGAAAGCGACCTGGACGTTGTCGTCGATCTGCTGGGTCTGGTCGGCGGCTAGCTGTACCTTGGTCGCGCCCGGGATCATCAAGCCGATCAGCATGTTGCCCGTAGCCCGGCCCCGAGCCTGGTTGTCGCCCAGAATGAAATCTTTCAGGCCAGTGTTCGGATCCACGGCCTTATGCTTTAGCGCTTCCAACTCCGCCTCGATCTGCTTGAGGCTGTTCTGTCGCGCGCTCCGGTCCTTCTTGCGCATGGCGGCCGCAATGCGATCGAGCAGTTGATTGGTGCTGCGCAGCGCCGGGTCCCAGTCGATGTCTTCGAGAAGACTGTTTCCGAGAGGGTTGGGACGATTCAAATTACCGTCGGAAAGGCTCTCCATGTACTGAATACCGTAACGGTCAACCAACATGATCGCGTTGAGCAACGTATAGCGCTCGCCAAGGTCTACCTTATCGGCCATGGCGGGCAACGGCGGCAGCCGTTGCAAGTCGCGCAAGCAGCTCTCAACCTGCTGAGCGGTCGGCCTGGCGCGGTGGAGGAACACCAGATCCGCGCTGCACGCGCTCTGTTCGACGGCGAACGCGATCAATGCTTCGATGATCGTGGCGCCCCGGCCGACAAGACGACCGAGCCGGTGGCAGGCCAGCAGGTCTTGCCAGGCTGCGTCGCTTGCTCCCTGCGCCATCCGGAACGTCGCACGCGCGATCAGGGCGTTAGCGCACGACCGGCATTTTTGCGCGCCTCCCAGCCTCACGGCCAGCAGATCGGACCCTCCCTTTGACATCTTGGCCACCAAGGGCGAATAGTATTGCGAGCGCTTCGTTGCCTCGACAATCAGCCCGAGCGGCTTCTCGTTCGCTTTGAGCCAGGCGGCCATGTCGGGATAGTCGTTCGCCGTCCAGGGCCCTTTCAACACAAGCGCGAGTTCTTTCTCGCCCTCGTCTGGGTCAACCTTGAGGTGCTCCTTCATGAACTGGGCCGGTTCTATGAAATACTCCCCAGCTACCGGCGGCGCCTCCATCTCCATGAACTGAAAGAATTCGGCAGGCAGCGTGTGACCATAGTGATGCGGGCCGAGCGCCTTCAACAGCAGAATGTTGGCATTGTTGGCCGGCGTCACGCCCTGCCTCAGGCGTTCGTTGAGGTCAGCACTATAGTCGATGTAACCGTCCTTGTCGACCGGGCTGCTGATGTACGTCGTCTCCTTGCCGATCGTGAATGTGCCTCTGTGTTTCTTGTCCTTGCTCTCCTTCTTGCCGGCTCCATTTCGTTGTGCTGTAGCATCATCCCTTGCGCCGGGCAGCGTGCAGGCTGGGGAGAAGGTGCCGAGAGCCAAACAGCCGATAAAAAGTGCGCTCACGATCAGTCTCATGGAATCCGCCTCATGAGTCATGGACTATAGGCAAACGACGGGCGCCGCAGATTGCCTTATCGTACACGAGTAGCCAGATCGCTTGAAACCGTAGTTCAACGCGGCAGTTCTTTCCCCGCCGTCCAGAAGAGCGCGTTCGTCAGCAGATGCAGGAAGCTTGGCTCCTTGAAATCATCCGGGTGTCCCAAAGACGTGTAAAACACCCTGGCCCCGTGGTTCAGGCGCGTCCAGGCAATGGGTTCCGTGTGGCCGGGGATGCTGCCGGTCAGCAAGACCTCGTCGTCAGCCGCCAATCCGGTATTCTTGTAAAGGCTGCCCACGGAACGGAACGGCTCCACACCTTGCAAGATCGGGTGCATCCTCGCCTTCTCCGCGATCTGCACCTGCGTCGCCGCGCCGGCGCCATAGTGATTGCCGTAGTTGCCGCCCAGGATCTCTTTGTCGAGGGCCAGCCAATTCTGGAAGGCATGGCTGGCCGTGCGCACGGCAACGATCGGTTTGCCCGATCTGCAATACTTCTTGATCCGCGCCAACTGCTCTCCCGAAATCGTCAGGCGGCGCGTGAAGAGCAGCATCACGTCGCAGGTTTCAAGATTCTCCAGGCCCGGCAAATCATCGTCGGCCTTGCGGAACGCGCGCGTGCAGTGGACCTTGTAGTGTTCCTCCAGATACTTCTGAAAGGCGGCCAGCGATTCATCCGACTTGTACTCCACCGAGCCGGAAACCAGGCAGACCTTGAGAGGGGGCGCACTTCTTTTGGCTTGTGCAGCAGCCGCCGGCACGCGACCGTCGCTCTGTAGATAACTGAAGAAATCACGAATGTCCTGGTCGGAGAAGGGATCCAGCAGCTTCTCCGGCATGAGCGACAGGGGCGATGGCTTGAGGGTTTCGATATCCTCACGGGCAAGGATTGTGCGCTGGTTCTTTTCATCGAGCAGCGTGATCGTCTTCGGAGTGGATTCGGCAAGCAACCCGGTGAGCAACCGGCCATTGTTGGTGGCCACGACGTAGGCGAGATATTCCTTGCGAATGACCGCACTGGGATCAACGATGCTGGTCACGAGGAATTCCAGGTCTTTCCGGTCGGCTCCAGTCAGCTCCGGCCCGATCTTGTTGCCTTCGCCGAACAAGGTGTGACAGGTGGCGCAGGTTTTCTGGAATAGCTGCTTGCCGTTGGCCAGGTCTCCAGGAGCCATTCCCAGCATGTGCTTGATGCTGTTAATCCGCGCACGTTTGGCGCCCGCCGTTTCCTTGCCCACGCTGCCCCAATGTTTCTGCACGAGTTGATTGAGTTCTTCGTCGTTGTGCAGCATGATGCGGCGCAGTTGATCGAAGGGAACCTCCTTGGCATCGATTCGGCCTCTGTCCACCGCACGCAGAAAGTCGCGCGCCGATGCCAGCCTGCCGCACAGCAATGTTTGCGCCCGCGGCCGTAGATCGGGCGGCAACTGCGGATACATGGCCAGCACCTGCTCGGCAATCCGCGCGTCGGGAAACGGCTGCAGGGCCGTGAGCACAGCCGCACGGACAGACGTGGCCTCAGGGCCGCGCAGGAGCTGTAGCAAAATCGGCACGCATTCAGGCTTGCCAAGCTGGCCAAGCACGTCGATGAGGCTGATGCGCTTGCCGGCCGGGGCTTTCGGATCGGAAATCACCTGAATAGCCCGCTCGTAGGCCTGGGCGATGTCCATGCGTAAGCCGAGCCGCAGAAGGGTGAGATCCGCGCCACGCCTGCTCAAGAGATCGGCGATCTGGCCTGCAAGCTCGGCGGGAACGTTGCGCAGGCGATGCCCCTGAAGGGCCTGGTCCATGCCGCTAATGACCAGGTCGATCTCCGCAGGCCCGGGCGCGACAGCAAGTAAGCGCGAGCAGGCAGTCAAATCCGCGGCGCTCCCCGCCGCCATGTAGCGCCGGCTTAGTCTGCTGACGATGAATTTGCGCACGAGGGGGTTATGCCAGGCCGAGGGCGCATCGAACAGCGCCAGGATGCGCTCCCTGTCGGAATCCGCCTTGTCCTCGAGCGCCCACCAGAGCAGGAGCGGAATCTGCGGATCGCTCACATCCTCGCTGCGCTGCAGCAGTTCGAACACGATCGGCAGCGCGTCTTTGCCGGGCAGCCTTTTGCACGTGCACGCAAGCTGATTGCGGACGGTGCACTGGCTCTCGCTCCGCGCCAGCACGACGAGGCGCGCCTGGAGTGCAGGCGACACTTTCCTGGCATCGCCCAGCAGGCGGACCGTCCAGGCGCGGACGTCGGGATTGGTGTGGCACAGCAGCTCCTGTGCAAGTCCGTCATCAAAACCCCCGCTGACATAGAGCGCCCAGAGGGCCTCCAGAGCTAGTTGACCCCGGTTCTCGAGAATCATCTTGCGCAGGATTGGAATCACCGTGGGATCGCGGCGCTCGGCGAGGAGCCGGCGTGCTTCGTGGACATACCAATCGTTGCGATGCGATAGCAGCCCGAGCAGCTCCATGCTGGTGCGTTTGCGGAGCGGCAGTCCCTCGGCCGGCGGCGTTCCCTTAGCTTCGATCTTGTAGATGCGCCCGTTCGTGCGGTCCCAGTTGTCGACGGGATCGACATGGTTGGCGCGCTTGTCATACCAGTCCGCGATATAAAGCGACCCGTCGGGGCCGACCAGGCAATCGACCGGCCGGAACCAGGTGTCATTGGCAATGAGGAGGTCGCCGCCAAAATGGGCCGTGAAACTCGACCCCTGCGTTTCGAGCACATGCCAGTAAATCGCGTTGGAAAGCACGTTGGCCGCGATGAAGGTGTTGTTGAATTGTTTGGGGAAGGAGCCGCCCTGGTAGACGATCCCGCCAATCGTCACATGGCCGCCCTTGAAGCCTTTGTAAGGCACATGGTCGAAGTAGCCGAAGGCATATGGGTTATGCAGCTCGCCGTGCTTGCTGAAACCTTTGATGTAATAGGCTCCCTGCACCTGATGGAGCAGGGCGGAGTGGCCGTAATTCGTGCTGGCGAAGATGTTGCCATGCGGATCGAAATCGAGACCCCAGGTGTTGCCGCCTCCCTCGGCGAACAGCTCGAATTCCCTGGTGATGGGATGGTAGCGCCAGATTCCCTGCTGGAAGCTGATGCCGCGAATGTTGGCCGTCACCGTGCTCCCTTGGGCCCCATAAAGCCAACCGTCCGGCCCCCACTGCAGCGAATTGGCGAACGCGTGCGCATCCTCCATGCCGAACCCGGTGAGCAGCACCTCCGGGTCGCCGTCCGGAATATCGTCGCCATTGCGGTCGGGATAGAAGAGCAGGTAGGGGGGCTGGACCACATAAACGCCGCCATGCCCGATGGCCATGCCGGAGGCGAGGTTCAACCCGGTAACAAAGTCCCTGACCTTGCGGTAATGCCCGTCGCCATGCACATCTTCGAAGATCGTGATCTTGTCCGCACCCTTGGGCCCCCTGGGCGGCGGCTCGGGCACACGGTCGTAGACGGTCCGCAGGTATTGATCCACCTTCACCGGCTTCAACCCAGCCGGCGTGGGATACTGCAAATACTGCACAACCCACAACCGCCCACGATCGTCGAACGACATCGACACCGGCTGCCGCACCTCCGGCTCCGAGGCAACCAGCTTGACCTGAAAGCCCTCGGGCAACTTCATCCGCTTGACCGCTTCTTCGGGCGTGAAGCCTTGGGCCCAAACGATTCCGTTCGAGAGCCCAGCCAGGATCAGGAGCACGCGGGTGAGGAGACGGAGGTTGTTCATTGGCGGGACCAGTCGGGTTGGGGCCCAAGCGAGCGCGGGCGAGAAATCATTGGGTAGGTTGGTCGTTCATCGTAACGGTTGGCGTGGGGGAGAACAAGCAGGTTGAAAGCCAAAAAATGGCTGCAGGCTGGAGAAACACGAACGGCCGAAAAGAACGTCCCCGGACTCCCAGGCCTGTCGAATATCCAATTGGATATCAGGCATCAGCAAGCCAGTTGTCCGGGTGCGGGATGGCGCAAGCGACGAGTTCCTCTGGTGACCGCTGGGTCAGGCGGGCGGCTTCCTTGAGAACGGCCGCCGGATTGGCACCATGCGCAACTATCGTGCGCTCGAAAGGGACGACCCACCATCCACCGTAAGACTCCTCCACTTGAGGATCGTGTTGTGCCCACTCCGCATCTTCGATCCGCCGGCGCTCTTCGTCCTCAGCCAAATGCACCGCTTGTCCACCTTGAACCGCCATCGTGTCGATCCTCTGAGAGTGGGTATTCTTTTAATCCATTTACCCGAAATGCAGCGCCGTCTTGACGCATCGTTCTGACGCCCGGCATGCGGACCACTTATGCTATTCACTCTGACACGATTTGCAGTAGCAACCCCCGTATGCGATCAAGAACCGCCTTGTTGACTCTCCCCAATGTCTTGACCGCGATCCCTTGCGCCAACGTGTAAATCTTGTCAACGCGCACTTGGCTTGGACGATTCAATTGCCCTTGTTCCAAGTCTCCCGATGTTATCGTCAAACCGAAAGGCGTCGGGCCGGGATTCGAGGTTAGCGCCACGAAGACAAAGTCAGCCGTTTTGCGGTTGTACGAGTTGTTCGAAACGACGATCACGGGTCGTCGTTTCTGAGATGACAGATCAGTGAAAGGGACCGGAATCAAAACGATATCACCCTGCTCAGGCATCGTTCCAATCCTCATCGTCGATGGGATTGTCCCAGAAACCGAGACTGCTCTCCGCGGCAGAGGAAAGGTCTGCAAAGCGGTTCTCGAGTTGCTCAAGAACAAATACGGTAACGTGCGAGCCGGCAGGGAGCGGAACGGAGAGTTCGATCCGCCCTTCCTTGGTAACCTCTGCATCAAATTTGAGGGCAGTTTGTGGTGCTGTCATGTCTTTGCTCTTGGGGCTTTGAAGGACAGGTGCGGGTTCGAGAATTCGCCGTCGCGATGGGCAACGGCCCTGAGCCGTCTCTTCGGAGCCCTCATTCTAACCCACTCGATCATTGGAGACAAAACCAGTTGCGCGGGGTTTACGCATTTCCTCGTTCCAAGGCTCACCCTGGAGCGTGCTACCTTGCAAGCACTGCCTGGCCGCGTCTGCGAGACGACGTCTGTTTCTGAATTTGCGGGCCAACGAGGCGGAGCCTTGGGTCGAGAAACACGCAAGGGAGGCCAGCGATTGCGGCATGGGAGGAACGGGCTTAAGGCGCGCCGGTAGAGGTGGCACGGTTTTGGGACGGACGTCTGGGCTACGATCATCGCTCCTGCAACCAGGCGCTACAACGCCTGCGGCGTAGAGATGATGATGGAGGTCCCTATCCCGGAGTGCGCTGCCGCGACTCCGGGCTTTGGGCTGCAACGCCTTTGGCGCAGGGATCTTTCGACGTGGCCCCGACATGACAGGTGCCACGCTTTGGGGGACGAGCGATCTCTCATGTCACACAGAATCCCGACCGCCCCCCGAAGGCGTGTCGTGACCCAAAGTGCAACGAAGTGGCCAGATAGCGTGTTCCGTTGTGGGTTCCTGCCGGCGATTCTCCAGCTGCAGTCGCCTTTTGGGGCCTAAGGAAGGGGTGATGCGCCAGTCCACTTGGCATCGAATGATACACGCAACTCGTGCAACAAGTCGCCGACCAATTCCTTGGGGAGCCGAATGATAAACGACTCCCTGCTCCCTATGTCCTTTAGGCCATGTCCAAGCAAAATCACCTCGGTCTCAGCAAGGACATATCGATCGTGCAAATCCCGGCCAGCGTGTCGGCGAAATTCGACCGCTGGGTGCTCCGCGGTGAATTCAGTCAATGCTCGCGGGAGTTGCGGCCGCTCACGCGTGTCAGCGATCTGTGTGAGAAACCGCACAGGGGCGCAGTGCGTCAGGCCGTCGAGGCGGAGCAATGTACCGGTGCCGTAATAGGCATCGCAGATCCGCAATTCGCCATTCAAACTGGCAAATACGTCCTTCAGCCGCAACTGAGCTGTTCGCGGTTTTCCAGCTTCAATAAAGAACGCGAGCGGCCCGTCAACTGCCACCGCTACTGGTTCCGGCTCTGGGGCTAGATGGCCATATCCTCCACAAACCGAGCACAACGCCCCATGACCCTGTGCGATACCTCCACGACCTGTACCGAAGCAGAAATTGCATATCGGTCTGTTTTCCCATTCGTCTGGGAGTTCGCCGCGACCTTTGCACAGCTGGCACTTTTCTCCCCTACGAAATGCTCTTCCCGTACCATGACACGGTGGGCAATGCATGATGGAACTCCTCATTCAGGAGATATTCAACGGAGACTCAGCGGACTAATCACGCCCTTCCCCATGACCTTGTACCTCACTGCCTGCACACCGGTGGCAATGCGGCCCGCGCGCCGGTAGTCGTTTTTCGTGACCGGGCCAACCATTCCTGGACAGCGGGTCACCACGGCGAAGCGCGAAAGTTCCTCTGCCTCCCAAACATATTTGGGTATCTTTAACCCGTTCCGTTCGAGAATCTGAAGGAGTTCTTCCAGGTCATGAACGTAAGGGAATCGCTCGCCACGGCAAATGAAAACGGCCTTGATGGCTTTTTCGGCAGCCTGCTGGGCGTCGAAACACAGGTCTTCAAGATACTCTGCGGGGACGTGCAACTTGGCGCGAGCGAGGTTGCTGCGCGCTCGATTTAGCCGTCCGCGCGGATCGTCTGGCGGCAGGCGATTCCGAGTCATAGACGATTTTCCCTTCTTTGAGAGCCGGGCAAATCACCAGGCAGTGCGTGTCGCGAGAACGCTCGGCATCCTCGGAAGTGACCAGCACGACATCAACCGCCGCTGTTCCGGGCAGTTGATGATAAATGCTTGTCAGCACGCGCCAGTAGTTGAACTTGCCTCCCTTGATGACCAACAAGTCGTAGTCGCTGTTGGGCCCCATCTCGCCGCGCGCCGCCGATCCGAACAGGACGATCTTTTCCGGGTTGGTTGCTTCCACGATCCGCTTCACGATGTCTGCGAGGACGGCCGGATCGGGCTTGCCCCGTTTTCGTCTGCTCTTGGTCTTCATGGCAATGCCTCCGCAGCACTCGCCGTCACGATGCTCTTGCCGGACTCCGCGCTTGCCTCTCACCGCCAGTTCTGCTCGGTCTCGCATTCTCCTCGCGGGACTCCACGGCTGCTCTGGATTTTAAATATATCACGCGGCAACACAAGGAACTGTTGCGGTACGCATAGGGGCAGCACTAAGTCCGCAATCTTGTGAGAATGCAGGGGGTGGGCTGGATTGCCAATCCAGCCCACGACACAATGTCCACGAGGCGCCTAAGCAGACGCAGTCCGTTGACTCCAGGTCCAGACGATTCGCCGTGTCTGCCGTCCAGGCTGAGTGCGCAAGCGGCCGGCACCTACACATGCACTTCAGTAGCCTTGATTGACCCGCACAAGCGAAGGATAATGCCGTTATGGAAATTCCCGGTCGAATCCGTAACGGCGTCGTGGTCCTGGATGGCGCACCCGCGTTGCCAGAAGGGGCGAAGGTAACCGTCTCTTATCACGGGCCGACGTGCGTACCGCCCGCTGTCCAAAAGCGGCGCATCGAGGTGCCGCTCGTTCGAACCGGTCAGCCCGGGAGCGTGATCTTGACTGGCGAACGGATCGCGGAGATTCTGGACGATGAAGATGCTTCTCCCCGACGTTAATGTGTGGCTCGCGCTCACCTTCGACTCCCACATCCATCATCCAGCCGCCAAAAACTGGTTCGATGCCCTGTCAGGCGAAGTCTGTTATTTCTGCCGAATGACACAGCAAGGCTTCTTGCGCTTGGCGACCAACCGGACGGTCTTCGGAGTTCACGCATTGACCCTGCACTAGGCGTGGCAGGAATATGACATCCTGCAGAGCGACGCACGTGTCTCTTATGCCGACGAGCCCGCGAATCTTGAACCGCACTGGCGCAAATGGACGCAGAACCAGTCGTTTTCTCCGCATGTCTGGAACGACGCTTACCTAGCTGCCTTCGCCGAGACGGGAAACTTGGAACTCGTCACTTTCGATAAAGGGTTTGCGCAGTACACGGGAGTGAACTGCTCGCTCCTCCCGTAGATTGTCGCGCGCTATCTCTTAAGCTCAAGAGAACGCAGGGGGTAAGCCAAACTGCCAGTTTGGCCCACGACTCGATGTCCGCGGGCCACCCCTTTGATGAGGATTGAAGACTAAACCCGCCGCGCGCCGTTCCTCATTCGCTCCCCTCCCATAAGATCCGTTTGACCGGCCCGCCCCCAGTCGGCACTATGGTGGAAGATAGACCCCACTTCAGGGAGGCCAGGCCAGCATGGGATTTCCGAACGGACGCAGGGGAGAATACGGCAAATGGCTGGCGCTCACGGCCGCCTTGCTTGGCTGGATGTTCGACGGCCTGGAGATGGGGCTCTTTCCTCTCGTGGCCCGGCCTGCGCTCGCGGATTTGCTGGGCGTTGCGGACGACAAGCAGATCGGCAAATGGTTCGCCGTGGCAACTGCCCTCTTTCTCGTCGGGGCGGCTACCGGTGGCGTTCTCTTCGGCTGGCTGGGCGACCGGCTCGGACGGGTGCGGGCCATGGGGCTGAGCGTGCTGACCTACGCCATCTTCAGCGGCCTATGCGGCGTGGCCGGCTCGGCGGAGCAGGTGGCAGTGCTGCGTTTCTTTTCGGCTCTCGGCATGGGCGGCGAATGGTCGCTGGGCGTGGCCCTGGTCATGGAAATCTGGCCGGACCGCTCGCGGGGCATGCTCGCCGGGCTCATCGGGGCGGCCGCCAATGTTGGCTACTTGCTCATCGCGGTCGTCGGCCTGGGCCTTGGTAGACTTCTGCCCAGCGTCGAAAGTTGGCTCCTGCAGGCCGGCTTGCCGGAGGCATGGGCCAGTGCGCTGGTGGCCCATTCCGGCTGGAGGCTGCTCATGTTGACGGGTGCGGTCCCTGCCGTCCTCACCTTGTTCATTCAGTTTTTCGTGCCGGAATCGGAGCGCTGGCGCCAACAACGCAGCCGGGGGACCACGTCGAGCTGGGCCGTCCGCGACCTGCTCGGTGTCGGCGTTGGTGCTGCTTGTGCCTGCCTAATCGTCTATCTTTGGGCGAACGATTTCCCTCTTGTCGTTCGCCTGGTCGGAACCGCCCTGGCCTTGATCGTGATTCTCATTGGCTACACGTACCCGGTCGTCCGCTATCTTCAGCGCGCCCAGGGAGGTAGCACGCAGTCCGCTTTGTTGCCAACGGTACGGCGCATGTTGCTGGCCGCCTGCCTGAGCGGCATCCCCCTCCTGGCGACATGGGCAATGGTGCAATGGGCGCCGCCCTGGGCCGATCAACTTGCGGGCCCAGAGCATCCCGAGGCCAAATCGTTCACGCAGATCTGCTCCGCGGCAGGGGCAGTCCTGGGCACCATCGTTGCCGCGCTTGCCGGCAATTGGGTCAATCGACGATTGACCTATGTGATCCTGTGCCTCGGTTCCTTGGGCTCCGCCCTGGCGTTCTTTTGGCTAAACGAACACTATGGACCGGTGTTCCTGGCCTCGATGTTCTTGACCGGCGCATTCACCGCTTCCTTCTATGGCTGGCTGCCTCTTTACTTGCCGGAACTGTTCCACACCGGCGTGCGCGCTACTGCCCAGGGCTTCAGCTACAACTTTGGCCGGGTGCTTGCCGCCATTGGCGTGCTGCAAACCGGCAACCTGATGGGTTTGTTCGAAGGAGATTACCGCAAGGCGTGTTCGATCATGAGCCTGGTGTACATTCTCGGCATGGCCCTGATCTGGCTGGCTCCGGAAACACGCGGGAAGCCGTTGCCTGAATGACGAGAAGCCCTCAAGTAGGGGTGAGGGGGCAGGGGCGAGGGGCTAATGCTGGCATGCCCTCCGGCAACCTAGCTCCCCTCTCCCGGTACTCCGGGAGAGGGGCTGGGGGTGAGGGTGTTGCCCCGTCGCCCAGGGTTATGCCCTCACCCCAACCCCTCTCCCGGAGTACCGGGAGAGGGGCTAATGCTGCTATGCCCTCCAGTTCTGGAGTACCGTGAGAGGGTCTATTCAAGCCCATCGCTGACGATACGAAGGCTGTCAAGGATCCACGGCACTCAGGCCGACGCGGTTGAGGACTTCCGTCTGCAGCGTGCCGTCGGTGATGCGGAAGATGCCGGGAAAGCGCTCTTCCCACGGTTTGTTTGCCGCCGGCACATATTGCCGGGCGTTCGATTCGATGGCTGCCACCCCGGGCACATGGGCAGCCAATCCCGCCGATTGAATCAACGATGCACCGGGGCAAGTAAGGTCCTGCACGCACAGGAACATCCCGTATTTCTGGGCCGCAGCCGCCATCAGCAGCGATTGGCTTTGGCCCTTGCACGCCTTCAAGGCTGCCCCCGTGTAACCCATTTCCCGCGCCAGCAGGAGACTCTCCAGATCGATCAGCGATTCGTCAATGACAACAGGGCGCAAGCGCGAGGCTTCGTGCATCACATTGGCCCGGTCCGCGCGCAGGTCGCGGGCCGTCGGCTGCTCGATGTACTGAATGCGCTCGAAGCCTGCCGGCGTCTGCTCCCGGACCTGCCTCAAGAATTCCATCAAGTAGCCAACGTTGGCACAGCGCTCATTGAAATCGAGCGAATAAAACCACTGGCTGATGCCGCGCTGCTTCTGCGTTTCCGTAGCCACGCGATCAACCCGGACCACGCGCTGAACGTCCCAGGCCAGGTCATCGCCATTGAGCTTGATCTTGAGGTGCGTCAGCCCGTTGAAGCGGATCCACTGGGGTAATGTCTCCGGCAGCCCGTCGTCGATGGGGCGCTGGATGTCATCGGCTTCGAGGGGATCGAGCGCTCCGATCAGGTGGTAGAGCGGCATGCGTGGCTTGGGCTCCCGGGAAACATAATTGTCGAGGCAGTCTCCCTTGAACTCTTCGCCCAGGTAGTGCCCCAGGTCGTGGCTCATGAAATCGGGGCCATAGGTGTGATAGCAATTCAGGCGCTGCGCCTTGCCGAACGCATCATGCAATGCAGCATCGAAAGGGCTCGCGGTGACTAGAGTGCACAGGATGGGGATCGGCTCGGCCAACTGCAATCGTTGCGATACCTCGGCCGCCGCCTTGATGTAGGCAGGCTCCAGCGCCCAGGTCAGGTCGATGGGATGGCCCGGCTCCTTGTGCTCCCGGGTAAGTTGCGCAATGCGCTCGGCAAGCGCTTTCATGGCCCCGAGGGTGCTATCGAAATCGAGACGCCGTGATGGAAACGACCAGACGTTACCCAGCGGCATGGAGCCGAAGCCTTTGGCAATGGCTCCGCCGACGGTTCGCACAACGCATGTCACATTCAGATTGGTCACGCGGTCGAACGCGACGCCGCCAAACTTGATGGGCGTGCGGTAGCGAAAGTCTTCGTAACTGAAGGAAATCTCTTCGATGAAAATGTCTGTCGACTTGGGGCCCGTTTTGATCCCGAAATCCACCGGCGCAAGTGTCATAGCAGATCTCTCACCTGGCGAAGGTATCCATCAGCCTATTATGCAGGCCACCGACCAGGGAGCAATCGGTTTGTGCCGGCGTGGGATGCGTCGGTGAGGAAGATTAGCGCGCAATGATGAAAGCTCTTGCCGATTTGCTGAGAAAGGGCCTTCCTTCAATACGGCGGAGGTGGCGAATTGGCGGCCGCTTCTTCCCAGAAGATCGTACGACACGTGCGGCACTGACCCAGATAGTAGTTCTGTTCCCGGCCGCTGGCGAACGTAAACGTATATCTTTCCAGCCTGGGCAATTCTCTGCCACAGAGGCACTTGCCTTCCCTCGGCTGAACCAGGCCAAGCAAAGCGCCCCAGGTCAAAGGATTGAGCACGTCGCGTCGGTTGTTCGCGGTCTCGCGGAAATGGCTGACCCGGCACCAGCGCACGTCTTCCGGTGCCTCCAGCCCGCAGCGCTGGCACGCGCGGACCACCGCATACGAAGGAGCATCACATTCGAACCTGAACGGAGCTGATCCTTCAGACATTGCACTTCCTCCGCTCTCTTCAGGTGTCGGCTGCGAACGTAAAGAAGGTTCCCGCAAGCGACTCTGGTTTTCTCCGAGCGTCTTCAACCAGTGCGAAGCTTGTGGACCACCATCTCAACCGTCGCAATTGCCATGCCGATTCCCAGAAGGGGCGAGAGATCACCCTCTCTATCGAGTAGATCCCGTGCGGGAATTGCTGTCAAGCTGTAATGAGCTGCGGTGAGAGTCAGGAATCTGCTAGATGTTGAAGCCCTAGCCAAAATGAGCTGCGCGCAAGGACGCCAGCTCTCTCTGTTTCCTCCGTTTGCTCCTGTTCCTTCAAAATCTGAGACCATGCTGGCAGCAGACACCCGCGCCCCGCCACAACGGCGTTATCAGGCCAGCCCCTTGCAACAGGCCCCGCAGGCAGAGTACCTTTAGTTGCAGGCTCACACAAAATCCACTTTCCAACTATGGGAGATCCGTCATGCAAATGCTGTCCGGTGCGATCGTGCTTCTGGCTTCTTCAGTGTGTGTTGCCGGGTCTGCTTGTGCGGGGCACTCGGACGGCACCGCCATCGGCGCGTTGGGGGCAGCCGTGCTGGGCGTGATTGGGCTCATCACGCTGCTTACTGGGATTGCCAAACAACCGCAGCCCGTACAGCAACAACAAACGAATGTTCCCGCGCAGACTTAGCCCTATCTCGCCTTCCAGGGCTAGCATCGGAAAACTGCCATGCAAGAAGCGCTTGGGTACTGCCTTCGGTGTGACAAAAAAGTGCGGGTCCGGCGTGCCTGGCTGAGTGAGCGGGCTAACTTCTTTCTGACGCTGGCCACGCTGGGGCTTTGGTTGTGGCCCTGGATCCTGATGACCATCGTAACGAGATAGCGCTGCTCGGAATGTGGGGGACACGCCGCCTGCATTGAGGCGAATGAACACGGATATCTAAAGCCCGCCTTGTTGCTTTTCTATCTACTTCTTTGGTTCATCTGGTCGATTTACGAGCTTGGATGGCGGCTTCTTAAACAATGAGGGACTTGCATACAGCAATCGTTCCTGTTCTTCCATGAAAAGGTTTCATCTGCCGCGAGCCAGCGGCGAGCGCGCGAACGGAAGGAAGACTCTCACCGGAAGTCCACCCTCCGTTCATATCCACGCGCTCGCCGCTGGCTCGCCGTGCAACGATTCGTCGGCCGGCGAAGAAAACTCTGTCACCCGTCAGCCCACGCGCTCGCCGTTGCGTCGCTGTTAAATGATTCGTCGGCCAGCGCAGGCCATTTTAAATCGCCTTTCACCCAGATCACCGCCATGCTACAATGTGAGTGAATGCTCGCTTTCGAGCTAAATAATACGAGCACTTGCTCACATTGTCAAGAGGCCTAAGAGTTCATGCCCGACAAGACGGAACTACGGCGCGCCCCCAAGCAGGAGCGCGGCCAGCGGCGCATTACCCGCATTCTGACGGCCGCAGCCCTGGAGTTCGCACGTGTGGGTTTCGAGGCCGCCACCACGAACAGCATCGCCCGCCGCGCCAAGACGTCGGTCGGCTCGCTCTACCAGTTCTTTCCCAACAAGGAAGCGATCCTGGCAGCGCTGACCGAGCACTACCTGAACGAGATTCGGGCCGTGCATTACGTGGTGCTGGGCAAGAAGGCGGCGCGACTACTCCTCCCGGCCTTCATCGACCAGCTGGTGGAGGGCCTGGCCGAGTTCCATGTAACGCATCCGGGTTTCCTGGGCATGTTCTACGGCTCGCCGACGTCGCCCCACCTGGCGGCGGCGGCCGAGAAGCTGAATCGCGAGTGCGTGGCCGGCGCGGAGGCCTCCATCGCGGCGCGGCTGCCGACCCTGGATCCCTTGCGCCGCCGCCTGTATGCCACGATCACCGTCCAGGTCATTCGTGCGCTCTTGCCGCTGGCCGAGGCGGCCGGCCCAGCGCACCGGGCGCAGGTGCTTGGCGAGATCAAGAAGCTGCTCATGAGCTACATGGATGGCGTCAAGGCGGAGATCTTGGCGGAGGATGCCTGAATCTCGACCAGCTTTCGCTGAGGTTGCCCGCCTTCCGCTTCGGCAGGAGTGCCTGCCAACAAGCCGCAAGAGATGCCCGGTAAAGGCGGTCGATGCCACGGAAAACTCCCCATCACGACCAAGCCTTACCGCTTCGGCACCTTCGCTCTCTTGAGCGGCAACTTGTCTACGTCAATATTCTGTTTGCGAAGCTCCTCCAAGCCGTCCAGCAAATAGTCGGCCAGAGGAGCCTTGCCCATCATCTCTGATGCCGCGTACTCCGGATCACTGAGGGTGCTTTTCAAAGCCTGGTACTGTTCCGCCAGTTGATCGGTGCTAAAGTCTCCGCGGCCAAGATACATGATCAGGATCAGCCGACAAACCAGGTCCGCGGACAGTGTGGCGAGAAAGTTCCGCAACTGCGTTTCCTCGCGCGGAGGCGGCGGACCCTCCTCACCCAGACCGACAAGCGGGTAATGAGGATGCCGCTTCGGAAGCTCGGCCGTATAGTACTCGCGAACCTTGCGAGCGAGTTCAATCACCCTGTCAGCAGCCTCGGAAAGCTTCATGTCACCCTGCCTCCAAATCATCTGTCCAAAGCAAGTCGCTCGGCCTGGCGCTGAATGGTGGGTACCCCGTCGCAAAATCCATCTGGTCGCCCGGATGCTGACACAGGATTGTACGACCGCTGGCTTTCCAACTTCAAGCTCGACGAACCACCTTACTCACCGCGCTACCCAGCAAGGTGATGCCTGGGGCACCGTGAGCTGCCACAGCCGCTTCTCTCCGTTTTCTCCGTATGCTCCTGTTCTTTCACAATTCGAGTCCCAGGTACGCCAGAGGACTTGCCCCCTGAGCGCGGTTCGGAGGCTCCAGTACTGGTTTGACCCTCGAATACGCCGGTCCAACGCCTGCACTTCCATGTCAGAAGCAGGCAGCCGCGTCCCGTGACGGCGGACTTGCCAGGCCCACCCCTTGCAACAGTCCCAGCACACAGAGTACCTTTAGATGCAGACCCGGAAGAGAATTACACTTTCCAACCATGGGAGATTCGCCATGCAAATGCTCTCCGGCGCGATCGTGCTTTTGGCTTCTTCGGTATGCGTTGCCGGGGCTGCTTGTTCGCGGAACTCGGACGGCACGGCCATCGGGGCATGGGGGGCAGCCGTGCTGGGCGTGATTGGGCTCATCACTTTGCTCACTGGCATTGCCAAACAACCGCAGCGCGCGCAGCGCCGACAAACGAATGTTCCTGCGCCACCTTAGCCCTCCCGCGTCGTCCAGGGCCAGAGTCGGAGAACTGCCATGCAAGAAGCGCCCGGGTACTGCCTTCCGTGCGACAAGAAAGTGCTGGTCCGGCGCGCCGGCATGAGTGAGCGAGCCAACCTCTTTTTGACACTGGCCACGGTGGGGATTTGGCTGTGGCCCTGGATCCTGATGACCATCGTTACGAGATGGCGCTGTTCTGAATGCGGGGGGCGCGCCGCCTGCATCGAGGCGAATGAGTTCGGATATCTAAAGCTCGCCTTGTTGCTTTTCTATCTGCTTCCATTGTTCATCTGGTCGATTTACGAGCTTGGACGCCGACTTTTGGAGCAGTGACGTACTTGCATTCGGCAAGCATTTCCGTTCTTCCGAGGCCTTTTCGTTTAACCGCGAGCCAGCGGCGAGCGCGTGAACGGACAGCGACCTGTCACCCTTCTGTTCGCGCGCTCGCCGCTGGCTCGCGGTTAAACGAAAAAACCCCGCGCGGGAAGACTCGCGTCAGGCATCCATCGGTGGTCCGCCGGGCGACACCCAATCCACCACCCGGCGCTCCGCCCAACGGATGCCGCCGGCGCCGTCGGGACCCAGGAAGCCCAGGTGCCCGCCGTGTCTGAGGATCGTCACGGCAATATGCTCGGGGGCTTGCAACCTCTCGAACGAGTCCACCGCAATAAACGGATCGTCGCGGGCCGTGAGGATCAGCGTCGGCACTGTTATCCTTGCAATGAGTGAGACCGAGGAAGCCCGGCGGTAGTAGTCCAGAGCATCCTGGAAGCCACCGCGGGGAGCGGTGTACAGCTCGTCGAAGATGCGCATGGTCAAGCGGCGCGGAAAGCGGACCCTCGGCAGATCGGGGAAGTGCTGCTGCTGGCGCTGCACCTGGTCCACCAGGGAGCGCGAATAATGAAAATTGTAGAGGCGATTGCCCGGCAGAGCGAGCAGCTCGGCGCAGCGCTCCAGGTCGATGGGTGGCGCCACCGCGGCCACGCGTTCCAGAAGCGGCAGCGGTTGGCAGGCTGCTTCGCCGGCCAGCTTCAGGACAATGTTGCCTCCCAACGAGAAACCGAGGAGCGTCACCGGAGAAGTAGGGTCCCACTTGTGAATTTCCGCGACGGCCGCGCGGACGTCGCCGGAGCAGCCGCCGTTGTACGTCTGCCGGGCGAGGGCGGCCCCGCGCCCGCAGCCGCGCAGATCCATGCGGACCACGCGCAGGCCGCGGCGCAGCAGCATGTCGGCTACGCGCAGCATGTAGCCCGAACGATGCGATCCGCCAAGCCCGTGCACCAGAAGAGCAGTGCGCTCACCCGCTCGCCAGTTCATGGGAACGCTGTCGTGCAGGACGAGACAATCGCCGTCGGCCACAAGGGTTTTGCGCAGGCGGGTGGTGATTGCCGGATTCTTGGTCGGCCAAAGATTGCCGAGGACCGTTTGCACGTGCGGATTGCTCAGGAACGGCAAGGGCTTGAACTCGAGGGCGGATTCCGGCTGCCGGTCGTTTCCATTTGTCCTGGTCTGCGCTGACCTGATCATTCGAGCGCTCCTTTGTCAATTGCCGGGGTGCCATGCTTTCGCAGCCCAGGTTTAGACCAAACCCACGCATTTCCATCTGCCGGGGCTGCGAAAGCATGTCCTGCCCCAACGCAAGGGAAAAGTTCGCCGACTGTTCCATGCTTTCGGGCCTTGGCATTTGACAGTCTCCGGAAGTAGGTCGGGCCCGAAAGCATGGCACCCAAAGTGAGCGCACTGCAAGATCCCCTATGGTCGATTAACTATGAAGCATCGGGCTCTCCCTCGCTCGGAAGCGGGCAGAAGCGGGCGACACTTTCCAAAAGGCGATCCATGGCAAACGGTTTACGGATGTAATCGTCCACACCCAGCATCTCGGCATAGGCGCGATGCCGGCTGCCTTCGTTGGCAGTAATCATGATCATGCGCGGGGCTTTCGCGCCGTAGCTCTTCAACTTTTCGACAACCAGGAAGCCACTCTTTTTCGGCATCATCATGTCCACGACAACCAGGTCGGGGGTCTCGCGCTCGGCCACCGCAATGCCCATGCTGCCATCGGAGGCGGTGAACACGCAGTAGCCCTTGCCTTCGAGAACCGTTCGCAAGGCGCTCAGGATATCGCGATCGTCGTCCACGAGCAGTATCTTCTTTTTTGCCGACATGACCATGCTCTCCGCAAGGGGCGAGATGGAGAAGAGGCAATCGCATAGCGAATGCGTCTGGCCTTAATGCCCCGTCCCTCTCTATCCTCTATTAGAACCAGTCACGCAAAAGTGGACAGAGGGAGCGGTGGAAATTCGGGAATTGGTTGCCGGCCCTTGCCCCGGATGTAGTGCACAAGTGGATCGCGAATACAACGATGAAATCGTCTCCCGCACAGCTTGGCTTTCGCATGCCGGCGGAATGGGAGCCTCACGAGGCGACCTGGATCGCCTGGCCGCATTGCCGGGCGGACTGGCCAGGGAAGTTTGCGGCCATTCCGTGGGTCTACACGGAAATCGTGCGTAATCTTCATCAATCCGAGCTCGTGCGTATCCTCGTCAACTCCGCGGAGCATAAGAAACGGGCGGTGCGCTGTCTGACGCGCGCGGACATCAGCCTGAAACGCATTGAGTTCTTCCGGTTTCCCACCGACCGGGTGTGGACGCGCGACTATGGGCCGATTTTTGTCACTGGAAAACGCGGCGACGTGGCGATTACGCACTGGCGTTTCAACGCTTGGGCTAAGTATGACAACTGGAAACATGATTGCAGGATTCCGGAAAAGATCGCGGCTGCTCTCGAGTTGCCACGTTGGCAGCCGGCGCTCGGCTCGAAGCGCGTGGTCCTCGAAGGCGGGAGCATCGATGTCAACGGTCGCGGCTTGCTCCTGACCACGGAGGAGTGTCTGTTAGATAGCGTCCAAGCCCGCAACCCGAACTTGAGCCGTGAAGATTTGGAGGAGGTTTTTGCTGAATACCTGGGAATTCGCAAAGTGCTATGGCTAGGCCGCGGGATCGCGGGAGACGATACGCACGGCCACGTGGACGACCTGGCCCGGTTTATCGGTCCCCGCAAAGTCGTCACAGTGGTCGAAGAACACACGGCTGACGAAAACTATGCACTGCTTCAAGACAACCTGCGCCGCCTACGCGACATGACGGACGTGGCTGGAAAACCGCTCGAGGTCGTCACGTTGCCGATGCCTGGAGCGATTTGGTTCGACGGCCGCCGCCTGCCGGCCAGCTACGCCAACTTCTACATCGCCAATGACCACGTTCTGGTGCCGACCTTCAACGATCCCTACGACAGCACGGCGCTGGGGATCCTGGCGGAGCACTTTCCCAGCCGGGTGGTTGTCGGCATCCACGCGGTGGATCTGGTGTGGGGGCTGGGCACGCTGCATTGCTTGACGCAGCAGCAGCCGGCGGGCCAGAGCTTGTCCGATTAGCTCTCTCCTTGCCGCCGTGCTGGCTGGAATGGGGCTTATGGGACGAATAGGACTGATAGGATGAAGGAACGGATCACTGACCGCTGAAGTTTGGCATTCTGCCCGCGCAGACGTCGGCTTCCCATTCGTCCAGCAGGGGCCAACCGATGGCGCAGGTGCCGAAGTCGGCCATGTACTGGTACTCGGTCAGCCGGTCGATGGCTTTTTGCAGGATGCGATTGTCGCGGCGGAAGACGGGCCCGTGACTGGGCAGGAGGAAAGTGGCGTCGTCGTGCAGGATGCGTTTCAAAGAGGCGATGAATTCGGGGATGTTGGAACCGTGGTGCGCGTCGATGACGCCGACGCAGCTGTCCTTGTAGATGTTGTCGCCGCTGAACAGCAGATTTCCCATCTTGAAGCTGAGTTGGCCCGCGGTGTGGCCCGGCGTGTGCCAAACTTGCAATTGCACATCGCCGACCTTGATCACATCCCCCTCATGGAGGAGCAGATCCACTTTGCAAGGCGGCATCGGGATCGAAATGCCTTGCGCCTTGATGGTGGCGTAGGTCAGGATCTCGTCGCCGGTCTCCAGAGGCGGGACGCTCAGCGGATGGGCCGCCACCTTGGTCTTGAACAATTCTCTGGCGCGGGTGAGGCCCTGGATATGGTCCGCGTCGGCATGGGTGGCGATCACCATTTTGCACGTGGACAGGTTGAAATCCATCTTGCGAATCAACTCGACGATTTCTTCGACCGTATCCATGTAGCCGATGTCGATGAGCAAGAACTCACTGCCGCCGTCGATGAGGTAGACATTCACCCCAAGGCGCCGGCCGGCCTGGTAGTTCATCTCGATGACATGAGGGAACAGGTATTTGCGTTTTAGCATGGTCACCAGCCTCGTCGAGCTTGCCTCTCCGTGCACCATCATAGGCGACAGGGCAGGCCCGACTCAAGCGAACTCAGCGTGCGTCGGCTGCCGCGGCGGCGGGCAATCCCTCGCGATAGCTCGGATAGCGTAAGGTTAGCTCCAGTTCCGTCCGCAGCCGGCGATTCACGATCCGACGATGCGTGCGCTCATGACCTGGAGGTGGAGGATCGGCCGGCGGCGGCACAAAGCGCGGCTCCGGAGCCCCGAGCAGGTTTGCCAAGAGTCTGTAAAAATCACGACGACGCACCGGCTCGTCATCGCAGACGTTGTATATCTCGCCAGGTCTCGCCATGGCCTCGGCCGCCGACACCGCCGCCGCTCCGTCTTCCACGTGGATCAGATTCAACCATCGATCCGGGTCGCCTGCGATTGGTTCTCCCTCGCTTACCGACCGGCTCCGCAGCAGGCGACCGGGACCATAGATCCCCGCGAAACGAAGCACCACGGCCTCTGGCAGCATGCGGCGAAGGGTTTGTTCTGCTTCGAGCACCAGCCGGCCTGATTCGTCTGCCGGCTCGGTAGGTGCATGTTCCGTTACCTCTTCGCCGGTCGATTGGCCGTAAACTCCGCTGCTGCCCACGTAGACAAGCTTGCCGGGAGTCGGCAAAGCTCGCAGCACGTTCTCCAGGCCGTGGACATAGACATCACCCATGGATATCCCGGAACCGCGGTCGTAGCCTATGCAATAAACTACGGCATCCACGTCGGGAAGCCCACCTAAAGTTGCGGGGTTGGTCACGTCGCAGAGGAGAGGCGTGATCCCTTCTCGCCCCATTTCGCCTGCCCGCTCGGAGCTGCGCGTCGTCGCGTACACGTGGTGTCCGCCTGCGAGCCAGCGTGCGGCAACGAGGCGGCCCAGGTAACCGTGGCCAACGACGAGTTTCTTCACAATTTTGCCTCGCTGCCCACGCGGAATTTGCTTGGCGAGATGATTGCTATATTGTTATAGAGGTGCCCAAAGCAAGAACCGCCCAGAGGAAGGGCGGACCTCTCCCCTTGCCAACCAAAGGAGATACCATTGTCTGCACCAGCCGGCATCATCGACGGCACCAATGATCGCCCGCACAAACCCAATCCGGTATTCGAGAACTCGCCCACCTTTCAGATGGCCTGCCGCCAGCTCGAAATGGTGGCCGAGCACATGGATCTGGACAAAGGGGTCCTGGAGCGACTCAGCAAACCGAAACGCGCCATGGTGGTCAGCATCCCGATCATCATGGACAACGATGGCCGTACGGAAAGCTTCATCGGCTACCGCGTTCAGCATAGCTTGACGAGCGGTCCTTCCAAGGGCGGGCTGCGCTTCCACCCGAGCGTCGACCTGGGCGAAGTGGCAGCGCTCGCCATGTGGATGTCGTGGAAATGCGGCATCATGAATTTGCCCTTTGGCGGCGCCAAGGGAGGCATCGCATGCGATCCGGCCAGCCTGACACACGGCGAGCTGGAACGCCTCACACGCCGCTTCACCGAGGAAGTGCTGAGCATCATCGGGCCGCGCATGGATGTCATGGCACCGGACCTGGGCACCGACGAGCAGACGATGGCCTGGATCTACGATACCTACAGCATGCACGTCGGCTATGCGTGCCCGGAAATCGTTACCGGCAAGCCTGTGGAGCTGGGCGGCTGCGTCGGCAGGCGCGAGGCCACGGGGCGAGGCGTCGTTTACTGCGTCCAGGAGGCACTTAACGAGCTAAACATCAAGCTTGGCGAAGCGACCGCCGTCGTGCAGGGATTCGGCAACGTCGGCAACGCGGTATGCGTGGAGCTGGCCCAGCGGGGCGTGCGCGTCATAGGCATCGCCGACCGCTACGGGGCCATCCGCAACCAGCGCGGCATCGACATCGCCGCATTGACCAAGCATGTCAACAGCGGCAAGCTGATGCGCGATTTCCCGGAAGCGGAACCGCTCCCTGGTGACGAGCTTCTGAAGATTCCTTGCACGATTCTCGTGCCGGCTGCATTGGAACGCGTCATTACCCAGAAAAACGCCAGCCAGCTTCGCTGCCGCATTCTTGCCGAAGCAGCCAATGGCCCAACCACGCCGGATGCAGACGTGATCTTATCCGACAGCGATATCTTCATCATCCCGGATGTGCTGTGCAACGCCGGCGGAGTAACCGTCTCCTACTTCGAATGGGTGCAAGACATCCAGCAGTTCTTCTGGAGCGAAGACCACGTCAACCGCGCCCTGGAAGAGCTGATGCTCAAGGCTTTCCGCAAGGTGCGCACCAAGGCCCGCGAACAGCACCTCAGCATGCGGCTCGCAGCCCTGGCCCTGGGCGTGGAGAAGATCGCCACCGAGAAGCTGCGCCGCGGCCTGTTTCCTTGATTGCCGCGGCCGGGGAGCGGTTTTTCATTTCGAGAATGTTAAACGGAAAAAACCGCGCCCGCGCAAAACAAAGCATCTGCGAAAACCGCGTAAAACACGGGCTTTTTTCAATACTCCAGAATTTTGAGAATGGAGGACGGCAAAAATGCGCGCGGGCTCTCTTCAAAAACTACGATAATTACGGGCTTTTTGCATTTTGGGACATTTTGGGACTCCTAAGAAAGAGCGCCCTTGTCTGGCTCCCACAAATAGTGCACTTATGTACATATCTTAGCCCCGGCGTTTGCCTTTGCGGAAAAAGAGAGCGTAGACCACGGCTCCCACACTGACAAACGCAACCGCCGCCAAAGCCTCGGCCCGCTGATAGATGACCATGTTGGTCGCCACCAGCGCCATGATCGCGATGTACAGCGCTGGCACGAACGGGTAGCCCCAACAATGATACGCCCGCTCCGCCAACGGCAGCCGCCTGCGGAACACGAAGATCGTCGACACGGCCGACGTTTCAAAGATGACCGCTCCGAAGATGGCGAAGTCGGTCATGATGTCAAAGAGCGGCTTCCCCTTCGGCACGTTCAAATCGAGGTTCCACCCCAGCAAGGTGAAGACCGGCAAGCGATAGCGAGCCAGCCCCGCCCCCGCAAGCACCAGCACCGACGACCAGGCCGCCAGCACCAGAATGGCCACGGCCGGCGTGCGGAACCGGGGATGCACGTCCCCTAAGACCCTCGGCGCCAGGCGATCCTCCCCCATCGCATAAATCACGCGTGGCCCCGCCAGCAGATTGCCGTTCAGCGCCCCAAACACCGAGCACATCACCGCCGCGGACGCCACGGCCACGCCTATCGGCCCAAGCAGCCGCCGGCAGAATTCCGTCGCCACCGGCGTGTCGACGATGTGCCTCATCTCCTCCTGCGGAATGATCAGGTAGTAGCCGAGGTTCGCCCCGAGATAGAGCGCGATGATAATCGCCACCCCGCCCAGCAGGGCCAGTGGAATGTTGCGCTGCGGGTTGCGTATCTCCTCGGCCACCGGAGCCACGTTCATCCAGCCGTGATACGCCCAGAGCACACCGACCAGGGCGCTGCCGAACCCGCCAAGGGCCCATTGGTTCCAGCCAGGCCACACCGGCTGCAAGTTTTCCGCGTGGACAGTCGGCACAGACCTTCCCGATCCTACCAAAGCCCCGGCCAGGAAGGGCAACACGGCAATCCCCACAAGCGAAATGACCTTGATGATTGTGATAAAAAGCTGTAAGTAGCCGCCCCATCGAACACCCAACACGTTGACGAAGCCCAAAAACAGGATGACGGCCACCGTCAGCCAGGCCTGTGCCCAGAAGCCGAGCGGTTGCCCGCCCAGTTTCAGGCCGAGCGCATCCTGGAAGGCCGGCGTACCCAGGACATCGCCCAGCGATTGGCTGAAGATCGTGGCCAGGGCTGCTATCGAGGCACTCTTGATGATGCAAAACTCGACCCAGCCCCAAAGGAACCCAGCCAGCGGCCCATAACCTTCGCGGAGGAAGACATAATTGCCGCCCGCACGTGGAAAGAGCACGGCGATTTCCGCCACGGCCAGAGCCCCCAGGAGGGCGAGCACGCCTCCCAGGATCCAAACGAGGGCCGCCAGCCCAAAGAAGGGCACATTGTCGGCGACCACCTGAGGCTTCTTGAAGATGCCCGACCCGATGACCGTGCCGACGACGATGGCGGTTGCCGTCAGAGGCCCCAGGGCACGAATCAGGCCACGCTGCGACTGCGGAGTGTCTGCTTTCATGGACCACAGTCTATGGGGGGAAGTGGCGAGTGGCGAGGGAATAGTGGCGAACAGTGAGGGGCGAGGGGTAAGGGACGAGGGGTAGGGGAGTAGGGCCATTAGTCCCATGACTCCTATCGGTCCTATCCGCCGCCTCCGCCAGGAACAGCTACCTCATCGGACAGAGTCAAAGAATGAAGGAAACCTGCGCAAACAGAGGGCTCTTGCTCGACGCTGCGCGACGGCGATTCCAAAATCGAGAAAATCGAATGAATTGGAGTTGGTAGGCCTTGCATTTTGGGGACTTCACGGTAGCATGCCGTCATCAACGTAAGCATCCCGCAGGAGGCGGCTGAGTCTTCTCGGAGGAACGGGCTGAATCAGGCCCCGCGGGAGTGCTGGATATCCATGTTTTTTTGGAGGCATCACACTTAAGATGAGCGAATCTGACCAGCGCACCGGGCTCGAACCCCGGTCTGTCTACCAGACCAGTAGTGGGATCGAGGAAGACGAACCTCCCGGTAGTCCGAGACGCCATCCCATCTGGCGCGACGTTTCCGATCACCACTGGAACGATTGGCGGTGGCAATCACAAAATGCCATTCGCTCGGTCAGGCAACTCAGAGACCTTCTCCCCTTCAGCTCCGAAGAACTCGAGGCCATTGGCGCTCTCGAGGGCGAGTACAAGCTCGCCATTCCCCCGTACTATTTCTCGTTGATCGATCCCGAGGACCCGAACGATCCCATTCGTCTGCAATCGGTCTCGTCCTCCCTGGAGATGCGCAACGATTCGGGGTACGAGCTGGAAGATCCGCTCGAAGAGGACAAGGATGCACCGGTGCCCGGTTTGACGCACCGCTATCCGGATCGAGCGCTGCTGGTCACCACCCACGTCTGCACCATGTATTGCCGCTTCTGCACGCGCAAGCGGGCAACGATGGTTCGGGGCGGTTGGGACGCCGTCAGCCGCAATGACGAACGCATGGTCGAATATGTCCGGGACCACCCGGAAATCCGCGACGTCATTGTCTCCGGCGGCGATCCGCTGACTCTGCCCGTCAACAAGCTCCGCTTCTTCCTGGAAAACCTGGCAGCGATCGCGCACGTCGACGTCATTCGCATCGGCACGCGCGTGCCCGTGACGCTGCCGCAGAAGCTGTTCGATCAGGAACTCGTGGACTTGCTGGCATCGGCCGAGAAGGTTTGGATTCAAACGCACTTCAATCATCCACGAGAGATTACGCCGGAAGCCGCCCGGGTCTGCAAGACCCTCCTGCGCGCCGGCATGCCCGTGAACAACCACACGGTACTTTTGAAGGGGGTCAACGACTCGCTCGACACGATGCGGCGGCTGATGCGTGCACTTTTGCGCATCAAGGTCCGCCCGTATTACCTATTCCATTGCGATCCGGTCATCGGTGCCGGCCACTTTCGCACCTCGGTGTGGAAAGGGTTGGAGATCATGGAAGGCTTGCGTGGCCACATGTCCGGCCTGGGAATACCGACCTACGTGGTCGACAGCCCGCATGGCGGCGGCAAGATCCCGCTCATGCCCAACTACCTGGTCTCCGCATCCGACGACGCGGTCGTGCTCCGCAACTTCGAAGGCATGCTCGTTCGCTATCAAGCGGAAGACAAGCCCAACATGGTGCAGCCGACAGCCACGCGTGGCGTCAGCTCCTTGTTGCAGGGGACCAAGAGCGTCCTCATGCCCGAGAACAACGAGCGCATGGCGCGCCGGCAGCTGCACATCCTCAATCACGAGGAAGACAACTCCCATCACACGAACGGACACGCCAACGGTTGCTGTTCCGAGAATCCACACACGGAGGAATTGGTGCCCTTACAACTCATCGACTAAGCCAACTGGCTGGTAATCAGGCACAAGCTATTAGCTTGTGCTACATCCGGTCCGCTCGACGCTGACCGGCACCCGTAGCACAAGCTGGTAGCTTGTGCTGTTTTCCAGGGAGTCACCCGGCCCCTTACGGGGCACGGCTCGCCATGGCGAGGCGTGCTCCGTAAGGGGCCGGATGAAAGAACAGAAGGAAACGCACCGCAACGTCGGATCACCGGTTTTTCCCTCCGTAGAAGGTTCCGGTAAAATCACTCTTGCACTGGCTTTCGCCTTTTTCATGAGCATCGTCGACGAAATCCTCAATCGGGCCCTTGAGCTTTCGCAGCCAGAGCGCGCCGCGCTAGCCCATCGCTTGCTTCTAAGCCTGGAACCACAGGACTTCGACCAGGATTGTGAGGAGGCCTGGCAAGCTGAACTCGAAGTGCGATTGGCGATGGCGGAGCGCGGCGAGGCTGATGCCGGCGACAGGCGCGACGCACTCGCGCGGATGCGGGAAAACTTGTCAGCAGGCGCAGGAAAGGGTCCTGCCACCTTTTCTATCGCGCGAGAAAATCCTAGACCCGATCAGCCTCCTCCTTCCTCTTATAAGGAAAAGGCCTTCTCTTCAGGAGATTCGAGCGCATGGCCCGGACGCAACTTCACAGCGCCCTACGACAGTTTCGCGGATTGCTGGAGGCCGAGCACCTGACACAATTAAGCGACGCCCGGTTGCTCGAGTGCTTTATCCATAACCGGGATGAACGCGCTTTTGCCCTCCTCGTGGAGCGACACGGTCGCCTCGTGTGGAGTGCTTGCCGGCAATTCCTCCGCCATGAACAAGACGTGGAGGATGCGTACCAGGCAGCCTTCCTTGTGCTGGTGCGCCGGGCGGCTTCCATTCGCCGGGGACAGACCGTCGCCTGCTGGCTCTACCGCGTGGCCTCACGCATTGCCCGGAAACTAGACATGGATCGAATCAAGCGCCTTCGGCGCGAAACCAAAGCGTTGCGGGCTCTGGAATCACCCCCCGACCAAGACTTGACCTGGAGGGAATTGCAGAGGCTTCTCGAGGAGGAACTCGGGCGCTTGCCGGAGAAGTATCAGGCGCCGTTCGTTCTCTGCTGCCTGGAGGGCAAGAGCAAGTCGGAGGCGGCACGGCAGCTGGGCTGGAAGGAAGGAACGGTGTCGAGCAGGCTGGCGCAAGCCCGGAAGCGCTTGCAACAAAGTCTCAGCCGGCGCGGCATTGCCTTGGCCTCTGTTCTAAGCGCAGCCGATCTCTTGTTACATGACAAGGCCGCGCCAGCGGGCCTGGCCCATGCGACCATCAAGGCCGCCTCTTGGGTTCTGGCAGGCGGAGCGACCCAAAACCTGCTTTCGCCTGGAGTCGTCGCCCTAATCGAAGGAGCAATAAAGACCATGTTCGTGTCAAAAATCAAAACAACCATCACGGTCGCCCTGACAGTTTGTCTGGCTGCCACTGGCACCGTTGCCATGGCCTGGCAGCGACACTCCGGGGTTGTCCCACTCAACGTAGAACTCGCGGGAGTCTTTACTACCCGTGATTTCGACGAGCCGGAAAATAGAACGCCGGATCAATCAGCTGCCCGGGCCGCGAAGCCCACCAAGAACCCCTGGGTTGGTATCGCCAGTAGAGAAACCAATGCAGGGCCGGAGGTGGCGGTTCAGTTCGAGGATGGCCACCGGCGGACATACAGTGCGTCCGCGGACAGCGTGCTCCTTTCGTATATGGGGGACAATTGCCTGGGAGGGCATGAAGTGCTGTCCATTGATATGGATGACACGAATCGAATGTTGCTGAGGTTCGATTTGCCCCGCGGAGGACGCGTGAAGAAGGCGGAATTGCTCTTGGCGCGCTCGCAAACGCCGCACCCGATTCCGCCCAAGCCGATCACTCTCTCCTTCCACGAACTCAAGGAATCGTGGCAGGAGAACAAAGCCACCTGGAATCGGCAACCCGCCTTTGAACCACGTTCAACGCTGACCGCCCAGATCGATCCCGCCAACAGGGAGTACCGCATCGACGTGACGGCATTGGTCCGCCGAGTCGTCGAAGATGGCGCGACCAACCACGGCTGGCTTGTGCGCATCGATACCCCGCTGGCGACCCATGATCCCAAAGCCGGCGGAGCGCCCGCGGGCTGGTCCTGTCACGGCACCGAATATGTCTTTGCCCTCGACGACGCGGTCCGGCTTGGCGGCAAACACAGTTGCCGGATCGAAGGCCGCGCCCAGGACGCTTCAAGCTTTGCAATGATGAGCCAAACCATCCGCGCGGATGACTACCGCGGTCAGCGCATTCGCCTCTCAGCGCACTTCAAAACGGAGGGGCTCCAGGGCATGGCAACCTTGTGGATGCGAATTGACGGTGACCAAGGTTTACTGGGCATCGACAAATCGATCGATGAGGCCGTCCGCGGCACCTTGGATTGGCGGCCGGCGCACATCGTTCTCGACGTGCCCGAGGAGAGCAAAACGATCCGCTTCGCCGTCTTGGTCGAAGGTGCCGGCAAAGCATGGGTCGACAATTTGAAATTGGAAGCTGTCGATCGCTCTGTGCCGCTCACCAACGCGCTCGTGCGGCCGGCTGTTACTCATGAGCGTAAGCCGACACTGCCGCGGCAGCCGGTAAACATGGATTTCGAATAAAAGAACCAGGTGTCAGGACCCTTTTCTGCGTTTACTTTCCGCTCTCTTGGCCGGCCGGCCCCGCGGCCGGAACGTGCTCTCCAGGCCGAGGCGCTTGGCCACGCGTTTCGACCAACTCTCCGGGCCGTACGGCTGCCCGCGCTGCACGCACCGTCGCAGTGCCTCCAGTTCGGCCTCGCTTTGCGCACGGTCGACCTCCTGGAGCCAGTTCGACGGCTCGGCCAGCGGCCAGGGGCTCAGCAGTGATGGAGCGGGGCTTTCGGCTTGCTGCCGGTGCCACAAACTGCACCAACGCCAGGCTTCAGCGCGGCGCACCAGGCCGGCCCGCAAGGCATTCCGCTCCACGTAGCGGCAGACCTGCAGGAAATGTTCGTCCTGTACGACGGGAAACGACTTGAAGCGACCCTGATACAAGTGACCCGTGCCCGCGTCACGGTAATGGGCATGCCAGCGTTGCGTGTGGGTCAGCGTCAACCAATGCCCAAAATCGGAAAGCTCGCCATCGGCCCGCGGCCAGAGCAGTAAATGCCAGTGGTTGGGCATCAGGCAATAGCATAGCAGTCGGATGCCGGGCACGTGTTCCAGAGCCTCCGCGAGGATGCGCTCGAACGCCGCATAGTCGCCGTCCTTCTGAAAGATCGGCAGCCTTCCATTCGCGCGATTGAGGACGTGATAGACGTAGCCACCTAGAGCAACACGATGTGGTCGTCCCATGGCCATCGACGATAGCCCGGGCGGGGGTTCGTGTCAAGCAGAAAAGGGTCCTGACACCTTTTTTTAGCGGGCCTTGTCCACCTCTTGACGGAGGACGGCGATGGGCATGGAATTCTTTGGCTTCGAACCGGTCTGCAAGTAGTTGACAAAGACGTCCAGGAGCCAACGACCCGCTGCGTTTGCCGGGCCATCGTGGCGTAGAGCGCTGACCATAAGCTTGCCCTTGCCCACGCGCGTCTCGAAGAGCAGTCCGTGCGTCTTCACACGCTCGATGTCATGGGTATCCCAGAGCATCACGATCGGATCAACCTGCTGGAGATAGCCAACGTCGGGAATTACCGGGCCGGCCAGATCAAAGGCTTGTGTCTCGACGAGTAGCTCGCGTGGGATGAGATTGAGGAGTTGATGCGTCGAGATATAGGGCCCGCCGCGCAGGAACCAGTGCTCGTCCAGCGGGAAGCTATGGCGCTTGCCGTCAGGGAGGAGCAAGACCTTGCCGCCGGCTTCGAGAAGTTGGAACAGCCGGTCGTCAAACGCCTGGGCAACAACCACGCCGGAAGGATCTTGAGCGCCCAGGGGCAAGGCCGCGGGCGCGAGTGCGCGCATCAAGGCGTCTGTGCAGGAGGCATGCAGCCAGACGTGCGGTTGCTGGGCAGGCTCGGCACGGGGAACGATCCAGATCGGCCATTCGTTGGCGTGCACCGCACTGGGGGTGGCCAAGGTGGCTTTACCCGGAAGCGGGTCGGCCGATCCACGCGCGGCAAAACCGGAGCAATGGTCAGGGCGTCTCGCACGCTGCCCGGCTCCTGGCGCAGGCCGACTTTGTCCGCCCGGAAGATGGGCTGTGCATCGCCTTCTTTGTGTATGGAAATCGTCAGAGCGCCATCCACCAATCGGCCAGAACCGAAATGGCTGATGGACACATCCGCCTGGAGCTTTTCTCCGGCGAAGAAGGTTCGGCAATCGTTGGGAGTGCGGAGGAGACACATGGTGTCGTTGTGCCAATCCCAGTCGGCGGGAGTCCACTTGGGTTTGCCGGCGTAATCGAGCAGGCCCATGCTTGCCATGGAGAAGTCCCGGAGGACGCTGACCACGTAGCCCCCGGCAGGAATTTCTCGACGGAACGCTTCGATCTGGTACTTCCGCATGAGCAGGGCATAGCGGAGGGATTCCGTTCGGAGCGACTCGAGTCCCCTCGGCCCCGCGACGCTTCTCATGTGGCTCAACCAGCGCGGTTCGTCAGCCAGAAAGTGGGGAACCCAAAAGGGACGAAGGTTGCCTGTAGCTGTCGGCACCGCGTCGGGCGCGGTCCAGGTGTCTGCAGCAATGGCCTCACCCAGAAGGAGCGGCTTGAGGCCGTGCTCGTTGACATATGTGCGCAGCCCCTTGAGCGCGGGCACCCAGGTATGGTTGTTGCCATAAGGATGATCGTCGTAAAAGTCGCAGATGCGATTCCAGGCGATCCAACTGCTGTTGTCTTCGATGAGGCTGCCCGGAATCATGCGGTGGGCGAGGATATACAGCTGCCGCAGCACGAGCGGATCCACATCGCGCCCGCTCTCGCAAGTCAGGCTGCGGAGGATCACGGAGGCGTGATTGCGGTCGTAAGCCAAGAATTCACTGAACTCCGCCGTCAGCGTTGGCGCGTGGGCCACGGTCAAGTTAGCGTGCCAGGTCGGGTACTCCATCCATGCCAGAATCCCCATTTCGTCAGCCAGCTCCAGGCAGCGGCGGGGTGGTACCCACAGGCAGAATTTCATGAGGTTGAAGCCCAAACCCCGGGCAAATCGGAAATCGCGCCGGTAGGTCTCTTCCTCCGGGGCTGGGGCCAGGCTGGGAGGATAGTATCCCCAGTTCAATATCCCGCGCACTTGCAATGGCTTGCCGTTGAGCAACAGCTCGCCGCCACGCGCCTCGATCTTGCGAAAGGCCACGGCGGCTGTGATCTGATCTGTCCAGCCGCCATTCGCTGGTCCAATGAGAACTTCGATGTCATAGAGGTCCGGACGCTCAGGGCACCAGGGCCGGATATTGGCGACAGGTACCACCGCCTGCAACAATCCATTCCGGAGGGCAGCATCTGCTCGAATGCCGTCCGTACCAAGATCGGTCTGCTTGCGGAGAACAGGCTGCGAACTGTCCCTGGCAGCAGCACCACGGGGCTCAGGATGGAAAGCCTGTGCCGTCCACTGGTCCGTGCCACGCAAGCGATATCTCAACTCCATGCGGGCGATAGCAGCGGCATGGCGGCCCAGCACGGGGACTTCGACGCGCACGCAGCGCTTTTCCAGATCGCCAACCGCCAGAAGACGCAGATCGTCCAGATACGTTTCGGGAACAACCTCGAGTTGCACGTCTTGCCATAAGCCGCCGAAATGTGGAGCAATCACCGGCAGGAAGCCTTGTGTATCATGGCCAACCTTTTCATCGAGGCGCACCCGCAGCTCATGCGGGCGGCACGGCACGGCACGACGGGTTTCGTCAGTGACATCGCAACGGAAGGGTGTCCAGGCGCCCAAATGGCTCCCCACCTTGAAATTATTCCACCACACGTCGGCAAGGGTGGCCGCCGCCTCGAAGCGGACAAGGATGCGGCGGTTTTCCGGAACCGGCACGGGCGCGACCGTTTTCTTGTACCAGCCGATGCCATGAAATGCGTCGCCTTCGTGGCTCTGAAAACTTGATGGAACGGTGACGGTGGCCCAACTTGCGGGAGAAACAGCGTCGCGGCGGAAGAACCAGGTTCCGTTAAGGGAACGCACCTCCCGATAGGGGTTTGGTCCAGCGGCCGCACAGCTCGGTACAGCAAAAAAGACAATCAATGCGCTCGAGTAGACCCAAGAGCGAGCCATCCTCATGGTGGTGGTCCTCGTATGGTCCGGAGCAATCAGGCAAATCTTGCCTCAGTTCACCACGGTCCGTGTCATTTGTCGATAGTATTGGCTGGAACCTGCATCCTTTCTGCGGTGTTGACCGGAACGGATCCGAGTCGGGTGAAGGAGTAGAAGAAAACTCACCGCACCGCAGAGAGACCACGCGACAACGTTGCCTTTTGCTCACTGTCCCCTTACCTTTTTCTTATGCGCATCGGCATCACCTATGACTTGAAAGTCGACGCCGCGCCGCAGCCCGGCGAGCCGGACGATTTTCAGGAAGAATTCGACAGCCCGGCCACGATCGAGGCGATCGCCAACGTCCTGCGCGGCCTGGGTCACGAGGTGGAAAAGCTGGGCGACGGCCGGGAGCTGCTCGGGCACCTGCTGGCCAGGCCGCCCGAGTTCGTCTTCAATTTCGCGGAAGGGCAGGGGATCAGCCGGTCCCGCGAGGCACGCGTTCCCGCCGTTCTGGAAATGCTCGGCATCCCCTACACCGGCTCCGATCCGCTGACCCTGGCCGTCACACTCGACAAGGATTGCGCCAAGCGCCTCGTGCAATCCGCGGGTGGCGCCATTCCCGCCGGCCTCCTGGCCCAGCCTTGTCGCGACGGTTCCTGGTTGCTCGGCGCCGATGCTTCCGCTGATTTCGACGCTCTCGCCGCCGGCCTTCCCTATCCCGTCATCGTGAAGCCTGCCTGGGAAGGCTCCAGCAAGGGCATCCGCCAGAAATGCCTGGTCGATCGCCCCGCCGAACTGCGGGCCGTTCTCGACTCGGTCGGCCGCGACCATCGGCAACCGGTCCTCGTTGAAGAATTCATTCGCGGAGACGAGTTGACGGTCGGAGTGGTCGGCAACGACCCGCCGAAGATCGTCGGCATCATGCGCGTCGTACCGACGACCGCGACCGACCGCTTCATCTACAGCCTGGAAGTGAAACGGGACTACGAAAACCGCGTCCGCTACGAATGCCCCTCCCAGTTGTCCGCCGCCGCCACGGCAGCGGTCCGCCAGGCAGCCTTGATGGCGTACCGAGCCCTAGGCTGCCGTGACGTGGCCCGTTTGGACTTCCGCCTGCGCGACGGCATCCCTTACTTCCTCGAGGTGAACCCTCTGCCGGGCCTCAACCCCCAGACGAGCGACCTGGTGATCCTCGCGCGCCTCAGCGGCTGGAGCTATCCTCAGCTGATCGGCGCGATCCTGCAGTCGGCGCTCGACAGGGTCGCCTGAAGCTTTCGGAGTCACCCGGCCCCTGATGGGGCGCGGCTCGCCAGGCGAGCCGTGCCCCGTCAGGAGCCGGGTTAAGCGCGCTGGGGGCCACCCACCCCATCGTCGAATTCGAGCCCAGTTTGCGCAGTTTGCCACCCTGTCCTTCAGCTCCGAAGGATTACCAAAACAGATGAAGACCGCAACTTGATACGGCCGATACAAAGTGCCGAGACGACATCGTCTTAAGACCTCGGCCAGGGAGTGGCCGGCAAGCCGCAGTGCGAAGCATGGGAAGCCTCTTCACCGATTGGGACGCGTGGATGATCGCCGCGGCGCTCGCGGCCGCCATGTTGGCCGGCTGGGCAGCCGGTTGGTGGTGGGGGCGACGGCAGCCGAAGGCCGCTAGCGAAGCCCCGGCCAGCAAATTCAACGACGCGAGCATGGCGATCCTGGGCCTCTTGCTCGCGTTCACTTTTTCCATGTCCCTGTCGAAGCACGACCAGCGCCGCTTGATGGTGGTTACGGACAGCAATTCGATCGGCGACTTCTACACGTGTGCCAGCTTGGTCCAGGAACCGGTGCGCCAGAAATTGCAGGGCGAGATCCGCGCCTACGTGGAGCACCGGCTCGCCCTGGCAAAGGAGCGCATCGGCGACCCTGAATCTCAGAAGAGCCTGCATGAAATCCAGGAGCTGCAGAACCGCATGCAAGCGCTGGTGAGCGAGGCCATCGCGGGCGGCACGCCTGTTGTTGTGCCGCTGGTCAACACGTTAAACGAGGTCACCAGCAGCCACGCAGCCCGGCTCGCAGCAGTACGCGATCGGCTCGCTCCGAGCATCGTGATGTTGTTATTCCTGTCCGCGATCATCTCGATGGCGCTGATGGGGGCACAGCAAGGCGCGTCAGGCGAGCACCACTTCGGAGCGACGCTCGGCTTCGTGATCCTGGTGAGCTTGGTGGTTTATGTAACGCTCGACCTGAACCAACCTCAACGCGGCTTGATCACTGTTAGCCAGGAACCGATGCAGCGTCTGTTGGCGGGGATGGGCGAATAGGACATGGCCCTCTGACCTGGTGCACTCGGCCAGCTTTGCCGACGGGGCACGCTTGACTTGCCCGGTGCGGGTCCTGACAGAACAATCAACGTGTGTACACAGGACTGACTCTCACTTGGACGTATGTCGAAACGCTTGACGATCACATCCACTTGTCCTCTCGCCCGGCGGAGTTTCCTAATTTCCCGACGTTAGCGTTTTGTCTCAGGATCAGGGAGGGTTGAGCCGTCCTTAAAGGTGTAGCGATGCTTCTGCTCATTCCAGCGAACGTTGAGTTTATCAAACTCCACGACGAGGGATTTCCAGCGGTTTTCCAATTGCTTTCGTTCGGAGAACCGGTGTCCCTCCCGATCAGGATCCAGGCGGTAGACCGAGTCCACGAGACGGAGAAGCTGGTTAATGATCATGAGCTTGCCATCAACCCGCCACCTTTCGTCAACACCATAAAACCAGCGGAAGGTCGGTTGTAGTTGGTCGAGCACACTCAGGGGGACATTCGTCGGCCGGAGCGGCTTTGCACGGAGCCGGCCCTGCTTGCGAAAATACTCGACATGCTCTTCAACTGACTGTGGGACCCCCACTAGCGAATAGCCGCTGATCAAGAAAAGTGGAATATCATCCACCAGCACCACGGGGAAGCGTGGTAGTCGTGTGGCGTCTCCCGGGTTTGTCGGCGAAGGTTCGCCCATATACATGTGTGGCATGGTGCGGATGTCTTGCGGAATTTCAAAGAGGACGCGCAGCACAACGAACAGTCCTTCTCTGGCGTCGCACTGCCAGCGCGGAGCCACACGAAGATACTCGTCGATCACTGCCAGCGCCTTCTCCTTGCCCAGTCCTTGGAGCGCGTTCACGATCTGGATAACCGGCAGCGGATCGAAACGCCGCCCATCGAGGGGCGGCGCCCGATCGATGATCCGCAGTAGCTGGCGCAGCTGTTGCTCTTCAATCGCCTGCTGCTGGGGCGGCTTATCGCCGCCATAGATAAGTTCCGCCTTGCCCTTTGCGTCGATGTAGATGCAGCCAAGGGTCGGGAAAGTGAAGTGGCCGTTCGTGCCATAGCACCAGATCTCCCTGGTGCCACGGAAAATGAACCCACCCGGATCATGGTGAGTCCTTACGTCGTCCGGCTTGCCCAGCAGTGCGAGGACCTGCTTCTCCGGCATACCATCTGTGACCTTCGCCATGTTCTGGGCGAATTGAAGGCGTGTCAGCGGTTCTGCAGCTTTTGCAATTGCCGGGACGCAGAGGAGCGAGATGACGACAACCGAATGAAGGTCGGGCGAATAGATGTGCTTCATCATGCGATCCTGGGTTGGCGGGCCAAAACTCTAAAAACGCGATTGATGGTAACCGGGTTAGCCCATGAAGTCGAGCCGAAGGCGGCGCCCAGGATGCATGCCGGCCAAAGAGTCCATAGCTTGGATTTCCCCGACCGGGCGATATGATGGCGGGCGAACCGGTGCGTTGTGCTTTAACCCTGAGTGGAAACCAGTTTCAAATGACCTGGCCAACTCCTGAGTTCAGCAAGAGCCAAATTAATAAGGCGGGGCGCATTCTGGTGGACCCGCCTTCTCCGGAGGATCTGGCGTGGGCGCGTGAAGTCTTGAGCAATTGGCGGGCATGCCACGGATATCCGATCAACACCTTTCAAGCGACGCTTCGCGACAAGCTAAAACGGCTAGGATTGACGGATGCTTTCGTCGCCCAGCGCTTGAAACGAATGCCCTCCATCATTGCGAAGCTCAAGCGTTTCAAAGACATGAACTTGGCCAGAATGCAGGATATTGGCGGCATTCGGGCAGTCGTTCCGACCGTGCAGGCCGTTCGCCAGATCGTGGCACAATACAAAGAGAGCACGTTTAGGCACGAATTGGTCAGTGAGAAGGACTACATAAGTGAACCGAAGGAAGACGGCTATCGCAGCGTGCATTTCGTGTTTCGCTACAAGAACGAGCTTCATCGGCAGTACGATGGCCTCTTGATCGAGTTACAAATCCGCACAAGACTGCAGCATGCCTGGGCAACGGCAGTGGAGACAGTGGACACGTTTCTTGGTAAACGATTGAAGGCCGATCAGGGCGACCAAGACTGGTTGCATTTTTTCGCGGTCACTTCGGCAGCATTTGCTCACCTTGAGGAAACGCAACCTGTGCCTGGTTACCAGCACCTTCTCAGGTGGGAGACCTTCAGACAAGTGGCGGCCGTTGAGGAAGATTTGGGGGCACTCGCGCAATTGAAAGTCTTCAGCGAAGCCGTACGTGACATGCCGCAGCAGGGAAGAGGAAGCTATCACCTCGTCATTTTGAATTCGAAAGAAAAGACTGTGTCTATACGTCCCTACGCGCAGAGGAGTCTGGCGCAGGCCATGGTCGACTATGCACAGACCGAGACCCGAGCGAGCGAGGGTGAGCCAATCGAAGTCGTGCTTGTTTCTGCCGGTCCCATTGCCCAACTTCGACGCGCTTATCCGAATTATTTTCTCGATACTAAGGAATTCGTGGCACGCGTCCAAGGCATCATTGGCAGTGAATCATGAAGTGCAGGGATGCACTTTGGATAGCTAGTGCCGGGAATATCCGTCGAGGACAGCCTTCTACCTATGCCGGCATGACTAGTGAGGAGGATTCCTGAGCCAGTTGCGTAGTGCAGCCCGAGCCAGGCTCCAGAGTTCATTGTAGAGTTCCCTCTCCTTCCACCAGGGAGGGTCCCAGCCGAAGGCGAAGTCCAGATCGAGCTGATCGAGCTGCATCAACTCGCTTCCGCGGATAATCTTGGACCAGAATGAATACATCTCCCTGCGGCGATCTCCGGAACTGGCCTGTCCACCGTATTTCTCGAAAAAGACTTCGAATTCCTCCATGGCCTGCGAAACTTCGTGTTGGGAGCCGGCATGGAAAGGGCGCTTAAAACGCTGAAGTTCTCCGGGTTCCAACAGCGAACTGATTGCCGAGACGAGAGCCGCGAACGATGCCGACATTGACATATTCCACTGGCGAGATGCCATGTCCATCCAAAAGGTAGCGCGGTCAAATTTGTCCCGATTGTCCGCCGAAAGCTGCCTGTAGCAGTAGATTGATTCGTCGAGATCAGCAGGTACCCGCAAACCACGACCATCGTGGCCAACCTGCGCGTAGTAAGCCTTGGGCTCCAATTCCTCAAGCTGTTCGTTGGCTGGCATTGATAACCTATCCTGGATCACTTCGCCTAGTTCCCCGAGGAAGAATTGCCGAACCCATTTGATATCTCGGCCGCCGTCATTGCGAGGGACGCTTGCCCAAAATTGGTCGGCTCTTCGCGGTTGCAGCGACGTCCGGCCCCGAAGCAGGATATTGAAGAGAAGCGTCAATCTGCGATGTTCCCTTATCCGTCGATGGTTCGTGATTTGCCACAAATCACTCGCCCTCAACGGGAACTCCAGGACGAACGGATGTTCAGCCATTTCATCCGGGGCGCGCGGGGTGCCGTCTGGCGGTGGAAGAATTTGTACGCCAGACTGATTCCCTCGCCACGAGCCTAAGACGCGGAAGCTGCTGAAACTGAAGTCCCGACCTACCTTCATTGGTCCAGCTAGAATCGATCTTTCGATCTCCTGGCTCACCCGTTCCCACTCGGCAGCATCGAACGCTGGACCGCGCTCAATCGCCGCGATCTTCTTGTCGCGAAGGGTAAGCTTGATTCGGCAGGAGGCCCCTCCCAGCGGAAGATAAATGACATTGGGATTCTTGTCGGGATCGTCATATTGTCCAGGTCCTCCGATGCGCTCGTCCAGAAGGAGCCTCAGCTCGGCTGAATCAAGGTCCCCCCACGTGTCACTAATAAGGTCGCTTTCCATACCACCATTCTACGGGAAAGTGCCCCTCTAAGGTGTCTTCCATGTCGCGGCAAAAGACCATATCGAAATTGAATCGGCTAGTGATCCAATTGTCAATTCAGCCGCATTTAAGCATGCTTTCCCGGGGTAACTGAATTGCCCGGGAAGCTTTTCGGCCCCGATAGACATTGGCAGAAATGCTCGTGAAAAATCCGGCCCGTACGAAGCGGGGTCCAAGGCACGGTGCAAGGAACCGTGTAAATTGACCACTTATTTTGATCTATCGATCAGAGAGAGGAGCGTCGCAGAGGTGCACAGCAAGACGGCGCCGGGCGTCGGGGGACGAGTTTCGACGCCCCAACGTTAGACTTCTGGCACCGTTGGGGCTTCCGTGCCGTCAGCCTCACGCACGCGTTGCATAAGGCTATGGAAATCAGCGTGAGCAACCAACGGCTCAAGGCCGTGGCATGGGAAGAGAGACGCAGATGGTGGTAGAGACCAGCGTGAGGCACCGCGCCGCGAGGGAGTGGCATCGAAATCTCGTTACCGCGAAAGGGCCGGGGTACTTGGGGTGGAGCTTCAACGCCCCGGCGCTGGACGTGAACCACCGTTGGGCCAGACCAACGCTGGCGCTGCCGTGCGGTCAACTCCAGGCATCCGACCACCCAGACGCCACCAAATACGCAAGAACCGAATGAACCATGGTTCATCCATAAGCGGCAACCAAGCAAGCCCATTCCCGGACACAGTCACTCCCCCCTACTTCGCTGCTTTCACATTTGTGCGTAGTATGTCGATCGCTTTTTCCCTGGTCGGATCTGACTTTTCGTAAGCTGACGCCGGCAGGTCCACCAGGATGCGAGGTTGTATGCCCTTGCCCTCGATCGGTGAGCCGTCCGGCATCAGGTCCACCCAGCGTGAGTAAAGGACCGTAACCGCCACACCCGGCAGTTTGAACGGCCTGGGGTTGCCGCTCGAGCCACGCGTGGGCAAGCCCACGCTGGTGACGTGGGGTAAACACGTAAGCATTTGAGCCAGGGCCTCGCCGCTGGAAACGCATCCCGGCCCCAGGATGCAGACCACCGGCTTAGTGTACGGCTTGGTCGCCGGCTCCAGCACACGATCATAAACGGGACCAAAGTCGGTTGGCTTCGGACCGTTGCGGTACTTGCTCTTGGCGTAGACGGTTTTCGACAGGCAAAATTCTGCAGCGATTCGGGCTGCCAGATGCTCATCGCCGCCATCCGCCCCGCGCAGGTCGATGAGGAAGCCCGGCAAGTCGTTGTGCGTGCGGATGAACTCGACCACTTTCTGGACAGCGGCCGCATCAGCTCGGCTCTGCCGGGTGATGCGGACCACGCCAAAGTCATCCCCCTGAAGCGTACCGATTCGGGCAAAGCCGTTTCCGATCCAATCGGCCCCCTTGATCGTCGCCTCCGCCGCCTCAAAGTTGCCGTCAACTTTCCGTTTCATGGGCGGGCGCAGTACGACCGCATCGGCCGGCGCAAGGAAGCGGACGTGACCATCGTTCAACTCGCCCAGCATCTCGCCAAGCACGTCCACGAATGCCGGCAGTGTGTCCGCGGCGCTGGCCCGCGCCCGATATTTCTCCTTCAGGCCGGGCCAATCGATCTGCTTCAGATCGAAGTAGCTGTAGTTCCGAGCCATGTCCTCCCACAGGGCATCAAACGCCGGAGCCAAGACGCCGGGAGCGACAGGTGTATCCCGCTTGACCAACTCCAGACCGCGGGTCCCACTGGCTACGTTGGTCAGTGTGGCGGCGGAGGTTTCGCCGTCAAGGGTCAGCTCCACGTCAAACACACCTTTGGGCACCCAGACCTCAAAAGCACCCCCGGGCTCCGTGCGGTACATTTGGGAAAATGACTTATTGTAGACACGGATAATAAACCATTGCTCGTTCGGTTTCCTTCCGTACAAACGGTCACGGAGGCGTGGGGGAACTCGAACCACACCGGACAGCACTTCGCCGCGGGCCAGTTCCAGGTTCATCTCCGTGGTCTCGCCCGCCTTCATGACAGGCCTGGCAACCGGAAAGTTGACATAGACACGGAGGACACCTTTCCCCTCGGCACTGAGACGGTGAACTTCGACCGTGCCGCCTTGCTTCGTGTAGAGTGCCAGCCGGTAGCGCCCGCTCGCGTCAGACGTGCCGCGGCCGGTCCCCGGGCTATTGGCACGAGTCTGGCAATAGCCGTAGGTACCGAGCAGCGAAACCGCCACGCCAGCGATAGGCTTGCGATCGGAGTCCCGGACGATGCCGGTGAGATAGGTCAGGACCACATCGTCGCTGCCGTTTGGTAGAACGGCAGCAAACGAAGCCACGACGTGCAGTAAGAACGCAGCGAAAACGATCATTGAATGGGCCTCCTAGAAGCATGTGCCTGCATCGTTGCGAGGGGATCTTAGCGGTCGTTCTGCACAATGCCCTGCATTCCCACAGACTATCGAAAAAGGCGCCCGCGCGGAAACTTTCTCATATTCCCTGAATAAGCGAACGATTACTCTTCTGCGTTACGATTGTGGACGTGCACGGCCCAAGCGTTATCCTTACGGGTAAGGCGAATGAGAACTGGAAAGCGAGGTGTGCGTGGAACCGCCTTGTCGCGTTTCCAGGCACTCCGAGATCAAGCATGCAAACTTCAACGGAAGCGGACAGTAGCGATTCGGCGGGACTAGGCGTGGCGCGCTCAGAGGAGCCCAAGCCCGAGCGGCGCAAACTGTCGATGGCGTTCATCAATTTCTGCCTCGACACGGTGCTGGCGTCATCCGTAATGTTCGTCGGCTGGGTTTCGGCCATGATGCAAGTGGTCTTCCCGGCGCCCACTTCCGCAGCAGGCTGGAGGTTGTGGGGCTTATCGTTCGACCAATGGCGTAACGCCCAATTCTATTCGATCTGCGTTTGCGCCGTCATCATCCTGCTGCACGTGATGCTGCATTGGAACTGGGTTTGTGGCATCGTGGCGACGCAGATCCTACGCATCAAGACCCGGCCCAATGACGGCGTTCAAAAATTTTACGGCGTGGTGGCCATGATCGTGGTGTTGCACATCATTCTTGCGGGCATCGTCGCCGCCTTGTTGACCGTCAAACGGCCGGCCTAACAACGTGGCGGTGCTCTCGACAAGGTCCCTGCGTGATTCAAGTTGCACGGCAAAACATGAAACGCGGTTAATTCTTGCCCACGAGGAGATCGACCACCCAGCAGCCGCGGACGTGTTCGCCCGGCTGCCGACAGTGGCTCAGGATGTCGGCATCGGCGCAACCGGCTTCTTCCAAAGCGCCACAGAGGACAGGCAGGCGGTCGGATGCCCGCTCATCGTAAATGGCCTGGGCAAGCTTCGCGATCTTGCCGCCCTGCCACGCAAGCCAGGCAGGGTTGAGAGCAACCGGGCGGAAGGGGTTGCCGATCAGGTCGCGAAGGATGGCGCTCTGCCGGCCGCGTTCATCCGCTAGCGAGGACCTCCATTTCTCATCCGGCAGCTCATCGTCCCCCGTCCGTGCGCACCAGGCTGCTTCAGCCACCAGGGCCGGCACAATGCATGCCTCCTCGCTGGTAAGGGTGGCGGCGTCGAAAACGTCCGGATCGGCGCAGTGGAGCGCTGCCAACCATGCGCCCTTTTCGACCGGATCTCCTTCGCCCGGCGGCGCAGGGCGAGCCAATCGGGCAGCTTCGCCAGCAGCCTCCAATTCCGGGCCTGAAGCAAGTCCATCGGCGAATGCCTCGCCGACTTCCACGGCCCTCTTGCCCTCCAGGCATGGAATCCGGTTCCAGACCCGCCGGCAGCATGCTACAGCGAACAGCCGTGATTTACGGTCGCTGCTCCTACCGCGCAGGGACTCCAGCATTTCGTAAGGATCGTTGCATTGCAGCCATGCTTGCTCGATCATGCCGTCACTCCTTGCCAGCGAATTGGGGCCGGATCTCGAGCCCACGAAGAATCGCGAGGCAAATTGCGGAATCGAAAAATGTCATGTCATGTTATGTCATGTTATGTCATGTAAAAGGGGGGGTAGGCAGACTACTTGTCTGACAAGAAGCACATTCCGCAAGTTATTCTCATACAACGAATTACATCGCGACTCGCACCTTGGCGCAAGGGAAGTTCGACATGACATATGTCATGTGTACAGTTGTGCATTATTCTAGGCACCCTGAGTCCATGCCTGTACCCCAAAATCAGGACTTGAGTACGCACTTTCTTGCTCTCCCCTCAGCTCGTTCCCTGGGAGAATTATTGCCCCATTGGGATGCATATTCGCTAAGGTACAAGGAAACGTCGCCTGATTCTTCCTCGTTCTTGTCATGCGCATCGTCGTCCTCTACAACGAGCCGGTTTTGCCTGCCGACCATCCCGATGCGGAGTCGGAACGCGAGATCGTCGACACGGCCGAGATTGTTGCGCGCTACCTGACGGATGCTGGCTTCACAGTGTCGCTGTTCGGAGCCGGTCGCGATGCGCCGTCGGCGCTTGCAGGGCTGACAGCCCAGCGGCCCGACGCCGTATTCAATTTCTATGAAGGGGCGGCCGACGACGGCGAAACGGAGCCGTACATGGCAGCGCTCATGGAATGGCTCGACATTCCCTTCACCGGCTGCCCTTTTCAAACGCTTGCGCTGGCGCGCAACAAGCCTTTGACCAAACGATTGCTGCGCGGAGCCGGCCTGCCCACTCCTGAGTTCTTCACGGTTGAGAACCAGCCCGTGCCGCCATGCACCAGCGCATGGCCGGTCATCGTCAAACCCGCCAACCAAGACGCCAGTGTTGGCCTCGATCAGGGGAGTGTCGTTCAGGACCAGGAGAGCCTTAACAATCGCGTACACGACCTCCTGCAAAGATATGGCCCGCCAGTGCTGGTGGAGGAGTTCATTCCGGGACGCGAGTTCAACGTGGCCCTCGTCGAGTTCCCAAGCCTGCACGCGCTGCCGATATCTGAGATCCTCTTTCTGGGAAACGATCCCTGCCACTGGCCGATCGTGACGTATGACGCCAAGTGGAAACCTGGTTCCACCGCGGACTTACTGACCCCGCCTAGGTGCCCGGCCGACGTTTCACCCCCACTGGCGGCCAAACTGGAGACAATTGCGCGCCAGGCCTTTCGTCTCCTCGGTTGTCGCGACTACGCCAGGGTCGATTTTCGCGTCGGCCCCACGGGCGAGCCTACAATCCTGGAAGTGAATCCAAACCCCGACTTTCATCCGTCCGCGGGTTTTGCGGGCGGGCTGAACGCGGCGGGGGTGGATCATGCTCAGTTTGCGGTGGAGCTAGTCCGAGCGGCACTCGCGCGCGGACGCAGGCGAAAGCGCTAGTGCTTGTCGCAGGTCACGGCTCGCACCACGGGGCAGGCGGGTACCAGCCGGGCTCCAACGTTAGATGGCAGTTGAGATACCAATTGAATGATTTGCCGAAAAACAGGTCGCGGGGATAGGTCGCGCAGGGACGAGCCGTGGCAGAATCAACAAGACCTGCGGCCACGCACGATTCCATCACCAATTCGGAGCAGAAGTAACTCGTGCGATTGCCGCCGTTAGGTTTGCCGATCAGCCAGCTTCGCAGCGGGCCGCGCGAACGAAATGGCGTAACCTGGGCAAGCATCCGCCACAGGGCAAAACGTTTGCCCTCTTGCACACAGGCAAAGGCGGTCAACTCTGCGGATTGTTCCGGCGTTAGCGGGATGCGCCGGCGGCGGATCCAGACTCGGTCTCCTTCTTGCACGGTCGTTCGCATGACGGCAAGCGGATCGAGGATCTCGATGCGCAGCGAATTGAACGGACCTGCTTGTAACAGAGCCACCTGCCCATCCGGACGGGCAATCATGATCCCCGAGTGATGGACTCCCGCACCGCCAACGCACCAATGGCCCGCGCGAGCCCAGAGCGCGTGATCCGTGGCCAGGAATATATCGCCAGGCTGCGGACAGTAGGGCTGCGCGGGAAGGCCAGGTGCCCCGTCCAGAGAGTAAGCCGGGCAATAAAGGCACGGACCGCCCGAATCCTCAGCCGGCCCGCCAAGGCCAGAGCAGCATGCGCAGGAAAGGAGCAAGAAGAGGCAATCCATCGCTTCTCCCGCTGGGAAAAGAGATCTACATCCATGTTCCTATCCGACTAAGGCGAGAAGAACTTGAGTCTTTTGTGATGCATCAAGGGCGCTCGATCCTTCACCCGGCCCCTGACGAGGCACGGCTCGCCGGCGAGCCGTGCCCCGTCAGGGGCCGGGTTAGCGGTGCACCCTTCAAACCGTAGCACTACCCCAGTTTACCTTCAGCCAACCGGCTCACCGGTTCTCAAACCTTCAGAATTACCACCTGTTCGCCCCCCTGCAAGCCTTCCCGCCGTCCGTTCTCGATGCCGAGCATTGGGACAAATCGGGCCGGGTCGCGCCAGGGATCACTCCCTGGCGCGACCCGGCCCTTTTGTCCTTCTTGCAAGAGGGGAACGTCTGGGCATCCCGATCCGCGGGCCTGAGATGCTCTGTAAGATTCCGGTCGGGTTGATGTTGTCGTCTGCTCTCTTTCTCGCTTTTGCAGGCTGCTTAACGATTATGCAATCCTTGAACGCGACGGTTGGACTGGCTTTCCCAGAGCTGATGGGGGCGCATGCGGGCACCAGGTATCGGCGCACAGTAAAAGTTGAACATCCCCGTTTTGCCAGCGCAGATTCCATTCAGTATGATTGAGGGGGCTTCTGACCGGTAGCGGCGTTGCTCAAGGCAGCCGGCTGGTCTCCACGGAGGTAACACTTGTAGTGCTCACCGTACTTCACGGGATTGGCACAGCCGAATATGTTGGCCTAGGCGTAAAAGGCACCAGAAGAGTCCTTGGTTATTCCCGTCGGCACGAAAGCGAGGCCGGGCGATGATCCGCCGGCTCTTCGTGGCATTCCAGCAACGCGCGTCCAGAGCGTGGACGACAGGCACGCCCGCTTCATGGCGGAGCTAAGGCGAGGTCGCCAGGCAATGCGAGTGTCGAGAGTATCGGTTAAGCAGTTGTTCCACACGTTCGACCACTCGGTTCCTCTAAAGCTCGACGGACGGATCACGATCATCCACGGGCTCAATGGCCTCGGCAAAACGACCCTTCTCCGTATGGTGAAGAGCCTGTGCGACTCCCGCTATTTTGAGCTTCTGCCGATCCCATTTGCCGAGTTGCGACTCGATTTTGATGACGAGTCGAGTATCGTCGTCACCAAGACTGCAGATGAAGAGACTGATCACCCGAAGAAGCGTCACCGTCTGCGCATCGGTTATTTGAAAAATGATGTCGAGATCGAGCATTACAAGCCGACGTCGCACTTGGATCCGAATTCGCTTGCCATCCCTCTTGCTGAGTGGGTGGATCAGCATATCCCCGGGCTGAATCGGATCGCCTCGAACAAGTGGGTTCATCATCCGACCGGTGAGACCTTTTCGCTGGAGGAGATCGTCGAGCGGTTCAGCGACTACATGCCGCCGGGTATCAATCTCATCCAGAGGTCAGCGCCCGGTTGGATCGAACAACTTAACAAAGCCGTACGTGTTCGCCTGATTGAAACGCAACGGCTCGTCACGCCGCGGCGGCTTAAGCGGCGCGCGGACTATGAGACCGCGTCCGCGATTGCCCCGGCAATCACGATGCATTCGGAAGAACTCGCCAGTCGAATCGGGAAGCAGGAGAAAGACTACGGGGCCCTCGCTCAGACGCTCGACCGCACATTCCCGATTCGCTATGTGCAACAGAAGCAGAAGATCAGCCTGTCCGAGGAGGCGTTGAGAGCGCGCTTTCAAGAGATCGAGGCAAAACGGGCGCGTCTCGAAGAAGCGGGACTCCTCGGGAAGGAGGAGACCGGCTTCGAGATGCCGCAGCACATGGACGATGCGGACAGGGGAGTGCTTTCGGTTTATGTTCACGACATCGAGCGGAAACTGAGCGTGTTCGATGATCTTGCGGCACGGATCGATTTGTTTCGAGAGATCGTGAATGGCCACTTCCTATACAAGGAGATGCTGATTCACAAAGACAAGGGATTTCGGTTTCGTTCGACTCGCACCGGTGGGGAACTGAACGCCTCCGATCTCTCGTCGGGAGAGCAGCACGAGGTGGTCGTGCTCTACGAGTTGCTGTTTCACGTGCAGGAGAATTCGCTCGTGATGATCGGCGAGCCGGAAATCTCCCTGCACATCGCCTGGCAGGAGGAGTTCTTGCGGGACCTGCAGCGGATCATCAAGCTGTCGCCGTTCGACGCAGTAATCGCCACGCACTCGCCGCAGATCGTCAACGACCGCTGGGACTTGGCCGTCGAACTCACCGGCCCAGAGGAGAACGAGCGATGATCAAGTACATCACCGCGGACACGCTGGCGAACACCGTCCGGATGGCTGCGAGGTCTCGGAGGCCAAAGGCCGTCTTCTTGGCGAGCGAGATGGCGGATATCGAGCTCGTTCAGGCTTTGCTTTCCAAGAACGAATGCAGGGTCATTCCCGCGCACAGCCGCCAAAACGCGGTCGAAGCGTTCGAGCTTCTCGTAAAATCGGGCTACCAAGGCGTCTTCACCGCAGTTAACACCCAATTCGCGCCGGCGAACGAGGGGGACGTTCTCGCCGGAGGCGCGAATGAACCGGACGAGATCGTGGGCATCGAAGGTCTTTGGGAGGATTTGAAGAAGCAAGAATCGATGCTATCCGGACAGCACGTTCGCGTGACCTTTGTCAGCAATCCTGAGAGCCCGACGAATAGGGCCAGTTCCAAGAACGGCGAGCGGCCACCGAACACGGAGATGCTGCAGGTGCTGCAGGAACTCGAAGAAATCCGAAAGGCCATGAATCCGAAGAAGGACAAAAAGGACTATTTACGAGAAGCGAGGGAAGGAGCAATGTATGGCTTCGGAGACGACTAGCCCAGTGTCGGTCGTAATCGACGCAAACGTGGTGATCGCACTATGCTCCAAGGAACCCGACAAGCTGGCGAACGCCGAGGCGAAGATGATGGAGTACGCCTCGGAGGGATGTAACTTTTACGCCCCCGGCGTCATTATCGCCGAATGCCTGTACGTCCTTTGCCGTAAGCTCAATGATGGCGTGCTGACACCCGCGGAACACAGCAGTGCAGTTCTCGGTTTCATAACGCTGATGGCCGCAATCAATCCGCCTCCTATGGGTGACAAGAGCCTCGTCAAAAGAGCCGAGGAAATCCTGGGGACTTTCGGATGCAGCCGGTCGGCCGACGGTATCTACCTCGCGCTGGCGGCAGAACTCAACGCGGCTGCGAGCACTGAGCTCGTCACCTTTGATGCCGGAATGCCCAATCAGGCGGCCGGCAGCAACCTCCCGAAGCCCGTCGTCGTCCTTCCGACTGTCTGATACCAACAAAAGCCGCCCGAAGCGGGCGGCGGTTTCGTGAGTCAGTAGGGACGCCATCTGCGTCCGCAAGCGAAGAATAAGAGAAATCGGTGTCGGTTCATGTTTTCTGCCCAAGGCACGGAAACACTGAACTGAAACCGATTTGTCCCGGCACGCAACTGGAAATGGAGCCTGGCCGAGAGTTAACGGGCGCCGCAGAGCATAGTCACTATGCTGACAGCCAAAAATAAATCCGAACCAGAGCCCCTGCGCTCGATGCCAGCAAGTGCCAAGGCATCTGAGATCGCATCCGCGTCGCTGCCCGACACACTCGCGGCGCTCCGGGTGAGCCCCGAGACGGGACTCACACACGGGGAGGTAGATACCCGCCGGAAGGAACACGGCTTCAACGAGGTGGCAGAGGAGAAAGGACACCCGGTCCTCAAGTTCCTCGGAAAATTCTGGGGCCTGTCTGCGTGGATGCTCGAGCTGATCATGCTTCTGTCGCTTGTGCTGCGGAATTACGCCGATCTTGCCATTGTGGGTGCACTCTTGGTCGTCAATGCCGTGTTGGGCTATGCGCAGGAGCGACGGGCCGCGGGCGTGATGGAGACATTGCGGCGCCGGCTCCAGGTCAGTGCGCGCGTGCTGCGCGACGCGAGCTGGCAGGTCGTTCCCGCCCGAGAATTGGTCCCTGGCGACATCGTCCGCGTGCGCCCCGGCGACATCATCCCGGCAGACGTGAAGCTCCTGAGCGGAACCTCGAGCGTCGATCAATCGGCCCTCACGGGGGAGTCGAAGGATGTAGACAAAGTTCCCGGCGAAGTACTCTCGTCGGGTTCCATCGTCCGCCGGGGCGAAGGCAACGGCGTGGTGCTGTTGACGGGGGCGAAGACCTATTTTGGCCGCACCACCCAGCTCGTGCAGAGCGCGCGTCCGGAGCTTCACATCGAAGCGGTGATCTCCAAGCTCGTCCGCTGGTTGTTCGTCATCGTCGGCGCGCTGCTGAGCGTGGTTATCGTGATGTCACTCATCCGTGGCGCGCCGCTTTTGGAGATGATCCCGCTCATGCTCGTCTTGTTGATGAGCGCGGTGCCTGTGGCTCTCCCCGTCATGTTCACGGTCAGCATGGCCATCGGGTCGGCAGAGCTGGCGAAGCGGGGCGTGCTGGTTACCCGCCTCAGCGCCTCGGAGGATGCCGCGACGATGGACGTGCTCTGCGTGGACAAGACCGGCACGATCACGATGAACCAGCTGGCCGTTTCTGGCGTGATTCCGCTAAAGCACGCAACGGAAGCCGACGTGTTGTTCGCCGGCGCACTCGCGTCGGAGGAAGCCAACCAGGATCCGATTGACCTGGCATTCCTGGCCGCGGCAAAGGAGCGGCACATCTTCGACAACTCTCCCAAGGCCGCCACCGTCTCCTTCACACCGTTCAAGGCAGAAAACCGGCGGACGGAAGCCGTGCTCGAACAGGACGGGCGGCGTTTTCGAGTGATGAAGGGAGCGGTGCAAACCGTCGCCCAAGCCTGTGGCCTCTTGCCCCCGGCCATTGAGGAACTTGAGGCCCGTCTCAGCGAATCCGCATCGAAGGGATATCGGACGCTAGCGGTGGCGCGGGGCCCCGAGACGGGCGTCGTCGAACTGGTGGGACTCGTGACGCTGTACGATCCGCCGCGTCCGGACGCCAAATCCCTCATTGCCGCCCTGCGCGACCTGGGCGTTCCGGTCAAGATGCTCACCGGCGACGCATTAGCCGTTGCCAGACAAATCGCCCAGGGCGTGGGCTTGCCCAACATCCGGCGCGTGGCCGACCTCAAGGCCGCCAGCGCCCTGGCGGGGAACGAGACGGTGGACTTGTTGACGGGCCTCGATGGTTTCGCGGAGGTATTTCCGGAGGACAAATACATCGTGGTGCAGCACCTTCAGGCCGCGGGGCACGTTACCGGGATGACGGGCGACGGCGTCAATGATGCGCCCGCGCTCCGCCAGGCCGAAGTCGGCATTGCCGTCAGCACCGCGACCGACGTGGCCAAGAGCGCGGCGAGCGTTGTCCTGACCGAGCCGGGATTGAGGAACATCGTGGCGCTGGTCGAGCAGGGGCGGACGATTTACCAGCACGTTCTGACCTGGATCATCAACAAGATCAGCCGGACGATCCTGAAGTCTGCCTTCGTGGCCATCGCCTTCATAGTGACCGGTCAGTTCGTTGTTTCCGCCTTTGCGATGCTTTTGCTCGTTTTCGTGCTGGATTTCGCGACGATTGCCCTGGCCACCGACCGCGTGCGTCCGTCCAAGAAACCGGAGACGTGGGCCATCGGGGGCTTCGTCGCGGTTTCCATCGTGCTCGGCGTCGCGATGGTGGCAGAAACGCTCTTCTTCCTGTGGATCGGCTGGTCACGGTTCGGTTTGGCAACGGACAGCAATGCCCTCAACACTTTCAGTTTCCTGACACTGCTTTCTTTTAGCGTGTTTACATCTGCGTCCCTGAGAGAACGGCGCAGGTTCTGGGCGACGCTGCCCAGCAAGACCTTCGCGGCCGGCCTCATAGCTGGTGCGCTCACGGGCACCATCCTGACGCGCGTGGGTCTTCCGGGACTCTTGCCAATGTCCTGGTCGCAGACGCTCGCGATTTTCGCCTATGCCATGGTCTCGTGCCTGGTCGTAAACGACGCCGTGAAGGTTGAGATGCTCAAGCGATTGGTTCCCACGGCAGTGGCCTGACAGGCAGTGGAGGAGATCGAGGTGAGATATGTCCGTCGGGACAAATCGGGCCGGATTGCGCCAAGGATCACTCCCTGGCGCGCCCACAGATCCGTACATGCGCAATGAACGCATACGGCTCGCCGGCAAGCCGTGCCCTGTCAGGGGCCGGGTTAGCTGGGCACCCTTCAAACGGTAGCACTGCCCTAATTTACCTTTCAGCCAACCAGCTCAGCGGTTATCATAATTTCAGAATTACGAGGTGTTCGCCCTCCTGTAAGCCTTCCCGCCGTCCGTTCTCGATGCCGAGCATCGTGTCCAACCTGCAATTTGAAGGAGCAGCATGCACGCCTTCCTCTCCAGCAGTCGTTCACGGATTTGCATTCGCCTGTTCGAACAATTGGGGACATGCTTTGGCCCCCTTATCGTCGGCATCCTGGCTGGGTTGTTCGCGTCACTCGAGACGGCTTCTGCCCAGCAGCCGCTCCAGCAACCCAATCCGCATGCGCCTGTTCTGCAGATGCCGGTGCCGCTCGGGGCGCAGCGCGGCTCCAGCATTGACCTCACGCTCACGGGCAGCAATCTGGCGGGGCCGACCGGTCTCTGGACCAGTTTCCCGGCGAAAGTCAGCTTCCCGACGGACAACAACAACGGCAAAGATCCCGCCAAGCTGCGTGTCCATCTCGAAGTCAGCCACGATGCGCCGCTTGGCTTCCATAGTATCCGCCTGGCGACCACGCGCGGGCTGTCCAATCTGCGCATGTTTTGCATCGACGATTTGCCGCAGGTCATGGAAGTTGAGACGAACCACTCCAAGGCGACCGCGCAAGCGGTGCAGGTTCCCAGCGTCGTTGTCGGCCGGGCCGATCAGGAGACCAGCGATTACTTCAAGGTCCGCGTGCAGGCGGGGCAGCGGGTGAGCTTCGAAGTGTTGGGACATCGCCTGGGAAGCGGCATCGATCCGCAGCTCACGCTCTATGATGCGCGGACGGGAAGGGAACTCCCCGGAGGGCATAGCAATGATGCGCCCGGGCTGCAGACCGACCCGCGCATCACGTATGTCTTCAAGGAAGCCGGCGAATACCTCGTGGAGGTCCGCGACGTGATGTACCGCGGAGCGGGCGATTTCTGGTATCGCCTGCGCATTGGCGACTTTCCCTGCGCGACCACGCCCATCCCGATGGCTGCGCAGCGCGGCAGCCAGGTGACAGTCCACTTTGCGGGGCCGATGGTCGCGGGCGTCGCTCCCGTCGAGGTGGCTGTGCCCTCGGATCCCGGTGTCGACACGATCTGGGTCACACCCAAGGGTGCCAATGGGCTCTACGGCTGGCCCGTGTCGCTGGCCCTGAGCAATCATGAAGAGCTGGAAGAGCAGGAGCCGAACAACGATCCGGCCCATGCGAACCGGCTGCCGGTGCCGGGCGGCATTACCGGGCGCTTCCAGGAGGGCGGCGACATCGACCATTACGTGTTTGCCGGCAAGAAGGGCCAGCGCTATCTAATCGAGGCCAAGACCCAGGAACTTTACTCGCCGACGGAAGTCTACCTGGTGCTCAAGGACGCCAAAGGCGCCCAGCTCGCCGCCAGCAACCCGATGGCCGGCCAGCGCATCGACTTCACCGCGCCGGCGGACGGCGATTTCGTCCTGTCGGTCGAGCATCTGCTGTACGCGAGTGGGCCGTCCGAAACCTATCGAGTGACGGTCACGCCTCATGAACCTGGTTTCGAATTGTCGCTTGGCATCGACCGGTTCGATATCGCTCCCGGCGGGGTCATCCCTGTAAGCATCTTCGCGACGCGGCGGGATTACGGCGGGCCGATCGACGTGAGCGTGGTGGGCCATCCTGACATTACGGGGCACGTGACGATTCCCGCGGGGCAGCCGGCCGCGGCGAATGTGCCGGCCGCGATCCTTTTCGTGCATGCGAATCCGGACACGCCGGCAGGCCCCGTCAGTATCGCCCTGCTGGGCAGTGCCACGATCGGCGGCAGGACGGTGGTTCATTATGCAAACTTGCACACCGTTATCAGCAAGAGCCTTGCCAACCTCACGTATCCGCCGCACGATTTGCTGACGCGCGTCGGCCTGGGAATCACGCGGAAGCCTCCGTTCACACTCACCGCCAATCTCGACCAGGCGGAGGGCGCTCGAGGTCTTCCGGTGCCGCTGACAGTAAGCGTGGTCCGGTCGGCGGGGTTTGACGGTGAGATCGCTCTCTCTCCCGTGGGACTGCCTGCCAACGTGGCTGCGGCCTTGAAAAACATTCCGAAGGGACAGCAGGAGGTCAAAGTGCAGTTGAATCCGGCCGGCAACGCACCGCTCGGGCATTTCGCGATCAGCGTGACGGGCAAGGCCAAGTTCGAGAATACGGAATTCGACGTGACCGCGGAGCCGCTGTCTCTGGTGCTCGGGTTGCCGTTCGACCTGCACGTGGAGCCGCCTAGTTTGAAATTGACATCGGGCGGCAAGGCCAAGCTAAAGGTCCGGGCCACCCGACGGGGCGGTTACAACGGTCCCATCGCATTGGCGATGCGCAACCTGCCGGCGCATGTCACGGCCGGCAGCGCCACGATTGCTGCCGGGCAATCGGCCGTGGATATCGAAGTGACGGCCGCCGCCGACGCTGTCGCGGTGGATAAGTCCGACGTCAATGTGCTTGGCACGGCCACGGCGGCGGCGAATCAACAGAATGCCTCCGCCAATTTCAGGCTCAAGGTGAAGGCGGCGCTCTTCGACCTCGCTCTCGAGCCGACTGCCGTCAGTCTAGTGCCGGGCGGCAAAACCAAGATCAAGGTTCTTGCCCGGCGTAAGGGCTATATGGGGCCGATCCTGCTCGAATGGCGCAACCTGCCGACCTACGTCGTTGTCCCTAAGATAACGCTTGGCCCAGGACAGAGCATGGTGGAAGTGGAGCTGACGGCGAGCGCGGCCGCGCTTGCCGGGGCGAAGGTCGACGTCCTCGTGCTAGGCACGGCCGTGGCGGCCGGTAATCAGCAAATCGCGGCACCGAGCTTCGCGCTGGCGATCACCAAGAAATGAGCGTCGCGCAGGCCCTCCCGCTTGGTCACGGAACAAGGAGTGCCTGGTGAACCTCTACGAAAGTTATGGAGCAGGGCTTCGTTACGCCGATTTTCTGGAGCGCTATGCCAACGAAGGCCAGAAGCAGCGCTGGCGGCAAATGCATGAACAGGTTTCCCTGGATGCTGCCCAGCGGGAAATGCTCGCGTCTTTTCGCCGGTCGGTGCACGTGCTGTGTCTTGCCGGCGCCTGGTGCGGCGACTGCATCAATCAATGCCCTATCTTCGAGCACTTTGCCGCCCTGGCCCCGGTGATCGAGGTACGCTACCTCGACCGCGACGACAATCCCGACGTGCAGTGCGAACTGCAAATCAACGGCGGCAATCGCGTGCCGGTGGTAGTTTTCTTCAGCGAGGATGGCCTGGAGGCGTGCAGGTATGGGGAAAGGACGATCAGCAAATATCGCCAGATGGTCCGCGACCAGGTTGGCGATATGTGTTCGACGGGGATCGCCATTCCCGGCGACACAGTTTTGGCGCAGGTGACGGAGGATTGGCTAAACGAGTTCGAGCGCGTGCAGTGGATGCTAAGGTTGTCGCCGCGCTTACGGCAGATTCACAAGGATTGAGGCGCCGATCGCCCGATCCGCCCGAAGCCTGCAAAGTAGTGCCCTGGAACAACTAAACCCCTCAACTCCCTATCCCCTCGCCTCTATTCCCCAGCCCCTATTCCCTCGCCCCTCATGAATGTTGCGGGACTTCCATGAGGCCGAATTTCTTCATGCGTTTGTAGAGAGTCACCCGGCTGATGCCGAGGACGTGCGCGGTTCGCGCCCGGCTGTAGCCGCAGTTCGCGAGCGCTTGCTCGACGAGCGCGCGTTCGGCGCGATCGCGATCGTCCAGGAGAGGATCTAGCGTTGCCGCCAGAGAGCCGGGGGCGGCCAGGGTGCCTTCCTGGATCGGCAAGGGCAGGTCTTCGAGGATGAGGTCGGGACCGGAGCTGACGAGGACGGCGTGCATGATCACGTTCTCCAGCTGGCGAATGTTGCCCGGCCAGGAGAATGCCTCCAGGGCTGCCAGCGCTTCCGGATGGATCTTGAAGAGGTCCTTGTGGAATCGGGTATTGAAGCGTGCGGCCATGTTGCGCGCCAGCGCGACAATGTCTTGCGGGCGCTCGCGCAGCGGAGGCAGGTGAATGGAAGTGACGTTCAGCTTGCAGTAGAGGTCTGAACGAAACTTGTCGAGGCGCTGGGCCATTTCCAGGTCGCAATTGCTGGTGGCGATGATGCGCGCGTTGCAGATCTGGGTGCGGCTGCTGCCGACCGCTTCGAATTCTCCGGTTTCGAGGACGCGCAGGAGTTTCGCTTGCTGCTGCGACCCCAGGGCGTCGATTTCATCCAGAAGCAGAGTGCCGTAGCCGACTGCAACCAATTTGCCTTCGCGTTCGCAGTCGGCTTCAGCGCAGACGTCCTCGACGTTCCCGAAAAGCTCCCTATCCAGCAGATTGACGGAAAGCGCGCCGCAGGGGAAGACCAGAAAACGTTCATCCTTGCGCGGGGAAAGCTCGTGCATGAGGCGGGCCAGGGTGGTCTTGCCTGCGCCGCTCTCGCCCGTCAGGAGAAGCGGGCCGTCGTTGGCGGCCGCCGAGGCAATGCGTTGGGTCAAGGGGACCAGCGTTGGTGTGGTGTCGGCCAGGGCAGCGCGGATGATTTCTTCGGGATCGTCCGTGTCCTTTCTGCTGAAAGTCTTGGCTGCCGGTTCGTCGTGTTCCCGGATGAGCCGTGTCAGCCGAGCGGCATCTTTGGGCCAGCGGAGGAGCCGAGCCTGGTAGGCTTCCAGGCATTGCAAGTCTTCCCAGCACGCGGAGGCATTGCTCATGACCGCCACCAAAACGAGCGGCCATTGCTGAAGGATGGTCTGCTGGGCCAGGCGCAGGGCTTGCTCGGCGTCCGCGACCGAGGCAGCAGCCAGAACCAGTACGCCATGCGCCCGGGGCCCGAGATACTCGCGGATCGACGAGTAGCTGCTGACCAGGACGGAGGCGCCGACACTTCTTTTGAGGTGTGCTCCAATTGCTTGGGCGAGGTCTGGATCGTCCGCCACCAGGGCAATTTGCCTTCCCGTTCTCATGACCACTCTCCTCTCCAAGGGCGCTAATCGGTGCTCAGCGATCTTTCAGCAGGAAGCTCGCGGCTGCGGTCGGCAGCACGACGGGTTCCCGATTTCGGAGGACTTCATCGGCCCCTCGCGATGCTTGGTCACCAAATCGGCTCTCCCCTCTCAGCTCAAAAGTGCGCGGATCGTGCTCAGAAGTCTTTCCAGTTCGATGGGCTTGGGGATGTAGTGCTGCATCGTCGATCCACGGAGCAGTGTCGACTCCTGGAACTTGGCATCGCCCAGCCACACCGGTGCAGGCAGTTTTGGGTACACTTCGCGCAAACGCACGAGCAGGTCGACGCTGTTAACGTCCGGCAGTTGGGTATCAAGCAGCATGACGTCGATCGGCGAAAGGGGCGTGCGGAGCACATTCACCGCATCGCGCCCGGTCGCCGCGGGCAGGACGAGGTACCCCTCGTCCACAAGACGCACGGTCATCGTATCGCGGACCGTCTGATCGCCTTCCACCAGCATGATGGTGGGTTGATGTTTCATGCGCCCCGGCGGCAGGGCCAGTGCCCAGCCCAGCACAAATCCCCACTCCGTGGAGGGCGACTCGTTAAGCGTCTGACCTGTCGAGCTGCTTGTGGCGTTCAGCTCCTGAACCAGAACGCTGCCTACGGCGCCCGCATATTGCTGGCGGGAGACCGACCACGCGGCCCGACCCGGATTCCAATCTGCGAGAACCGCCTCCCCTGCGATCTCGGCCTTGGCAGGTTGCCCGCCGGCGTCCGCCGCGGCGACGGCAGCGGCAGCGACGCCCTGCAAGGAAAGGGCTGTGTCCGCGTTTTCCGTCAAACTCCTCGAGTGCAGCAATCCGAATTGTGTCAACGTGGTGGCGAAGGAACCGCCCTGGGGAGCCAGCTCCAGACCCGCCGGGCCAACGTCTCGACCGCCTGAGATCAGGTTGTCGGCAACACTGCCAGGCGCGTAGGCCGGCCCGCGCGTCGAGCCGACAACGACGAGGGCCGCGCTGCTGCCCTCCGTAGCTGGTTCGACCGGAGAGGGCGGGCTGTCCGTCGAGCCGCTCTTGGCCGAGGCGTCTGTCGCCGCGTTATGCGAATCTCCGTCGGTCGGCCGACTCGGCTTGGCGGCATCCGCAGGGTCGGAAGTCGAGCTGGTAACCGTGCTGGCAGGCACGCCGTCCGGAACGGAGCTTACGGGCGTGCTCTCCTGCACGGAAACGGTCGCCGGATCGCCGCTGGAGTCCGACTGGCTAACCGCCGCCAAAGTCTGCGCAGGCGGCGGCGGTGCAGTGAAGAGACCGTCGGTGGTTGAGTCGTCGGATGCCGCAAGCGCATCCGAGTTCGAATCGTTCGGCGATTTCGTCGAGGAGTTCGTAGTTTTCTGGCTCGAAGACGTCTCGGCGTCTGTCGAGGTAGCAGAAGGGGTCGCGCTCGTGCTTCCTGATGATGTCGAGGAGGCGCTCCCCGCCCCCAGGTTCTTTCCAGTGAACGTGCCGGATGACGAGGATGTTTGGGACGCCACGGCGACGGATTGGTCCCCGGAGCCAGATGCTCCGGCAACACTTGCGCCTGTCGTCGAAGAAGACTTCCCCGAGGTCGAGCTTGACGAACTCGTGCTGCCGCTCGACGGCGGTTCGGGACCGAGCGTGGTTCCCGCATCGCCAGGATCGCCGGTCGTCGACTGGCCGGCCTGGGAACTCTGGCCGGAAGTCGATCCGCTCGAAGTCGATTTCGGAGTGGTCGTCGTCCCGCTGGATTTTTGCGTGCTGGTCGTGCCGGACGTTTTTGTGGCGGTTGTCCCAGACGTTCTCGTGCCGGTCGTGCCGGAAGTGGTCCCCGAGTGCTGCCCGGCTGTGCCGGTGGTCGGCGTTGTGGTCTTCTTGGTAGATCCCGAGCCGCTGCCTGATGTCTTGCTGACAGGCGCGACGGAAACGGGATTCGTGTGCGTGCCCTGCGACGCCGGAGGCGTCGATGAGGCGCCATTCGTGCCCGGAGTGGTTGGCTGCACGCCGAAAGACTGCGTGGAGGAGCCGCCCGCCGTCTCCACCGGAGTTCCCGGATCGGCGGGTTCTGTCCCTTGGTCGTGGCCGGGAACGAGGATCAGGATTGGGGGAACCGGCGTCGGTACGAGCGCTTTGGCAAGTCCGTCGGACAGAAGCTGCCGGCTCTCCAGGTATTCCAGAAGAGGCCGGAACTGCTGCGTTTTCAAGTGAGATCGACTGCATCGTCGGTCGAATCGAGCAGAGGACATCATCTACCCCTCACGAAGCTCAAGAGCCGCGGGCGCCCGCACGATGCATGCGCAGATCAGAACGCCAGCGCTATCCACTGCAAGTTGCAGTCTTCGATCTGCTTGCTGGTTAAGAACCGTTGATGTTCCGTACGCTGATCGCTTACGCCTTACGACATCATGCCACGCATCATTGCGAATGACGGGTTCTCCGGACTGTTCAGGCGCCAGAGAGAAAGGAAGCCGCATGTGGATGACTGCTCAAGTGGCCGCCGGTTGGATGGTCAATACGTCCAACTAAACTGGAGCAATGATTCCGGTGCGTCAACCTTGGACAAGACTAGGCTAATGATTGCCGCAGGTCATCGTCAACCAAAAAGTTATTTTCGCTAAGAATTCGTAAGAATTCTGCATTCGATTTTCACACGAGGGGGCAGGTGAGCGTGCGCAGAGTTCAGGGCGGCCAGCGCGGTTCGAACCCAACATGAGGCGTCGCTTGGAATTTCGCCTTGCAACGCTTATGCCACCTACCTATACTTATTTTTTCCACGCATTAGGCTGCGCTAGCGTAGCTCAACGGCAGAGCACTGGTTTTGTAAACCAGTGGTTGTGGGTTCAAATCCCACCGCTAGCTTCCCTGGCGGGGAGAAGCCGTCGTTTCGACGAAGGCCCACCGGCCAATTTGACTGAGATTGTCAGGCGATTGACCCACTCTCGGTCCAGCCATTGGCTGAGAGTTAGCTGAATGAAGCATGGACGGGCAGATGGCCGAGCGGCCAATGGCATCAGACTGTAAATCTGACGGGCTTTGCCCTACGGGGGTTCGAATCCCTCTCTGCCCATTGCTCCGAATTTTAGACCAGAAGAATCGGCTGCGGGTGTAGCTCAATGGTAGAGCTCCTGCCTTCCAAGCAGGTGACGAGGGTTCGATTCCCTTCACCCGCTCTCGATGGGGATTGTCGAAGGCGGGGAGGCAGTGCCGGGTGAGGCCGCAGCCGTAACTCAAAGTGCCAGTGTGGCTGTAGCACAAGCCGGTAGCTTGTGCTACTCGATAACGGGCTGCAATGCACTAGCACAGCGATTGCTCGCACAAGCTATCAGCTTGTGCTACAACCTGGTGGCTCGTGTAACTTGATAATGGGCAATCGATCGGTCATGAAAGACGGCAGGGAGCCGCCGAGACACTTGGAAACTTGGGGCAATCATCTAGAATCAAAAGTCGGCGTGCTGCTGTAGCTCAGGGGTAGAGCGCGTCCTTGGTAAGGACGAGGTCCTGGGTTCAATCCCCAGCAGCAGCTCTTGAGGCTTTTTGGCGAGTCACAACCCTTGGCTCCCGGGCTGCGGGTCGGGAGCGGTAAGTTTTGAACCTGCGGAGGAACGATGGCGAAGGACGTCTTTACTCGGAATAAGCCGCACATCAACGTCGGCACCATTGGGCACATCGACCACGGCAAGACCACTCTCACCGCCGCGATCGTCGCCCGCCAGGGCTATAAAAACAAGGTCGCCAAGATCAAATCGTACAAGGACATCGCCAAAGGCGGCACCGAGCGCGATGATCTCAAGACGGTCACCATCAGCGTGGCGCACGTCGAGTACGAGACCACGAGCCGGCACTATGCGCACATCGATTGCCCAGGGCACGCCGACTATATCAAGAACATGATCACCGGCGCCGCCCAGATGGACGGCGCCATTCTCGTCGTTGCCGCCAACGACGGCCCCATGCCGCAGACGCGCGAGCACCTCCTGTTGGCACGTCAGGTGAACGTCCCCTACATCGTCGTCTTCCTCAACAAGATCGACACGGTGGACGATCCCGAGCTGCTCGAACTCGTCGAGCTGGAGCTGCGCGAGCTGCTGGCCAAGTACGAATTCCCGGGCGACACGATCCCGATCATCCGCGGCAGCGCCTTGCCGGCCATGCTGTCGCTCGGCAAGGACGACGCCGCCTGCAAGTGCATCGACGACCTCATGAACGCGCTCGACTCCTACATCCCGACGCCGCAGCGCGCGGAGGACAAGGCGTTCCTCATGAGCATCGAGGACGTTTTCTCGATCAAGGGTCGCGGCACGGTGGGCACGGGCCGTATCGAAGCCGGCCGGGCCAAAGTCGGCGACGAAGTCGAGATCATCGGCCTCATGAAGGCGCCGCGGAAGACGGTCATTACCGGGGTCGAGATGTTCAACAAGACCCTGGAATACGGCACGGCCGGCGACAACGTCGGCGTGCTGCTGCGCGGCATTGAAAAAGACGACCTGGAACGCGGCCAGGTGCTCGCCAAGCCAGGCTCGATCACGCCGCACACGAAATTCGAAGCCAGCGTGTACGTGCTGAGCAAGGATGAAGGCGGCCGGCATACGCCGTTCTTCACCGGCTACCGCCCGCAGTTCTACTTCCGCACCACCGACGTGACAGGCGAAGTCAAGCTGCCCGAGGGCGTCGAAATGTGCATGCCGGGCGATAACATCAACGTGACCATCGAGCTTCTACCCGATAAACCGATCGCCATGGACGCGAACCTGCGGTTCGCCATCCGTGAAGGCGGCCGCACGGTGGGCTCCGGCGTGGTCACGAAGGTCATCGCGTAAAGCCGCTTTGGCGGTCTACGCCCGACCGTTGGGCGCTCGGAGCTGATGGCCAGCACTGACCGCTGCTAATTGACCGTGCGGGATTCGGCCGTAGGTCAGGTTTCTAACCTGAGCGGACAGATTGGAAATCTGTCCTAGGCAGCTGCCGAATCAAGCACCTTGAATCGAGCTGAGAAAACGGGTCCTCAACCATGCGAGAATATGTCTGGCTGGAATGCACGGTGTGCGGCAACCGCAACTATCGCGCGCAGAAGGAAACACGCGGCGCTGAACGGCTGGAACTGAAGAAATTCTGTCGCAAGGAGCGCAAGCACACGGTCCACAAAGAATCCCGCAAGAAGTGACCGGCAAGGTTCGGGCCTGCCGCTCCGCTGGGGAACAAGCGATTTCCGCTCCCATTGCCGTCCATGTTAGTAACGCACCAGGGAGTTCGCCGAGGGGCCGGTATCACCTAGGGGTGTAGCTCAATTGGCAGAGCACCGGTCTCCAAAACCGGCGGTTGAGCGTTCGACTCGCTCCGCCCCTGTTGCAAGAAGCTGCTGCTGAGCATGGATGGCTCGGCGCAGGGTCCTCGGGACCGAAGAGCACAGTTCCTTCGCTACCACTTAAGGAATTGCCATGGCTGTGGCAGTCAAGAATACACCCGAAGCGACGTCGCAGCGCGTTGCCAACGCCTTTGCCTTGGGCAGCCTGGCGGGGACGGCCTACGTCCTGGGAAGCATCGCCATCGTCTTCTATGGCATCCCGAGCCTGTGGAATCTTGCGGTCGGCTCGGTTTTCCCTGGCGCTGTCGGAAGGTTCGAGGATCGCGCGCTGCTCCTGCTGGTAATCCTCGGAGCGGCGGTTGGCCTCGTTGCGCTAGGGAAACGCGTTCTGGGACCGACTCCGACGCACGGTATTCGCGCCGGCACTTTCCTGGGGACGCTGGGCACGTTCTTGCTGTTTCTGATCACCGTCGGCATCGGCCAAGCGCTGGCGTCAGGCCTGGGCGCGGACAAGTCGGCTATCGGCCCGTGGATTACGCTAGCCATTGGCATTGCGCTCCTGGCAGGCTGGGCGTACCTGTTCTTTTGGCCCGCCTTCGAACGGAAGGTGTCGGCTATCGAGGACCAGGGCTGGTTGTCCGGCGTTGCCTACAAGCGCTCCCAGGGACAGCGCGTTCGCCGCGGCACGGTCCTGGGCATCTTGATCCTGGCCGGCTGCGGTGTGTACGCCATGATCACGCGCGACACGCTGCGCAGCGCTGCCTCCCAGGACTGGACGGTCACCATACCGTTCACCGGCGAGCAGTCGGTGTCGGCCGCCGGCAAGGCAATCATTATCGGCGCGAAGACGATCACGTTTTTGCCGCACCTGCAGTTCACCCTGCCGATTCTGGTAGCTGCGGCTTCCCTGTGGATCGCCTATCGCATCGTGAATTTTCCGCCCTTCGCGGACTTTTTGATCGCGACGGAAGCGGAGTTGAATAAGGTATCGTGGACGACGCGCAAACGCCTCGTCCAGGATACCATTGTGGTTCTCGCCACCATGCTCTTGATGACGACGTTTCTGTTTGTCGTGGACATACTCTGGGTGAAGTTGATGAGCAGCTCCTGGGTACAGGTGCTGCAAACGGGCACATCCACGATGGAGAAACAGGACACCGAGCAAGATTGGTGAACCCCCCCCATCCGGGCCCTAGCCTGGGAGAGCTTGGCTCATGCCTGACGAACTGGCCACCATGGATCCGCAGTCCTCGACCGCTCAACCGCCGCCGGACGAGCCTCCGTCTCCGGAAGAGTCCAAGCGGTCCGGGGCGAAGTCGCCGGAGGAGCACGCCGATGACTCGTCCGGCAACAGCGCCGACACCGGCCCGCCGACTTCCTCGCCTCCGCCGACCGTGGACGAAGGCGACGGCGAAGAGCCAAAAGTACCCAGCAACAAACGCTGGTACGTGGTGAAAGTGCAAAGCGGCCGCGAGGAGTCGATCAAGGAAGCGATCGAGCGGCGTGTCAAGATCGAAAGCCTGGAAGAACATTTCGGCCAGATCATCATCCCCGTCGAGCGCGTCACCGAGATGCGCAACGGCAAGCGGGTGGTGCGCGAACGAAAGCTCTATCCGGGTTACCTGATGGTCGAGGTGGAATATAACGACCGGATTCTCTATCTCTTCAGAGAGACGGCCGGCGTGGGCGATTTCGTGGGCGGCGGAGTCAATCATCCACCGCCGCCAATGTCGGAGCGGGAAGTGGAACGCATGCTGGGACGCCAGGGCGAACATGTGCCCGGCATCGCCCACCCGAAACCGAAGTACGACCGCGGCGACCGGGTCAAAGTCAAGGATGGCACGTTCGCCGGCATGGAAGGCGAGGTCAAGGACCTCCTCGAAGCCAAGGGATTGGTGCGCGTCGAATTGACGATCTTCGGCAGGCCCGTGCCGGTCGAGTTGGAATACTGGCAGGTCGAGCATATTTAACCCGCAAGAGGGTGTCAGCCTCCTTGTTCGCCAAGCGGAGGATGCTGACACCTCTCTTTTTTCATTGGATGCAGTGAGAAGGACGAGCGATGGCGCGACAGGTAGTAGGGCAGATTCGGTTGCAAGTGACGGGCGGACAGGCGACGCCGGCTCCCCCCGTCGGCCCGGCGCTGGGCCAGCACGGCGTCAATATCGGCGCGTTCGTGACGCAGTTTAACGACCGCACCAAGGAAATGCGCGGCATCACCATCCCGGTGGTGATCACGGTCTACTCCGACCGCAGCTTCGAATTCATCGTCAAGAGCCCGCCCGCGGCGGTCTTGCTGAAGCAGGCGGCTGGCATCCCTCTGGAAAAGAAGAGGGGGGGGGAACTGATCCCCGCCGAAGAAAAGGCCAAGGCCAGTGGGAAATACAAAGGTTTCAAAGTCAGCCCGACCCAGGTGCAGGATATCGCCAAGAAGAAGCTTCAGGACCTGAATGCGCGCGATCTGGAACACGCGGTCCGTATCGTCGAAGGGACGGCGCGGAGCATGGGTATTGTGGTCGAGGCTTGATCGACTTCCGCGCACCCAGGCAGAGCCTGGGAACGAGAAGCGGGTTCTCAAACGTAACCGAAGAAAATCTTATGGCTAAGAAACAGACAGCTGCCGCCGAGGAAGCACCAGGGAAAGCACCGGAAGGCGCCGCCGGAGGGGAAACGCCCGCTCCGAAGAAAGAGCGCAAGCCGAGGGAACCCAAGGCCAAGGCGTCGCCCGAAGCACCGGCAGGGGAAAGCGCTCCAGCAGCCGCGCCGCCTGCTCAAAAGAGCCCGGCCCCCGCGGCCAAGGCGCCTGCCGCTCCCAGCAAGGAGGGCGAGGCGAAGAAGCGCGGCAGGCAGCCGGGTCATCCGCCCCAACGCGGCAAGAAGCTGCGCCACCAGCTACGTACTCTCAAAGAAAACCTCGCCAAGGAAGGCCCCATACCACTCAAGCGCGCCGTGGCTTTGTTGAAGCAGCACAAACGGGCCAAGTTCGACGAGACCGTCGAAATCCACATGTCCTTGGGTGTCGATTCGACACAGAACGATCAAATGGTGCGCGGCAGCGTGCCCTTGCCCTACGGCATCGGCAAGGCGGTCCGCGTCATGGTCTTTTGCCAGGGAGAGAACATTGCCAAGGCCAAGGAAGCCGGCGCCGATCATGCGGGGGGGGACGAATTCATCAAGAAGATCCAACAGGAAGGCTGGCTCCAGTTCGACGTTGCCCTGGCGACGCAGGACATGATGGGCGTGGTCAGCCGGCTGGGTAAGGTCCTTGGTCCGCGCGGCTTGATGCCGACGCCCAAGGCCGGCACGGTCATCACCACGGGCGGCGACGTGGCAGCTTCGGTCCGCGAGTTCAAGGCTGGCAAGGTCGAGTTCCGGGCCGACAAAGGCGGCAACGTCCATGCCGGCGTCGGCAAACTCAGTTTTGAGGAAGACAAGCTGGTTGCGAACGTCATGACCTTTGTCGAGCAGATCCGCGCGGCGAAGCCGTCGGGAGTCAAAGGAAACTACGTAAAATCGATTACGCTATCAGCGACGATGAGCCCGGGCATCCCGGTGAGTGTCTAAGGCTAAGCACAGGATCATAAGTCACATAGGTCTTATAGGACCTATGTGACTGTCGGTAGCAGGGAGTTCGGTTCGGAGCAATCATGAGCAAACAAATCAAGCAGATGGAAATGGACGCGCTCAAGAATACCTTCAAGGATGTGCGTGATATGGTCGTGCTGAGCGCCAGCAAATTGAACTGCCAGCTCGATTACCATGTGCGTTCCACGCTGCGAAAGAAGAACATTCGCTTGCAGGTGGTCAAGAACAGCCTAGCGCGCCGGGTGTTTGATGAGTGCGGCCTGAAAATGACCAGCGTCTGGGAGGGCCCGACCTGGCTGGCCTGGGGTGGCTCGAGCCTGGCGGAACTCAGCAAAGAGCTGGACGCTCTGATCAAAAAAAATGACAAGATCTTGAAGGCCAAGGGGGCGGTTTCGGAGGGGCTGGAGATCAGCTTCAAAGCTGCCCTGGCGATGCCGACCAAGGCCGAGGCAATCGGCCGCGTGGTCGGCCTGGCCCTGAGCCCGGCGGCGCGCATCCTCGGCCAGATCCTGGCGCCGGCTTCGATCATTGCCGGTCAGATCAAAACCCTCGCGGAGAGGCCAGCCGAACAGCCCGAGGTAGCGGCGCCGGCTGCTGGGTAACATGACCCGGCCCCTGACGGGGCTCGGCTCGCCGGCGAGCCGAGCCCCGTCAGGGGCCGGGTTAAGGAACAACAGTGCTCTTGCCGTTTGGCTGAGGACACCATAAATCAACAAGCTATTACGCATGCCGCTGCTTTTGCTTCGAGCAGCACTGCTTAAGAAAGGAAAGAAGAGTTACAATGGCTGAAGAAAACGGGCGGGTCTGGAGCCCCGAGGTTCAAGACCTCGGCGACAAGATCGTTGCCTTGACGGTCGCCAAGGCGGTCGAGCTGGGCAGCTACATGGAAGAAGTCCACAAGATCAAGCCGGCGGCCAGTGCCGCCGCCGTTGCTGTGGGTCCCGGCGCGGGTGGTGGAGCGGCACCGGAGAAGCCGGCCGAGCAAACGGAATTCACCGTACAGCTCGATGGCTACGACGCGGCCAAGAAAATCAACGTCATCAAGATCGTGCGCGAGATCACGGGCCTCGGCCTGAAGGAAGCCAAGGATCTTGTCGAAGGCGCGCCAAAGCCGGTCAAGGAGAACGTCTCCAAGGACGAGGCGGGCAAGCTCAAGCAGAAGTTGGAAGAAGGCGGAGCGAAAGTTTCGCTAAAATAAGCGAAATACTTGACTCATGCTGCTATAATGGTGAATTGGGATTAAATCCTGGGGGACCGGGCATCAAAATACGAAGAAATTCAAGGAAGAGCAGGGGTGCCTTGGCACTCTCTGCTCCTTCCTTTGCTTCGTTTTTAGGCGACTGGTTCCGGATTTCCCACCCTCAAATCGGAGTTGAGGCACGGCGGCGGCCCGGTAGGTGCTCACGGACGGCCCTCCCGCGGACCGGCAGACAGTCACGTTGTTCAAGCGGTGGAAGCAGCGTGCGACGCGTCAGCCATCCTCCTTGCCCCCGGCCGCATGCGGCTACCATGCCGTCTCGTCCGGACATTTGGAAACTTTTTGATCGCACCGTATCCCTGATTGGGGATGCCCTGCCGAGGTTCATGGTTGCCCTCGTTACGCATCCTTTTCAACTTGGTGATTCCAATAACATTCTGATGCGGCAGCTTGGATGCCTGGTCACGCGGCGGAGTCGGCCCCCGGGCCGCCGACTGGGCTTCCTGCCGGTCCGTATCGCTTTTTCTGGGAGGAGCACAGCTTATGCCCATCCCGGCCCAACGTAGAATCCTTCCGCAGCAGACTCGAAACTTCGGACGCATCGGGGATGCGATCGAGGTCCCGTCGCTGACGGACGTGCAGACGCGCTCGTACGATCGCTTCCTTCAACTGGAGGTACCGGCCGAGAAGCGCACCCCCACGGGCTTGGAGGGGGTCCTGCGCGAAATTTTCCCCGTCGAGAGTTACGACAAGACGATCAACCTCGAATACGTGAAATACGATCTCGGGAAGCCGCGCTACGATCCGGATGAATGCCGGCAATTGCGCCTGACTTATGGCCGGCCTTTCCGTGTCTGGCTTCGGCTCAACAAGGAGCAGCCGGTCGAGGAAGAGGTTTACCTCGGCGACATGCCGATCATGATCGGCGGCGGCGAGTTCATCATCAACGGCGCCGAGCGCGTCGTCGTCAGCCAGCTCCATCGCTCGCCCGGCGTCGACTTCGTCGTCGAGACCGAAGCCAGCGAGCGCAAATTACACAGTTGCCGGATCATCCCGGAACGAGGCAGCTGGATCGAGGTCAATGTCACCAAGAAGGACGCGCTCGGCGTTCGTATCGATCAGAGCGGCAAGTTCTCGGCCATGACGCTCCTGCGCGCCATGGATCCCGTCTACTCGACCGACGCGGACATCCTGCGCGCGTTTTATCCGACAGAAGCGGTCAAAGTTGTGCCCGCGAACCGCACCCGCCTCGAAGGGTCGGTGGTTGCGGGCGACGTGATCGATCCGGGAACCGGTGAGATTTACGTCGGCAGCGGCGAGGTCCTGACCAAGGAGCATGTCGACCGCCTCTTGGCGAGCACCCTCAAGGAAGTGACGGTCGTCGCCAAGCTCAAGGACCCGCTGATCCTGGCGTCCGTGAACGAGGACCCGACCGAGACGCATGAAGAGGCGCTCTTGCGCATTTACCAGCGTCTCCGTCCCGGCAATCCGCCGCAGCTCGAGAAGGCCAAGGAGCTGTTCCGGGAGAAGTTCCAGGACCCCAATCGCTACCGCCTCGGCAAGGTCGGCCGGTTCCGCATTAACCGCAAGTTCGACCAGGACATCCCCGAGTCCGAGATGACGCTGCGCTCGCTCGATTACTTGAACGCGATCAAGTACATCTTGCAGCTCCGTGCCGGCGAAGGCCACGTCGACGACATCGATCACCTGGGCAACCGCCGCCTGCGCACGATCGACGAGCTGGCCGCGGACGAGCTGCGTAAGGGATTCCTGAAACTGCGCCGCACCGTGCAGGAACGCATGAGCATCCGCGACCAGCAAGACATGACGCCGCGGACGTTGATCAATCCCAAGAGCGTCTCAGCCGCCATCGAGTACTTCTTCGGCCGCGGCGAGCTGAGCCAGGTCGTGGACCAGACCAATCCGCTGGCGCAGTTGACGCACGAACGCCGCCTGAGCGCCCTCGGACCTGGAGGCCTCAATCGCAAGCGGGCCGGCTTCGAAGTGCGCGACGTTCATATCTCGCATTATGGCCGCATCTGCCCCATCGAGACGCCTGAAGGCACCAATATCGGTCTGATCTCCAGCTTGAGCATTTACGCCGGCGTGGACGAGTACGGCTTCTTGATCACGCCTTACCGCAAGCTCCACAAGCGCAAGCTCACCGATGAAGTGAAGTGGCTGCGCGCGGACGAGGAATCGCTGGCCCACCTGGCCCCGGCGGACACGCAGACCGAGCACCAGAAGATCGTTCAGGAGCGCGTCATCGCCCGTTACGGCGGCGATTTCGGCTACATCAGCGCCGATCAGGTGGAGTACGTCGATATCTCGCCCAAGCAAATGGTGGGCGTATCGGCCGGGCTCATTCCGTTCCTGGAACACGACGACGCCAACCGCGCCCTGATGGGTTCCAACATGCAGCGGCAAGCAGTGCCGCTGCTGATCACGGAACCTCCCATCGTCGCGACCGGCCTGGAAAAAGACGTGGCCTACAACAGCGGCATGGTAATTCGCGCGGAACGGGCCGGCACCGTCACCCATGTCGACGCCGTGCACATCCGCGTGGACGAACGGGAATACATGCTGCGCAAGTTTGTCGGCCTGAACGAACGCACCTGCTTGAATCAGAAGCCGATCGTGCGCGTGGGCCAGAAGGTCAAGAAGGGCCAGGTCATCGCCGACGGAGCGGCCACGCATAACGGCGAGCTGGCCCTCGGCCGCAACGTGCTCGTCGCGTTCATGGCGTGGGACGGCTACAACTTCGAAGACGCCATCATCATCAGCGAAAAGCTGGTCAAGGAGGACACGTACACTTCGATCCACATCGAAGAGTTCGAGATCGAAATTCGCGAGACGAAGCTCGGCAAGGAAGAGTTCACGCGCGACATCCCCAACGTCTCGCCCAAGGCACTGGGCAATCTCGATGAGCGCGGCATTGTGCAGATCGGCACGTTCGTCCGGCCGGGAGATATCCTCGTGGGCAAGGTTTCGCCCAAGTCGCGCAGCGAGTTGACGCCCGAAGAGAAGCTCTTGCACGCGATCTTCGGCCGCGCCGGCGAAGACGTCAAGAACGACAGCCTGGAAGTACCCAGCGGCGTCGAAGGCATCGTCATCGAAACGCAGCGCTTCAGCCGTCGGGCCAGCATGTCGGAGGAGGAGCGCAAGGGCTTCGACAAGGAGCAAAAGGAGATCGAGAACCGCTACAACAAGATGATCGCCGATCAGTTCCGCGCCCTCATCGCCGAGCTCGGCGCCGTGCTGGACAAGAAGGAACTCAAGGACTCGGCTTCCGGCAAGGTCCTCGCCGGCGACAAGGACGACAAGGCGGTTGTCGATCAGGCGGTTGCGTTCAAGCTCGAGCAGCTCGATGTGCGCAGTCCCGAGCGGCAGAAGCAATGCCACGAAGTCTTCGAACGCCACAACGAGCGCATCCGCTTCTTGCTCGACGAGAAGGAGCGCAAGCTCAATTCCCTCAAGCGTGGCGATGAGCTGCCCAGCGGCGTGCAGCAGATGGTGAAAGTGTACGTCGCCACCAAGCGCCAAATCTCGGTCGGCGACAAGATGGCCGGGCGGCACGGAAACAAGGGCGTCATCTCCAAGGTCCTTCCCGAGGAGGACATGCCCTTCCTGGCGGACGGGAGCCCGGTCGACATCCTGCTCAACCCGCTGGGCGTGCCGAGCCGTATGAACGTGGGCCAGATCCTGGAAACGCACCTGGGCTGGGCCGCGCAAAAGCTCGGCTTCAAGGCGATCACGCCCGTGTTCGACGGGGCCAGCGAGGAGGAGATCCGCAAGAGCCTGAAAGAGGCCGACATCCCCGAGAGCGGCAAGAGCTTCCTCTACGACGGCCGCACGGGCGAACAATTTGAGCAACCGGTCACCGTCGGTTACATCTACATGCTCAAGCTGCACCACCTCGTGGACGACAAGGTGCACGCGCGGGCGACGGGCCCCTACTCCCTCATCACCCAGCAGCCGCTGGGCGGCAAGGCGCGCTTCGGCGGCCAGCGCTTCGGGGAGATGGAAGTGTGGGCGCTCGAAGCTTACGGTGCTGCCTACATCCTGCAGGAGCTGTTGACGGTGAAATCCGACGACGTGGAGGGACGCACCAAAATCTACGAGTCCATGGTGAAAGGCGAAAACACGCTCGAGGCCGGGACACCCGCCAGCTTCGACGTGCTCACCAATGAGATCCGGGGCCTGGCCCTGAACATGCAACTGGAGAAGAAACGGATCTGAGGACTTGCGCCTGAACCGGCCCGGCACAGAACGGCAAGGAGCCGGGGGCATTTCGAAATTCGTTGCCGGCGCTGGACTTGCTGAGGGTGCCTTGATAAACTGGACTGTTTACTTGCAATCACATAGTCTACCTGATTTAATGAAGCCGTATGCGCTCATTCCTCTCGAACGGGTGTTGCACCATGCGGAACTTCCGGACGCAGCTTGTGGAATTCTCTCCCCCACCTCGGTCCGTGTTCTTGAAAACCGTAACGCAATAAGCCAAGAAGGCCGCGACGAGTCCAACCCGACAAGCGCGTCGGGTTCGCGCACCACTTTGCCGCTTTTTAGGAGTGCGTGCCATGAGTACCGGTGAAGCCAATTACGATCGCATCAATGACTACGGGGCAGTCCGCATCAGCTTGGCCAGCCCCCACGACATCCGCAGCTGGTCCTTCGGCGAAGTCAAGAAGCCGGAGACCATCAATTACCGTACTTATCGTCCTGAAAAGGACGGCTTGTTCTGTGAACGCATTTTCGGCCCGGAGAAGGATTGGGAATGCGCCTGCGGCAAATACCGCGGCATGAAATACAAGGGCATGATTTGCGACCGTTGCGGCGTCAAGGTCACGCACAGCCGCGTGCGCCGCAAACGCATGGGCCACATCGAACTCGCCGCCCCGGTCGTGCACATCTGGTTCTTCAAGGCGATGCCCAGCCGGCTCGGCACGCTCCTCGACATGAAGACCACCAGCCTGGAAAAGATCATCTACTTCCAGGACTACGTCGTGGTCACGCCCGGCGAAACGCCCCTCAAGGAGCGCCAGCTTCTCACCGAGGAGGAATACCGCAAGGCCCGCGAAGTGTATGGCGAAGTCTTCGAAGCCGATATGGGAGCCGAGGCCGTCAAAAAACTCCTGGAACGGCTCGACCTGGTGGTCCTGTCGCACGAACTCCGCGACAAACTCGCCCTGGAGAGCTCCAAGGACAAACCGTCCAAGCAAAAGCAGCGCGACCTGACGAAACGGCTGAAGGTCGTGGAATCTCTGCGCGACAGCGGCTTCGGCGGCACGCCGAACAAGCCCGAGTGGATGATCCTGGAGTGCATTCCCGTCATCCCGCCCGACCTGCGTCCGCTCGTCTTGCTCGATTCGGGAAACTTCGCCACCAGCGATCTCAACGACCTCTATCGCCGCATCATCAACCGCAACAACCGACTCAAGAAGCTGGTCGATCTGAATGCGCCCGAGGTCATCATCCGCAACGAAAAGCGCATGCTGCAACAGTCGGTCGATGCCCTCTTCGACAACAACCGCTGCAAACGGCCCGTGCTGGGCTCCAGCAATCGGCCGCTCAAGTCGCTCACCGACATGATCAAGGGCAAGCAGGGCCGCTTCCGCGAGAATCTGCTGGGGAAACGCGTCGATTACTCCGCCCGCTCGGTCATCGTCGTCGGGCCCGAGCTGAGACTGCACCAGTGCGGGCTGCCCAAGAAAATCGCCCTGGAACTCTTCCAGCCGTTCATCATCCGCCGGCTCAAGGAGCTGGGCCACGCCGACACGATCAAGTCGGCCAAGAAGATGCTCGAACGCAAGGACGACCAGGTGTGGGACATCCTGGAAGAGGTGACCAAGAATCATCCCGTGCTGCTCAACCGCGCGCCGACCTTGCACCGCATGGGTATCCAGGCATTCGAGCCGGTGCTCATCGAAGGCAACGCCATCCGCATTCACCCGCTCGTCTGCAAGGGCTTCAACGCCGACTTCGACGGCGACCAGATGGCCGTGCACCTGCCGCTCTCGATCGAGGCCCAGGTGGAAGCGACCGTGCTCATGATGTCGACCAACAACATCTTCAGTCCGGCCAACGGCCAGCCGATCATCAGCCCCAGCCAGGACATCGTCATGGGTTGCTATTACCTGACGGCGGTCCGAGGCGAACCGGGCGAGGCGATCGAGGCGGGCGACGGCATGGTGTTCAGCAACCCGGCCGAGGTGTTTCTGGCTTACGCTCAGAAAAAGCTCGGCGTGCACGCGCGCGTCAAGGTCCGGCTGCCGCGCGGCAAGCTGGTCATCGGCGAAATCCGCTCCGACAAGGACAAGGTCCACGTCGAAGAGATCCAGCGCCATCCCAATTTGCTGGTCAACACGACTGTGGGCCGGGTGCTCTTCAACGACATCTTGAACTCGAAGATGGCCTACTACGACCTCGCTCTGTCGAGCAAGCACCTGAGCCGCATCATCGCCGACTGCTATCAACTGCTGGGCCGGCGCGAGACCATCGACCTGCTCGACCGCATGAAGGACCTTGGCTTCCGCGAATCGACGCGCAGCGGCCTGAGCTTCGCCACCGACGACCTGCGGACTCCCGCCAGCAAGGAGCAGATCATCAAGGAGATCGAAAAGGAAGTCGAGAAGGTCCAGAAGCAATACCAGCGCGGCATCATCACCGAAGGCGAGCGTTACAACAGGGTGATCGACCTCTGGACGCACGCACGCGATGAAATCACCAAGCAGATGATGCTCGAGCTCGCCAACGACATCCGCGAGGGCAAGCCGTACTTGAACCCGATCTTCCTGATGGCTCACTCCGGCGCCCGCGGCGGCGTCGAGCAGATTCGCCAGCTAGCGGGCATGCGCGGCCTCATGGCCAAACCGTCCGGCCAGATCATCGAGACGCCCATCAAGGCCAACTTCCGCGAAGGCCTGAGCGTGCTCGAATACTTCAGCTCGACGCACGGTGCCCGCAAGGGCCTGGCCGACACCGCCCTCAAGACCGCCGACTCCGGTTACCTGACACGCAAGCTGGCCGACGTGGCCCAGAACGTGGTCGTCACCTTGTACGACTGCGGCACCACCCAGGGCGTGGCCAAGGGCGTGGTGTACAAGGGCGAGGAAATCGAACGCGCCCTGAGCGAGTCGATCCGCGGCCGGGTCAGCCGAAACACCATCACGACCATCACCGGCGACGTGATCGTCCGCGAAGACGAAATGATCACCTGGGAACAGGCGCGCAAGATCGAACAGCTCGGCGTCGACAAGATCCTGGTGCGCAGCCCGATGACTTGCCAGGCCTCGCTCGGCGTATGTCGCCTCTGCTACGGCATGGATTTGGCCACCGGCAACCTCGTCGAGGAAGGCATGGCGGTCGGGATCATCGCCGCTCAGTCGATTGGCGAGCCCGGCACGCAGTTGACCATGCGAACGTTCCATATCGGCGGCGTGGCCCGCCGTGCCGTTGAGGAAAGCGAGGTCAAGGCCAAGAAGGCCGGCATCGTCAAGTTCGAGCGCGTCACGGCGGTCGTCAACGACGAAGGGCACCGCGTGGCCTTGACGCGCAACGGCGAGTTGCTCGTTCTTGGTCCCAAGGAACGCATCCTGGAAAGCTACAGCGTGCCCAACGGCTCGATGCTTTTGGTCGAGGCCGGGCAGCAGATCCAGCCGGGTCAACTGCTCGTCAAGTGGGATCCGCACATGATCCCCATCCTCGCGGAAGTTGGCGGCAAGATCCGCTTCGACGAAATCGTCGAGGGCGAGACGCTCCGCAAAGAGCGTGATCCGGGTGGGGCCGAGCGCTGGGTCATCATGGAACACAAGGGTGACTTGCACCCGCAGGTCGTTATCGAAGACGACCGCGGCCAGAGCCTGGCCTTCTACTTCGTGCCCGAGAAGGCCCACTTGGAGGTCCGCGAAGGCCAGAAAGTGTCTGCCGGCACCATGCTGGCAAAGACGCCGCGCGAGGTGGGCGGCACGCAAGACATCACCGGCGGTCTGCCGCGCGTCACGGAGATCTTCGAGGCGCGCCGGCCGCGCGAGCCTGCCGTCATGGCCGAAATCGCCGGCAGGGTCCGCCTGGGCGAAAAGAAGAAGGGCAAGCGCATGATCATCGTCGAGGCCATCGACGAACAGGGTCGGCCGGTGGGCGTGGAGAAAGAACATGTCGTGCCCCACGGCAAGCATCTGCGCGTGCACACCAACGATTATGTCAAGGAGGGCGACCCGCTCGTGGATGGTCCGCTGGTGCCGCACGATATCCTGCGCATCAGCGGTGCGGATGCCGTGCAGAACTACCTCGTGCGCGAGGTCCAAAGCGTGTACCGCAGTCAGCGCGTCGACATCGACGACAAACATATTGAGATCATCGTGGCCGCCATGCTCCGCAAGGTGAAGGTGGAGACGATGGGCGACACGGGATTGCTGCCCGGCTCGGTCATCGACAAGTTCGCCTTCCGCGAAGTCAACGAGCGCTTGCGCGAATGCATCAAGGTCAAGGATCCGGGCGAATCGAAGTTCGAGGCGAGCAAAATCGTCAGCAAGGACGCCTTCGAGGAAGAGCGCCTGCGCATGGATACCGAGGGCAGGCGGCCGCCGACTTATGTCTCGCCGACCCCGGCCACGTGCAGTGTGGTGCTCCTGGGGATCACCAAGGCGGCGGTGCAGTCGGATAGTTTCATCTCGGCCGCGAGTTTCCAGGAAACGACGAAGGTGTTGACCGAAGCCGCTTTGGCGGGCAAGGTCGATTACCTCGTCGGGCTCAAGGAAAATGTCATCCTGGGGCACCTGGTCCCAGCGGGTACCGGCTTCCACACGCATCATGAAGCCGAGGTTCGAATTCACCCGCAGGCTCTGGAGGGGATCACGACGACGCCCCCACCGCCGACGCCTCCGAGGGCGCCGCAATTAGAGCCCGCGGCCACGGTGGAATAGGGGTCGCAAGAAAGATGGGGCAAAGCAGCGGCTTTGCCCTCTTTCGCTTCAAGCAGGTTGCCCCTTGACCTGCCTGCGACTCGACAATAGTGTAATGGTTTTTAGGAAGTCGCTTTTCGAAAGCGCTTCTTTTTCGCGTGGGATGTCCGCCGCCACCTTGGTGTCGGCCGACCCCGCGACCTGTCCGGATGCAAAGGAAGTTAGATGCCGACGATTAACCAACTGGTGCGCAAACCGCGACGCCAGCAGTACCGCAAGCCAAAGCACCCTGCCATGCAGGGTTGCCCGCAGAAGCGCGGCGTGTGCCTGCAGGTCAAGACCATGACGCCCAAGAAACCCAACTCCGCCCTCCGCAAGGTGGCCCGCGTGCGCCTGTCGAACGGGACGGAGATCACCGCCTACATCCCGGGCGAGGGTCACAACCTGCAGGAACACTCGATCGTGCTGGTCCGAGGCGGGCGCGTGCGCGACCTGCCCGGCGTGCGTTATCACATCGTCAGAGGCGTCCTCGATTCTCAAGGGGTCGCCGACCGCAAGCAGGCCCGCTCCAAGTATGGCGCCAAACGCGAGAGTAGTTAGGTAACCGGGTGCACGAGACGACCAGGATCGTCTCCCGTAAAACTGAGCCATTCGCCCGGATTAGTTCTGTCGCCCTTTGATCAAGTCCGTGTGTGGGGCCCCGTAGCGTGGACTGTGGTTCCTCTCCTGTAAAACCCGAGGAGCAGATCAAACATCATGATGGAACTAAACGTGAGTTTGAGTTTCGAGTGCTGCAGCTGCGATCACGAGATCGGTGTGACCCTGAAATGCGAGGGCAAAGGACTGGCCGCGGGGTTGCGAACGGTTGCCGCGGTGAATATTCCGTGCCCAATGTGCAGGGCAGTCAACCAACTGTGCTTCGAGCCGAGCGGCCGAGTACGGGCCGTCTGGCCGGTGAAAGGCCCTCGGCATTTGCCCGAACCTTCGGTAAACTGAATGTATCCCTGATAGTCCAAGGTCAACGTAGAGCCAAACGCAGCAGGTAATGAAACTATGGGAAAACGTACCGCCAGTGCAGAGACCCTCAAGCCTGATCCCCGGTATAACTCGAAACTGGCCAGCAAGTTCATGAATTGCCTCATGTGGCAAGGCAAGAAGGCGACGGCCCAGCGGATCTTCTACGGCGCGCTCGATCAGATCAAGAAGCGCATGCCGGATGCCGACCCCATCGAGGTATTCACCCAGGCGGTCGAGCACGTGAAGCCGACCGTCGAAGTCCGCTCCAAGCGCGTCGGCGGTGCAACCTACCAGGTGCCGATGCAGGTGAACCGCACACGCCAGCAAAGCCTTGCGATCCGCTGGCTCATCGGCGCGTCGCGCGGCAAGGCCGGCAGGCCCATGTATCTGCGTTTGGCCGACGAGCTGATGGCCGCCTATAGACGCGAAGGCGAGGCAATGACCAAACGCGAGAACACCATCAAGATGGCCGATTCCAACAAGGCCTTCGCGCACTTTGCGTGGTAGCCCTCGAAGGGGAGCGGGATTAGGGGCGAGGGCATAGCGGGCAGTGGAGGAAATGGCCCCTAGCCCCTCGCCCCTCTTCCCTAGCCCCTAGTATTATGGCGAAATACGACCTCCAAAAGATTCGAAATATCGGCATCATCGCCCATATCGACGCCGGCAAGACCACCAGCACGGAACATATTCTCTATTACTCCGGGGCGAAGCATCGTCTTGGGGAAGTCGATGCCGGCACCACCGAAACGGATTACAACGTCGAGGAGCAGGACCGCGGCATCACGATCTATAGCGCTTGCATTCCGTTTTCGTGGCAAGATTGCACAATCAACCTGATCGATACACCCGGACACGTCGACTTCACTGCCGAGGTGGAACGCTCGCTGCGCGTGCTCGACGGCTGCGTCGTCGTCTTCGACGCCCAGAAGGGGGTGGAAGCGCAGTCGGAGACCGTCTGGCGTCAAGCGGACTCGTATGGCGTGCCGCGCCTGGTTTTCATCAACAAGATGGATGTCGTCGGCGCCGATTTTCCGAGCGCTCTCGAAGAAATCCGCGAGCGCCTCGAAGGCCGGCCGGTGGCGCTGACGATCCCGATTGGCAGCGGCTCACCCAAGGATAGTCCAACTCCCTTCGCCGGCATCATCGACCTGATCGAGATGCGCGCGCTCTATTTCGAAACGGCAGACGAAGGCAAAACCATCCGCGCCGAGGCCATTCCCGCCGAGCTGCAAGCCGAGGCCCGCCGCTGGCGCGAGCGCTTATTCGATGCCCTCACGGAAAAAGACGAGCAAGACCGGCTGACCAGCGCACTCCTGGAAGGCCGCGAGATCCCCGCGGCCTCGATCCGAGAGGCCCTGCGCGAGCAGACGTTGCTGCGCCTGATCCAGCCGGTGCTGTGCGGCTCGGGGCGGGAACACATCGGCATCCAGCCTTTGATGGATGCCGTCTGCTGGTATTTGCCCAGTCCGCTCGATCGGCCGCCCGTGCTCGGCACCAACCCCCGCAAAAAGGACAAGGAAGAAAAGCGCCTGCCCGACCCGAAAGAGCCATTTTGTGGGCTGGTTTTCAAGATCGTCGCTGAACCTCATGGCGAATTGCTGTACGTGCGCATCTACTCCGGCACCCTCCGGGCCAATAGCCGGGTTTGGAACCCGGGCAAAGATTCCAAGGAGATGATCAGCAAGCTCTACCATATTTTTGCGGATCCCACGCATCGGGATGAACTCAGCGAGAGTTACGCCGGTGACATCGTTGCCGTCGTCGGCCTCAAGGAATCCACGACGGGGGACACGCTCTGTGAGACGCAGCATCCGATTCTTCTGGAGCCGATTCATTTTGCCGAGGCCGTGGTCAGCCGGTCCATCGAACCGGAGTCTTCTTCAGACAAACAGAAGCTTGTGGATACCTTAACTCTCCTAAAGCGCGAGGATCCAACCTTCGATTGGCGTCTCGATCCAGAAACGGGCCAGACGCTGATGAGCGGCATGGGCGTCCTGCACCTGGAAATCAAGCAGCACCGCATGGAACGCGATTTTCGACTCAAGGTGCGTGTCGGCAAGCCACGGGTCAGCTACCGCGAAACACTCAAACGAGAACAAAATGTCTGGGGCGAATGCGATCGCCAAATAGCGGGTCGGAGATTGTACGCTCGCTTGAATTTCGTGTTTACCTCAAATCCCGGCGGAGGCCTCGAGTGCGTCATCAGCGAGATGCCTCCCGGCGAGATAACCGGTAGACCGGAGGGAAAACTCGTTCAGCAAACAGTCATTTCGGCGTTGCAGTCAGGCGAACTTGGCTATCCGATGCATGATGTAAAGGCTGTCGTCCATAATGTAGATTGGCCGCTTCCCGATCGGAGTGAAGTCGCTCTTCAAGTTGCGGCTACTGATGCGGTTAATAAAGCGATACACGACAACATAGTCCTACTTGAGCCGGTCATGCGCCTTGAAGTGACTGTGCCCGAAGAATATTTGGGACCAGTCACCGCAGATCTAAACGCTCGACGAGCCGAGATTGAGCAGTTGTTCACACGCGGCAAGCTGCGAGTGATTGAGGTGCTGGTGCCGCTGGCCCGCATGTTCGATTATTCGGACAAGATTCGGAGCCTGACCCAGGGCAGAGCCAGCTGGACGATGGAGCCGCATGCATATAGGCCAGCGCCCGACGAGGTGCTTCGGAGCATGCTAGGCACGGGCGACCTGGATTGACGCTTGGTCGGGTTCGCTGTTGTCAATCTCCTACAGGCTGGAGTAGCATGGGTTCATGAGCATTGACATTCCTCATGCGGACCCTCGCGCACCGTCGAGCAGCGATCACATCGTGAGCACCCCCGAAACTATGGGGGGCAAGCCGCGCATTGCGGGCCGGCGGATCACCGTCGAGAATATTGCGGTGAGCTACGAAGATGAGCGCAAGACACCCGAGCAAATCGCCGCCGCGTATGACCTGACTCTCGGACAAGTGTATGCAGCGCTGGACTATTATAAGAATCACAAAGACGAAATACGCGTCCGACAGCAAGAAGGGTTGGAACTTGCCGAAAGGCTCAGGGCTGGCCAGCCATTCCTCGAGGAAAATGCTGCGGCGAAGATCAGAGCCAAACTCGCATCAGTTGACCCCTCCGGTTATATCGCTACCCTGTCAAGCGCTACCATTCTCGTATATCTGCAATCGGACCTCTGTCCCGCCGAGCATCGTGAATTGATTCGTACTGATTTGCCTCGTCGCCTGGCAGCGAATCCCACCGATCCGGATACCCTTGAACTCCAGGCTCGGCTTGGGTCAAGTGCACTTGAGAGACAGAGTTAGTCGCCCGACATGCCGCGCTCGATCCGCTTCCACCTGGATGAATCGTCGAGTATGAACGCGATGGCAACCGCTCTGCGCAGGGCGGGAGTCGATGTGAGCACGTCTGCAAGTGCAGGCCTGCGCGGCGCGTCGGATGAGATGCAACTTGCCTTCGCTGTTCGCGAGGGCCGGGTACTCTTCACCCAGGACTGTGATTTCCTGGCTCTACATGCCAGTGGCAAGGTACATGCCGGCATCGCGTACTGTCGTCAGACCAAACACCCAGTGGGTGCCTTGATCAGAGCACTTCTACTCCTATGGGAGATTTACGAACCTGAGGAAATGCAAAATCGCGTCGAGTATTTGTAATTGCCGCAAGTCCGAGCGCCGTGCGAACGCAAATTAACGCCGATTTCCGCAGGGGGGAAATGATTAACATTTTAGCGAGCGGCGTGCTGGATTTTTCCGTGTTTCCTCGGGGGAAGTGTTAATCGTTTTTGGTAGTTAGGGGTTGCATGGGCGGCTCT